>Ga0184628_10000627_pt1 | contig 18464 bp, 14 predicted proteins | sample PLM4_5_b1_FD_133149 | JGI IMG/M metagenome (GOLD analysis project Ga0184628, IMG submission 133149) | Groundwater sediment microbial communities from an aquifer in East River, Colorado, USA - PLM4_5_b1 | ecosystem: Environmental > Terrestrial > Soil > Riparian zone | place: USA: East River... | reverse complement strand
GATCCCCATGTCATGCTCGGTGAACAGCACGGTCAGGCCGAGCTCGCGGTTGAGCCGGTCGACCAGCTCCATCGTGCCGCGCGCTTCTTCGATCGACATGCCCGCGGTCGGCTCGTCGAGGAACAGCAGGCGCGGCTTCCCGGCCAGCGCGATCGCGAGCTCTAGGCGCTTCTTGTCGCCCTGCGCGAGCTCGCCGGCCACCAGGTCGCGTTTGGCGTCGAGCCCGCACAGCGTGAGCACGCGGCCGGTTTCGCCGCCGCCGATGCGGCTCGCAGCGCCGAAGATGCTGAACGAACGCCGCATCTGCGCGTGCACCGCCGAGCGCACGTTTTCCGCGACGCTCATCTTGGCGAAGATACTGCTCACCTGGAAGGCGCGCGAAATGCCGAGGCGCGCGATCCTGTGCGGCGCCTGGTTGGTGATGTCCCGTCCCTCGAAAACCACCTTGCCGGAATCGCTGCGGTGATAGCCGGTGAGCAGGTTCATGAAAGTGCTCTTGCCCGCGCCGTTTGGCCCGATGATCGCCGACTGCTCGCCTGGCTGCATGGAGAAATTCACGTGCCGCGTGACGTGAATGCCGCCGAAGTGCTTGTGCAGGTTGGTGACTTCGAGGATCGCCGACATGGTCAGGCTTCCCGGTTGCCGGCGTCGCCGTCGCGCCGGGCCTTGAGGCGCTTCTCGACTAGGCCCAGCACGCCCCCGGGCAGGAACAGCACGATCAGCAGGATGATGGTGCCGATGGTGAGCGGCCAGTAGACTGTGTACATCTTCACCACGGCCTGCAGCATCGTGTAGATCACGGAGCCGAGCATCGGCCCGACGATCGACCCCGCGCCGCCGATCAGCGTCATGAACACCGCGATGCCCGACTCCTGCCAGCCGAGCAGACCGGGGTTGACGCTGCGCGAGAACGGGCCCCACAGCGCGCCGGCGAGCCCGGCGAAGCCGCCCGCGATGACGAAGTTGATGAGCATGTGGAGGCGCACGTTGATGCCGAGGAACGCCGCGCGGCGCTGGTTGTCGCGCAGCGTGCGCATGATGTAGCCGAACGGCGACTCGGTGATGCGCCACATCGCCAGCAGCGCCAGCGTCACGATCGCGAGCGTCAGGTAGTAGAAGTTGACCGCGTCCTGGAAGAACGACGGCGGCAGCAGGCCCTGGATGCCGTCGTCGCCCTTGGTGAAGCTGTACCACGAGAACACGATGTAGAACAGCAACTCGCCAAACGCGAGCGACAGCATGGCGAAGTAGATGCCGGTCAGCCGCACGCAGAAGAAACCCACGATCAGCGCCGCGACGGCGGCCACCGGCGGCCCGGCCGCGAGCGACAGGAAAAAGTCGAGCATGCCGATCTCGCCGCCGGCGGTCTTCAGCCGCGTGAACAGCATGGCGCTGGCATAGGCGCCGACGCCGAAGAACGCGGCGTGCCCGAACGAAATCTGCCCCATGTACCCGTAGAGCAGATTGAAGCTCATGGCGAACAGCCCGAGAATCAGGATCTCGGTCGCAACCTGGGTCCAGTACTCGCCCGGCAGCAGCGGCACCAGCAGGAACAGGACGAGCATCAGGATCGCAACCGGCACCGTCAGGCCGTGCCGCGCGAGCCAGCCCGGTTGCATGTCAGGTGCGTGCATGGCGGAGGATCAAAAGCGCAACTCGGTGCCGAACAGGCCCCACGGCCGCCAGATCAGCACCACGATGACGATGAGGAAGATCATTGCCAGCGCGCCGTCTGGCCAGAACAGGATCGAAAACGCGTACACCACGCCGACGATGATCGACGCGACAAAGGTGCCGAGCATGCTGCCGAAGCCGCCGATCACCACGACTGCGAAACACTGCACGATGACGTCGTGGTCGACGCCGAGCGCCATCGGCAGCAACGGCAGGAACACTCCGCCGGCGAGGCCGGCGAGCCCGACGCCCGCGGCGAACACCAGCCCGTAGATCAGCGGAATGGGGATGCCGAGCGCACTGACCATGTTGCGGTTGTAGACCGCCGCGCGCACGATCTTGCCCAGGCGCGTGCGATGCAGGAAGAACCACAGACCCGCCGCCACCGCCACGCCGCTGCCGACGATCACGAAATGGTAGGGATTGATCAGCGTGTCGAACATTTCCACCGGTTGCACGCCCAGGTTGATGCGCCGGTTCTCGACGCCCCAGACGAGCTTGATCAGATCGCCGATGATCAGCACCAGCGCGAAGGTCAGCAGCAGCTGCTCGGGCAGGTCTCGCTCATAGGTGCGCCGGATGAGGAAGCGCTCGAGCGCAAAGCCGATCAGCGCCATCAGCGCGGTCGCGCCCACGATCGCCGGCAGCAGCAGCCACGGGCTTGCGCCGAGCTGCTCGCTGAGGAAGGTGAAGATCGAGAACGTGAGGTAGCCGCTCAGCAGCCACAGCGTCGCGTGCGCGAAATTGAGGATGTTCATCACGCCGAAGATCAGCGACAGGCCGGCGGACAGCAGGAACAGCACCATCGCGCGCGACAAGCCGCTGAACAACTGCAGGACGTAGGGGCCGATATCCATGCGCAAATGCCTTAGTGGACGAATCGGCCGGAGCGCCTCGGGCGCCCCGGCCGGCTCGCGTGGCGCGGGTCAGGCGCGCTTCTTCTTGAGTTTCTCGACGTCCTCGCAGGTCGGCGTCCAGACTTCGTTGCCCTCCACCTGGATCATGGTCTCGGGCTTGTAGATCGGGAAGGGATAGTCCGGGGAATCCCATACTTCACCCACGTACGAGGGCACATTGAGCTGGTTGCTGCAGTCGCGGAATGTGCGCTTGCCGCGGCAGGTGTCGATGCTCGCCCCCTTGAGCGCCTTGACGATCGCCTCGGTGCTGGTCGAGCCGGCCTTCTTCGCGCCCTGCTCGAGCCCGCCGAGCGCGTCGTAGTACATGCAGGCCCAGTCGTCCGGATAGCCGTCCGCGCCGAATGCCGCGCGGTCGCGCTTGATGTACGCCTGCATGATCGGCTCCTTGAGGTGCGCGAAGAACGGGCAACGCGCGAGGCCGATGATGCCGCGCGGCAGCGTTTTCCTCTGCGCCTTGAGGTCGTTGACCGCGATCAGGCCGCCAGGGAACGGCACGCGCTTGAACAGGCCCATCTGGCTGGCCTGCTGCATGAACGTCTCGGCGTCCTTGCCGGCGATCGCGCCGAACATGAAGTCGGGCTTCGCCGCCATGATCGCGGTGATGTAGGAATTGAAGTCGGTCTCGCCGAGCTTGAACCACATCTGGCGCGCTTCCTTCACTTCCGGGTTGATCTTCGCCAGCCCGGTGGTGAACCCCTTGTGCGTGTCGCGGCCCCACTCGTAGTCCTGCCCGAGCGACACGTAGCTCTTCCATTTGTTCTTCGTCGCCATGCGCGACACCGCAACCACCACCGCGCCCGACTGCATGTTGCTGTCGGGGCAGAACTGGTAGGTATAGGGCGAGTAGTTGTCCTGCGTGATCTTGGAGCTGTTCGAGGTCGCCGCGAAATGCAGCACCTTGTGCTCGTGAATGATTTCCTGCACCGCGAGCGCCACCGCGCTCGAATAGGTGGCGAACATGCAGTCCACCTTGTCATTCAGGATCAGCGACTTCGCCTCGCGCGCGCCGACGTCCGGCTTGGTCTCGTCGTCGCGGTACACCATCTGCACCTGGTGCTTGCCGAGCAGCCCGCCGCGCTTGTTGAGTTCCGCGATGGCCACCGGCAGCCCCTTGATGCAATGCGCCATGTAATTCGCGCCGGTGCCCGTGGAGGGCAGCAGCACGCCGATCTTGTACGGCTTTGCGGCCTGCGCGCCGGCCAGGCGGGGCGTCAACGTGAGCGCCCCGGTGGCGAGAGTGGTGAAAACGAAATCACGCCGGCTCAGCTTGAGGTTGTCGATAAGAGCTTCCCACTTCCTGTCGCTCGTGCTCATCTTTCGGCTCCTTGGGTTTGGTTGGTCATGGCGAAGCCGCCCGTGCTGGCGGTCTTCGAAAATATGGCTGGTGCGTTGCGCCCGGGGTCGTGCTGGTCGGCAAGATGTTACGCCTTCGGCATGGCAATCGAAAGTACGTGCCGCGGCGTTACGCGGCATGACCTAGGTCAATGTTTGCGCAAACGGTGCCGATGCTAAACTCCCGCGCTCGATGCCGCTCCCCATTTCCGAGATCGAACGCGAGCTGGTGCACACCCGGCGCGTGCGCTACGAGGGCTACAAGCGCGCCGACGGCCTGTGGGACATCGAGGCCCACATCACCGACGTGAAAAGCCACGACTGCCAGCTGAGGACCGGCGTGCGCCGCGCCGGGCTGCCGATCCACGACATGATCGTGCGCGTCACCATCGACAGGCAGCTCAACGTGGTGGACGTGCTCGCGGTGTCCGACGCCGTGCCCTATCCCGGCGGCTGCGAAACCATCGGCCCGGCCTACCGCAAGCTCATCGGCTTGAACCTGGTGAAAAGCTTCCGCGACGCGGTAAAGGAGCGACTGGGCGGCGTGCAGGGCTGCACCCACATCACGGAGATTCTTGCCGGGCTGCCGACCGCGGCGATCCAGAGTTTCGCAGGCGAGATGCGCGAGGACCGCGCGCCGGGCAGGAAGCCGTTCCAGCTCGACCGTTGCCACGCCATGGACACCAGCGGCCCAACGGTGATGCAGTGGTACCCGGAGTGGTACGTCGCGAAGGAGAAGGCGGGCGCATGAAGATCCACGAGTACCAGGGCAAGGAAATCTTCCGCAAGTACGGCGTGCTGACGCCGCGCGGCATCCCATGCTTCACGGTTGACGAGGCGGTGACGGCGGCGAAGAAACTGGGCGGCAATGTCTGGGTGGTGAAGGCGCAGATCCACGCCGGCGGCCGCGGCAAGGGCGGCGGCGTCAAGGTGGCGAAATCGCTGGAGGAAGTGCGCGCGAACGCGAAGCGCATTCTCGGCATGCAGCTGGTGACGCACCAGACCGGCCCCGGGGGCCAGAAGGTGCGGCGGCTGCTGGTCGAGGAGGGCGCCGACATCGCGAAGGAACTCTACGTCGGCATGGTGGTGGACCGCGGCACCCAGCGCGTGGTGCTGATGGCCTCCGCCGAGGGCGGCATGGACATCGAGGAAGTCGCGGCGAAGACGCCCGAGAGGATCCACAAGGTGTTCGTCGACCCGGCGGCGGGGCTCACCGACGGCGAAGCGCGCGGCGTGGCGAAGAAGATCGGCGTCCCGCACGCCGCCCTCGCGCAAGCCAGTGCGCTGCTACAGGGCCTGTACCAGTGCTTCTGGGACACCGACGCCTCCCTGCTCGAAGTGAATCCGCTGATCCTCTCGGGGGATGGCCGCGTGGTGGCGCTCGACGCGAAAATCAACTTCGACGACAACGCGCTGTTCCGCCACCCCGAGATCGTGGCCCTGCGCGACCTGGACGAGGAGGACCCACTCGAGATCGAGGCCTCCAGGCACGACCTGTCCTACATTTCGCTCGACGGGAACATCGGTTGCATGGTGAATGGCGCCGGGCTCGCCATGGCCACCATGGACACCATCAAGCTGTTCGGCGGCTCGCCCGCCAACTTCCTGGACGTGGGCGGTGGCGCCACGGCGGAGAAGGTCACCGCGGCGTTCAAGATCATGCTGTCGAATCCGAAGGTGAAGGCGATCCTGGTCAACAGCTTCGGCGGCATCATGAAGTGCGACACCATCGCCGCCGGCGTGGTGGCGGCGGCGCACGAGGTGAAGCTGTCGGTGCCGCTGGTGGTGCGCATGAAGGGCACCAACGAGGATCTCGGCAAGAAGATCCTCAAGGACTCGGGGCTGCCGATCATCTCGGCCGACAACATGGCGCAGGCAGGACAAAGAGTGGTCGCCGCCATCAGGAAGAAGGTCGCGAAGAAGAAAGTCTTGAAGAAGAAGGTCGTGAAACGCAAGGCAAGGAAGAAGATTGTCAAGAGGAAGAAGCAATGAGCATCCTCGTCAACAGGAATAGCAGGGTGATGACGCAGGGCATCACCGGCAAAACCGGCATGTTCCACACGCAGACCAGCCGCGCCTACGGCAATGGAAGCAGCTGCTACGTGGCGGGCGTGAACCCGAAGAAGGCAGGAGAGAATTTCGAGGGCATCCCGATCTTCGGTTCGGTGCGCGACGCGAAGGAGAAGACGGGCGCGACGGTGTCGGTGATCTACGTGCCGCCGGCCTTCGCCGCCGCGGCCATCTGGGAAGCGGTGGAGGCCGACCTGGACCTGGCAATCTGCATTACCGAAGGCATTCCCGTGCGCGACATGGTCGGGGTGCGCGACAGGATGAGGAAGCAGGCGCGCAAGACGGTGTTGCTCGGCCCGAACTGCCCGGGGGTGATCACGCCCGGCGAGCTCAAGATCGGGATCATGCCGGGCCATATCCACAAGCAAGGGCGCGTCGGCGTGGTGTCGCGCTCCGGCACGCTCACCTACGAGGCGGTGGCGCAACTCACCGAGCTTGGCATCGGCCAGTCGAGCGCGGTGGGCATCGGCGGCGACCCGGTGAACGGCCTGAAGCACGCGGACGTGCTCAAGCTGTTCAACGACGATCCCGACACCGACGCGGTGATCATGATCGGCGAGATCGGCGGCTCGGACGAGGAGGACGCCGCGCAGTGGGTCAAGCAGAACATGAGGAAGCCGGTGGTCGGCTTCATCGCCGGGGTGACCGCGCCGCCGGGCAAGCGCATGGGCCACGCCGGGGCCATCATCTCCGGGGGCAAGGGCACCGCGCAGGAGAAGCTCGCGGTGATGCAAGCCTGTGGCATCAAGGTGACGCGCAACCCCGCGGAGATGGGCCGGTTGCTGCAATCAGTGCTGCCATAGGAAGGAGCGGGCATGTTCGGCGACTGGTTCAACACCAAGGAAGTCGACGGCATCGCGGATGCGATCGTCGCCGACCTCGTCAAGCGCTTGCCGCCGATGCCGGGGCCGCACACGCGCAAGACCGCCGACCGGCTGCGCAAGACGCACGACGTGATCTTCGCCCGCCTCGAGCAGTTCGTGCGCTCGCGCAAGCTCAATATCTACAAGAAGGCGCATCTCGGCAACCGCGTGAAATGGGCGCTGCGCGAGGCCGGCTACTCGAACGAGTTCACCGACGCGCTCAGCTACGAGCTGGTCACTGTGGCGACGCTGGCGTCGCGGCAGGCCGGCCAGGCCGGCAAGCCGGGCGCCTGAGGCGCCCGCGGTGTTCAAGCGGCTGTTCGGCAAGTCTGCGCCGCCCCCAGCGGCGGACGCGGCGCGCCACGCGCTGGAACAGGCCTACGCGCACCACATGGCGGGGCGCCTGGAGCAGGCGGATGCGGGCTACCGCGGTGTCCTGGAGAGCGCGCCGGAACAATTCGACGCCCTGCACATGCTCGGCGTGCTCGCCTTGCAGGCGGGGCGCCCGCAGCAGGCGGCGGACTGCATCGCCCGCGCATTGCGCGCCGACCCGTCCAACGCACAGGCGCACAACAATCTTGGCGAAGCCTATCGCCAGCTCGGCAGGCCGGAGGAGGCCGTCGCCTGCTACCGCGAGGCCGTGGCGCGAGACCCGGGTTTCGCCGATGCGCTGGTCAACATGGCGCTGGCGCTGCGCAGGCTGGATCGCAGCGACGAAGCGCTCGCCGCCTGCCGCCGTGCGCTCGGCATCAATCCCGCGTTTGCCAAAGCGCACCAGCGCATGGGAGAGACGCTGTTCGCGCTCGGCCGGCCGGCCGAGGCGGTGGCGGCTCTGCAGGCCGCCCTGGCGCTGGAGCCGGCGTCCGCCGAGGCGCACAGCAGCCTGGGTGTCGCGCTGCGCGCCCAGGGCCGGCTCGACGAGGCGCTCGCGGCCTGCCAGCGCGCGGTGGCCCTGGATCCCGGGCTGGTGTCCGCGCGCTTCAACGCAGGCAACATGCTGCGCGAGAAGGGTTTCCTCGCCGAGGCGGCCGCCGCCTATCGCGCCGCGATCGTCATCCAGCCCGGCCTCGCCGAGGTGCACAACAACCTCGGCAATGTGCTGAAGGAATTGGGCAATGCAGAGGAGGCGTTGGCCTGCTACCAGCAGGCGCTCGCGCTGAAGCCGGATTTTGCCGACGCCCTGTTCAATGCCGCGCAGCTGCTGCGCGACCTCGGTCGGATTGCCGAGGCCATCGGCGCATTCCGTTCGGTAACGGATGCGCGCCCGGACATGGTCGAGGCGCACTACGACCTCGGCAACCTGCTGAAGAACAGCGGCGACAAGGCCGGCGCCCTCGCCTGCTATCGCACGGCACTGGAGATCGATCCAGACTATGCCGAGGCGCGCTGGGCCTACGCCATGTCGCAGCTGCCCATGGTGGCCGCAGACGACGCGGAGCTTGCGCGCAGCCGCCTCGACTTCGCCGCGGAGCTGGCTGCGCTCGAGCGCTGGTGCGAGGCGCGGGGCGCCGAGAAGATGGCGCGCGCCGTGGGCGTGCAGCAGCCTTTCTACCTCGCCTACCAGGAGGAAGATCATCGCGCATTGCTTGCGCGCTATGGCGCCCTGTGCTCGCGCCTGATGGGGACCTGGCAGGACGCGGCGGGTTTGCGCAGGGCGGCGACCGTCACGCGCGCGGAGATCCGCGTCGGCATCGTGTCGGCGCATGTCCACGACCACTCGGTCTGGAATGCAATCGTCAAGGGATGGCTGCAGCGCCTGGACCGCAACCGATTCGATGTGCGCCTGTTCCACCTCGGCCGCGCGAACGACCTCGAGACTGCGCTCGCCAAGACCATGGCGACGCACTACATCTACGGCAAGACCGACCTGGTGGAGTGGACGCAGCTGATCCTCGGCCACCAACTCGACGTACTGGTGTACCCGGAGATCGGCATGGACCCGACCACCGCGAAGCTCGCCAGCCTGCGCCTGGCGCCGGTGCAGGCGGCTTCCTGGGGCCATCCGCACACCACGGGGCTGCCGACGATCGACTGCTTCCTGTCGGCCGAGGGGCTCGAGCCGCCGGGGGCGCAGGCGCATTACACGGAACGGCTGGTGCGCTTGCCGGGCCTGGGCTGCGTGCTTGATCCGGCCAGGGTAGCGCCGGTGAAGGCGGACCTCGCCGCGCTGGGCATCCGCGAGGGCGTGCCGCTGCTGGTGTGCGCAGGCACGCCTTTCAAGTACACGCCCCCGCACGACGCGGTCTTGGCTGCGATCGCGCGCCGGCTGGGGGAATGCCAGTTCGTGTTCTTCACCCCCGGCAGGGCCGACGAACTGATGCAGCGGTTGCGCGCCCGCATGGTGCGCTCTTTCGCTGCCGCGGGCCTCGACCTGGATGCTTTCGCCGCATTCGTGCCGTGGCAGGGCCGTGCGCAGTTCCACGGCCTCATGGCGCAGGCCGACGTGTTGCTCGACACCATGGGATTCTCCGGCTTCAATACTGCCTTGCAGGCGATCGAATGCGGCCTGCCGGTGGCCGCCTGGGAGGGCCGCTTCCTCCGCGGGCGCCTGGCGAGCGGGATCCTGCGCCGCATGGGCATGGACGACCTGGTGGCGGACAACGACGCGGCATTCGTGGCAACCGCGGTAAGGCTCGCGCAGGACGCAGCCTGGTGGGGCAGCGTGCGCGAACGCATGGCTGCGGCGCGCGCGAAGCTCTACGGCGACGCGGAGCCGGTGCGCGCGCTGGAGAAATTCTTCGAGGCCGCAGTCAGGAAGTAGCCTCTTCGTCCTTTCCGGTGGGCGCCAGGTCCGGCTCGCCGCAATAGCGCAGGATCTCGGCGCGGGCCCGGTTGCGCAAACGGATGCTCGCCGCCCAGTCCGCGCCGTCCGGCGCGATAGGCGAGCACACCGTCACCGCCGCCGGCGCGCGGCGCGCATACCAGGTCCCATCGCGCAGCACCGAGCGCACGCCGCGCAGCGCCACCGGCACCACCGGCAGGCCCGCCTGCGCAGCCACCTGGAACGCGCCCGCGCGGAACGGCATCAACCCGGTGTTGCGCGTCAGGGTGCCCTCGGGAAAGACGATGAGGGAGGCGCCGCCGCGTGCCGCCTCGACCAGCACCTCGGCGTGCTCGGCGCTCTTTTGCACCTCGAAGCGCTCGACGAACAGGGTGCCAAACCCCCTGAGCAGCACGCGCATCAGCACGTTGCTCTCGAACTCGCGCTTGGCGACGAAGGAGTACACGCGCGGCCCGAGCAGCGCCACCAGCACAAGCGCATCGAGATAGCTGGTGTGGTTCGCCGCCAGCACCACCGGCGTCGCGGGGATCCGCTCCAACCCGCGCATCACCAGCGGGATGCCCGACACGCGCAGGAACGCGCGGCAGACCGCGCCGCCGACGCGCCAGGTGGCCGCCGGTTTGCCGAAGGCGGCGGCGAGCAGCGCAATCGGGAACAACAGGCCGAAAGCCAGGTAGACGCGCAGGGCGTAGAGCGCGCCCAGCGCGGCGCGCCTGCCGCGGCGCAGTTGCGGCGCGGCACCAGCCAGCACCAGGCGCAGGAATTGCAGCCACACCGCCTGCGGCTTCACCGACGTCGGCCCGCGCTCGTAGAACTCGCGCGCGGCGACGCGACGGATCTTGCCGCTGGAAGTCTTGGGCACGGTCGCCGGCGGCGCGAGCACGATGTCGTCGGCCGGCGCACCGATCAGGCTGACCGCGAGCCCGTTGATCATGCGCTTCAGGTCGGCGTGGCGCGAGGCGTCGGGGTTGCGCATCTCGGCCAGCACCACCACGCGCTCGGTGCCGGTGGCAGCGTCCGTGCTGCCGAACACCGCGACGCAGCCGCGCCGTACGCCGGCGAGGTCGCCGACCGCCTGCTCCAGCTCGTAGGGGCTGATGTTGCGGCCGCCGCGGATGATGATGTCCTTTTCGCGGCCTGTGATGTAGACCATGCCCTCCTTGAGGTAGGCGCGGTCACCGGTATTCACCCATTCGCCGGCGAAGAGGTTCTTGGTCGCCGCCGGATTGCGGTAATAGCCCGAGGTGGCCGAAGGTCCGCGAAACTGCAGCAGTCCCTCCTGGCAGTCGGGCAGCTCGAGGCCCGCCGCGTCCACTACGCGCAGGTCATGGCCCTCGACCACGTGGCCGCAGCCGACCACCTTGAGCGGCGCCGGGTCGTCCGGCTTCGCCAGCACCGCTTCGCCGGTCTTCGAAAAACTCTCGCGGTCGAGCGCGTCCATGCGCCAGGGTTCGCCTGGCGTGGTGAAGGCCACGCCCACTGTGCATTCCGCGAGGCCGTAACAGGGGGAGAAGGAATTCTTCCTGAATTTGTACTTTTCAAATTTGTCGCCAAAGGCAACCAGCGTCTCCGGGCTCACCGGTTCGGCGCCGTTGAAGGCGAAGCGCCAGGACGAGAGGTCGATGCCCTGCATCTCCTCGTCGGGGATGCGGCGCAGGCACAGCTCGTAGCAGAAGTTCGGGCCGCCCGAGAGGGTGCCGCGGTGCCGGTGGATGGCGCGCAACCAGCTACCGGGGCGCGACAGGAAGGCGAGCGGCGACATCAGCACTACCGGGAAGCCGAGAAACATGGTGGCAAAGCAGCCGCCAATCAGTCCCATGTCGTGGTAAAGCGGCAGCCAGCTCACGAACACGTCGGCGGGACCGGCGCTCACCGCCTTGCCCATCGCCTGCACGTTGACGAGGAGATTCGCGTGTGACAGCACCACCCCCTTGGGATTGCCGGTGCTGCCAGAGGTGTACTGCAGGAAACCGATGTCGCCCGATTTCCCGCGCACCGGCGCATAGCCCGCGCCGCTGCCTTCCAGGTCGGACGGCATCAGCACCGCGCGCAGGCTCTCTACCTGCGCACGCAAGAGGTACGCGAGGGCCTTCGCCTCCGGGATGGTGATCATGATCGTCGCGCCCGCGCTCTTCAGGATGCCGACGTGGCGCGTCATGTGGTCTTCGATGGTGGTCAGGCGCGCGGGCGGGTAGAGCGGCACCGGCACCCCTCCCGCGAGCAGGACTCCGTAAAACGAAAACAGGTACTCCTTACAGGTAGGCAGCATGATCGCCACCATCTGCCCGGGCCGCAGGCCCGCCTGCGAAAGGCGCGCGGCGTAACCGAGCGCGCCGTCGTAGAGCTGGCGGTAGGTGATCGGCGTTTCCTCGCCTTCCTCATACATGTGCACCGTCAGCCGGTCGGGCTGGCGCTCGACGTGGTACTCGAGTGCCTCGGTGAGCGTCTGCGCGTGCAGCGGCGCTCGCACGTCGGTGGACTGTGAGAGGCTGGCAACGGTCGTATCGGCCGCGCGCGGCGCGTGGCCGGCGCTGGAAAGCAGGAAGCGCAGCAGGTCGCGCGGGGTTTCGCTGGTGGCGAGCGCCTGCTCGGGGAGGCTCGTGCCGAACTCACGCTCCAGGCGCAGCACCAGTTCGACGCGCGCCAGGCTGTCCAGGCCCAGTTCCTTTTCCAGCGAGCTGTCGAGCGCGACATCGGGTTGGATGCTCGGGCGCGCTTCGCGCGCCACCGCCTGCACCACACCGAGCAGCTTGTTCGCGTCGATCGCGCCGGCGGCCTGATCCATGGCGTGCCGAGTGTACACTCGTGCGCAGCATGTCCGCCGACGCGCTGCAGCAATCCGCGCTCGCGCCGCTGCTCGAGGTGGCGCGCGAAGTATCCTTCGTGCAAGGTGCCCGCCTCGCGCGCCAGGGCGAACCGGCGCGCGGCGCGTTCCTCATCCGCTCCGGCGAAGCCGAGGCGCAGGTCAGCCTGCCCGGGGGCGGCATGCTCAGCGTGGCGTCGTTTTCCGCCGGCGCGATGTTCGGCGAGATGGCCCTGATCGAGCGCGGGGTGTGTTCCGCGACGGTGGTGGCGAAGACGAAGGTGGAGGGCTGGTTCGTCGGCCGCGACGATTTCCGCGCCATGGTGGCAAGCCGCGATGCACGCGCTTTCGAGGTGCAGCGCGCGATCACGCGCACCCTGGCGCAGCGGCTGCGCACGCTGAACGCCAAGGTGCGCGAGCATCCGGCGCAGGAGGACCGGCCGGTGCGCGAACCGCCGCCCGCCGGCGATCCGCTGGCGACGGTGCGGCGCATGGAGCGCGCTTCATTCGACTGGAAGGCCTTCGTTCCGGCGCTGCCGTTTTTCGACGGCTTCGATGCGCAGGAGGTGGAGGAGTTGATTGCCTGCGCGAAGGTGCTGGAACTGCCGCGCGGCGCATGGCTGTTTGCGCAGGGCCAACCTGCGCCGGCATGTTTCCTGGTGTTGCGCGGTGCGGCAGAGGTGTTTACCCAGGCGAAGGGCCGCGAGCGGCGCGTGGCGATTGCCGGCCCGGGGGAACTCGTAGGCTACATGGCGACGCTCGATGGCGCGCCGCACGGCGGCAATGCCCGCGTACGGGAGTCGGCTGCGCTGCTGGAGTTTCCGCGCGAGGCGCTGCTCGCGATTTATCTCGGCACTTCAGCTGCGTCGAAGAGCCTGCAGCACTCGATCCAGCGCAGCCTGCTCAAGGCGTTGGCGCGCACCAATACCCTGCTCACGCGACTCATCAGCCACGACCGCCTCGCACGGGCGGGCGACAAGGCGCAGGAACTGGAGACGGCACTGCACGCGCAGATCTGGCGCGCGGACTAGAGGCCGGCGGCCAGCTCCCGCGTGAGCTGCGCAGCGGGCACCTCCTTGCATCCGCTCCTGTTCTGGCCCGACCACAATGGCGAGAAATCGCCCCGGCCCTGGCCTTCGACCTTGGCGCGCAGCGGCGCGATGGCGGAGGTGGCCAGGGGAAACTCGGGCGCCGTGTCGCTGAGCGGACCCAACTCGCGCATGAGGCGATTCACGATGCCGCGCGCTGGTCGACCGGTAAACAGGTTGGTGAGCGCGGTGTGCCGCTCGGCGCCGCTCTTCAGCGCGGCGCGATGGATCGCGCTGGTGGTGGCTTCCGGGCAGAGCAAGTAGGTGGTGCCGACCTGCACGCCGGCTGCGCCCAGCGCCATCGCGGCAGCGGCTCCTGCCGCGTCGGCGATGCCGCCGGCGGCGATGACCGGAAGCCGCACCTCGCGCACGACCTGCGGCAGCAGCGCGAACGTCCCCAGCTGGGCGTCCAGGTCCGCCGAGAGGAAGTTGCCGCGATGTCCGCCCGCCTCCAGGCCCTGCGCAATGATCGCGTCGACGCCGTGGCCTGCGAGCCAGCGCGCTTCCTCGACCGTGGTTGCCGAGGAAAACACTTTCGCGCCGCGGCCTTTCACTCGCGCCAGCAGCTCGGCCGATGGCAGCCCGAAATGAAAACTCACCACGGCGGGCCTGAAATCCTCCAGCACGTCGGCCATCGCGTGACTGAAGGGCGCGCGCCCCGGCCCGGCCGGAATGGTGCTGGCGTCGATGCCGAACTCCGCGTAATAGCGCGCCAGCGCTGCGCGCCAGGCCGCCTCGCGTTCGGCGCTGGGTGCGGGCGGCGCGTGGCAAAAGAAATTTACGTTGAACGGCTTGCGCGTTCCGGCCTTCATCGCGGCGAGCTCGGCGCGCAGCGCATCCGGCGTGAGCATCGCGCAAGGCAGCGAACCGAGGCCGCCGGCATTGGACACCGCCAGCGCCAGCGCGCTGCCCTGTGCGCCCGCCATGGGGGCCTGGATGATCGGCAGCTCGATTCCCAGCAGCTGGCGCAAGTCCACGATCGGTGTCGCCCCCTAGTCGAGCAGGTGCAGAGCGATGTGCGGGCGCCCGCGGCGAACTTCCGCGAACAGGGCTCCATACTCCGGCAGCTCAACCCACGAAGAGGTGTCCCGGGTCAGCGGTTCCGAGGCGACGATGATCGAATCCGCGTTCTCGGCGCCGCCGGTCATCTTCCATTCGCCGTCGTGCAGCGCGTAGTCGCGCCCGAGGGTGTACCAAAGCGACAGGAAACCGAGATTTGCCTCGTGCAGCTTGGTCGGGTCCTCGGTGCGATAGCGGCCGAAATCGAAGCAGTAGCGCACCGCCGCGAGCTGGCTGCCGTTGGCGATGAAAAGGTTCACCGAAGACGACACATCGATGCCCAGTTCGGCCCGGGCTTCGCGAATGATGCCCAAGGTCCGCTCAATCGCCTCGAACGCCGACTTCTCGGTGCCGGGTTTCAGGGCATCGGGCAGTTGCGACACGAATAGCGCGTAGATCCATTCGCTGTCGGTGGTGCCCCGGATCTGCGCCAGGAACTCCGTCTTCATGTGCCGCGCCAGCAGCGACTTCATCTGCGCAATACCGGCCAGGTCGCCGTTGTGCGCCAGGCACCAGGGCAGGCCCTCGAACTGGAACGGGTGGACGTTCTGCAGGGAAATGTCCACCGTGGTGGAGTAAGCGACGCCGCGCACGTGTCCGAGGACGCATGCCGCGCGCACCTTTTCCGCAAGGTTCTTCAGATTTCGGTCGAACACCGGCAAGGACGGCGAGCCGTAGGCGAACGGCTTCCCTGGCGTGTGAGAAGCAGGATCCCAAGCGCGCAATCCGAACCCTGCCAAGTTCAGCATGTGCAGCATCTTTGGCATGTAGCTCTGCCGGATCAGCGCCGAATCGGGCTGGAACAACAATGTATCCAGCAGCACTGGTTGCCCGAGGTAGAGCAGGGCGCGGCACATCGCGCTAGCCTTTCGGCTTCACCCAGGTCTCCGACCAGGCGAGACAGGCGCTCGTCGAATCGCGCTCGCCGCGCTTCTCCGCGTAAGGCGTTCCCGCGGCAACACGGCCGTTCAGAGATATCCGGGCGGCTTTCGCCGGAAAGAACGTGCTGAACACGCCGATCGGCCGCCCGCCCGAGCCCGGCGGCATGTTGAGCACGAAGGGCGCAAGAAAGTCCTCCCACGACAACAGGACCTCCGCGTCCTTCGCCGTCACCAGCTCCGCCGCCCGGGTGTCGATGCCGCCCGAGCGGGTGAATGTTGCCGGCACGACCGGCGTCGCCGCATCGGCGAACGCAGGAAATAGATACGACTCGATCGCCTTCTGCAGCCAGCGCGCCACCGGCGGGTTGTCCGACCAGATGCGCACCGCGCCGCCGGTCAGCGTGCTCTTCGCGAACAAGGCGTGGCCGGCCCCCGCGGGGCACCACAGCACGCGCCAGTGGCTGGCGCGGTCTGTCTGGGTCTTGCCGCTGTCGGGGCTGTAGCGGATGAAGGAATTTTCTCCGGTCATCATCACGTCGTTGGGATCCACGGGGGAAGTCATCGGCCGATCCTCCTGTTGTTCAAGCCTCACGCGATGTTAACGCACGACGCGCCGAAACTTGACCGCTGTCAAGGCGTTCCATCCCTCGGCGGACCGTAGAATGGGGTCGATGGATGATAGCGTTTCAGCACCGAAAAAAACTTCGAAAGGCGGCAGGGCGCGCGGCACGCCCAAGGGACGCAGCGTCGAGCCGCAGGCGCTGGAGGAAATCAGGGCGCTGCTCGCTGACGCACCGCGCCGCCGCGACCTGCTGATCGAGCACCTGCACAAAATCCAGGACAAGTACGGCCATCTTTCCGCGGCGCGCCTCGCGGCGCTGGCCGAGGAGATGCGCCTGTCGATGGCCGAGGTCTACGAGGTGGCAACCTTCTACCACCACTTCGACGTGGTGAAGGAAGGCGAGCAGGCCCCGCCCGCGCTCACGGTACGCGTGTGCGATTCCATCGCCTGCGAGATGGCGGGCGCGCAGGACCTGCTGAAGAAGCTTCCCGCGATCCTCGGCAAGGAGGTGCGCGTCATCCCGGCGCCCTGCGTGGGCCGCTGCGAAGTCGCGCCCTGCGTGGTGGTGGGTCAGAACCCGGTCGGCCGGGCGGATGCCACGGCCGTGCGCGCGACGGTGGAGGCGAAGGCCGTCAGGTGCCCGGAGCCGGCGCACATCGATTACAGCACTTACAGGAGGGGCGGCGGCTACCAGTTGCTGGCCGACTGCCTCGCCGGCAAGCGCAAGCGCGAAGACCTCACCAAGATCATGGAAGACGCGGGCCTGCGGGGCCTGGGCGGCGCCGGCTTTCCCGCCGGCCGCAAGTGGCGCCTGGTCGCCGCCGAGCCCGCACCGCGCCTGATGGCGGTGAACATCGACGAGGGCGAGCCGGGCACCTTCAAGGACCGCTGGTACCTGGAGCGCGACCCGCACCGGTTCCTCGAAGGCATGCTGGTCGCCGCCTGGTGCGCGGGCGTGGGCGAGGTCTACATCTACCTGCGCGACGAATACGCCGGTTGTCGCGCGGTGCTGGAGCTGGAACTCGCCATGCTGAAGAAGAATCCGCCCTGCGCGCTGCCGCCGATCTACCTGCGCCGGGGCGCCGGCGCCTACATCTGCGGCGAAGAGTCGGCGATGATCGAATCGATCGAAGGCAAGCGCGGCATGCCGCGCCTGCGCCCGCCTTACGTGGCGCAGGTGGGCCTGTTTGGCTACCCCACGCTCGAACACAACATGGAAACGGTGTACTGGGTGCGCGAGATCGTGGAAAAGGGCGCGCAGTGGTTCGCCTCCCACGGCAGGCACGGCAGGAAGGGGCTGCGTGCTTTTTCGGTGTCGGGCCGCGTGAACAAGCCGGGTGTACACCTCGCGCCCGCGGGCATCACGGTGAAGGAACTGATCGAGGAGTATTGCGGCGGCATGCTGGCGAGCCACGAGTTCTACGCCTACCTGCCGGGAGGCGCCTCCGGCGGCATTCTCCCCGCCTCGAAAGGCGACATCCCGCTCGACTTCGACACGCTGCAGCCGCACGGCTGCTTCATCGGCTCGGCGGCGATCGTCATCCTGTCGCAGCGCGACCAGGCGGCCGCCGCGGCGCGGAACCTGATGAAGTTCTTCAAGGAAGAGTCCTGCGGCCAGTGCACGCCTTGCCGGGTCGGCACCGCCAAGGCGCTTGCCCTGATGGAGGAAAAGCGCTGGAATCAGCCGTTGTTGGGCGAACTCTCCCAGGCGATGATGGATGCTTCGATCTGCGGCCTGGGCCAGGCGGCGCCAAACCCGGTGCAGTGCGTCATCAAATACTTTCCGCACGAGGTGCAATGATGGACCGCGTGAGTACGCAGCAACTGGCGACGCTGCCGATCGAATTCAAGCTGAACGGCCAGACGGTGGTCGGGCGACCGGACGAGAGCATCCTCGAGACCGCCAAGCGCCATGGCGTCGAGATCCCCTACCTGTGCGCCATGCCGGGCCTGCGGCCCGACGGCAACTGCCGCGCCTGCGTGGTGGAGATCAAAGGCGAGCGCGCGCTCGCGCCTTCGTGCTGCCGCTTTCCGAAGGAAGGCATGGAGGTCACCAGCGACTCCGCGCGCGCAGTGCTGTCGCAAAAGATGGTGCTCGAGTTGCTGCTCTCGGACATGCCGGAAAAGGAGTATCGGAAGCACTCCGAACTCGACCAGTGGGCCAGGAAGCTGGACATGGGCCTGCCGCGCTTCAAGGCGCGCCGCGAGCCCAAGGCCGACCTCTCGCACCCGGCGATCGCAGTAAACCTGGACGCCTGCATCCAGTGCACGCGCTGCCTGCGCGCCTGCCGCGAGGAACAGGTGAATGACGTCATCGGCTATGCCTCGCGCGGCGAGCACGCCAGGATCGTGTTCGATTTCGACGACCCGATGGGCGCCTCCACCTGCGTGGCCTGCGGCGAGTGCGTGCAGGCCTGTCCCACCGGCGCGTTG
>Ga0184628_10000626_pt1 | contig 18488 bp, 9 predicted proteins | sample PLM4_5_b1_FD_133149 | JGI IMG/M metagenome (GOLD analysis project Ga0184628, IMG submission 133149) | Groundwater sediment microbial communities from an aquifer in East River, Colorado, USA - PLM4_5_b1 | ecosystem: Environmental > Terrestrial > Soil > Riparian zone | place: USA: East River... | reverse complement strand
CTGGGCTACGCGCTCGACTATGGAAGTCCGGAAGAAGTGGCATTTGCCCTGGCATATTGGTCCGTCGAGTTCTATCCAAGCCCGGATTTCGATGCCAGTGCGAGACCAGTGGAACCGGAAGTGCTCCTTGGTGAAATTGTTAAAGGCGCTTCAGGCCTGGTTATCGAGCCAGTGCACAGCATCGATGGAAGGCTTCACCAGGTGTACGGCTTCAGCGGGTTCGCACAGCAGTGCAAGCCTATCCGGATTTCCGGTTCCGATCCTCTCGACAAGATCTCAGCCCTAATTCTGGAGATATTCGCGAAGAGCCAGCATTTCACACTGCTTCATGCACTCACGAGTTGTCAGGTCTTGAGACTTGTACTCCCCTACGCGAAAGACCCCGGGAAGAGTCTGAGCGGATACTGGCACTCGGTGTGCGCGGCCTATGTCACTGTGTACCGCAGCCGATTTGAAGTAGGAAAAGACACGGTGCCAGGCAACCGTATTGAGTGGAAAGAAGTTTTTTCTGAAGCTGTGGCAAGCGAGGAGTCTCTGGAACACATCGTCAAGCTGTGCTACGCCTGCTGGCGGGAATACCAGCACTGCGACAAAACCGAATACCTCGCGTTGGCCTGCCGCGAGATCCGAAGGCCGTCCCCGTTTCTCTAGTCAGGCTTCGACCGGTCACTCGCTCTTGAATTTTTGAGGTTTCGGCATTGGAACCACCCCTCGCGGGATCCGCTTCGCGATCCCGCTGCCCTCGATACTAAGGGCAGTCTGTATGATGTCCTGAACGATGTCACATCCCGCCTATACACCTCTTAAATCAATTGAAGTAGCTCAATTTCCACTGCCCGGCATTTCCGAGTTTCAATTTGACAACGCGACATACAAATGATGTTATGACGCGGACTTCACAGGCAAATCAAATGCGTCATAAGAACGCATCAAGGGGTAATCCAGACGTTAGGTCTGGATTTACGTAAGGTTAGCAGGAAAAAGGAATTCCATTTACCGCCATTCCAACAGGGGCGCCCATCCGGTGAATCACCTCTTCGTTAGCTCTCCTTTCGGTTTGAAAGTTCCGCAATTGAATATCTAATTTGGGGGGAATTGACGTGCGAAAAATTCTGGCATTTTTTGTTCTGGTTTTACTGGCGGCTGCAGTGACCGCCAACAGCGGGTATGCGCAGGCAAATAACGGTTCAGTGGGTGGCGTCGTACAAGACTCCACTAAGGCGTTGATACCCGGAGTCACCATCACGCTGACCAATACGCAGACCGGGGTCGTCGACTCCAAGCTGACAAATGAATCCGGCGCATACAGTTTCCCCAGTGTGCTGCCGGGAACTTACAAATTGACTGGCGACCTCACAGGCTTCCGGCAGGCCGTTCAGAATGCTTTCCCGGTAGGAACAACAGCTCAGATCCGCATCGACCTCGTCATGCAGGTTGGTGCGGCACCGGGCGAAGTTGTTTCGGTCGTCACCTCGAATGAAAACTCAATCCAGGAATCGGCTGCTTCCGTGGGCAACGTGCTCACCGAGCAAAGAGTTCGCGATCTGCCCATCGTTGGAAACAACGTGCTCGACCTTCTGTCGGTTCTCCCGGGTTTCCGCGCAGGCAACACTGCGATTGGTGGCGCGGGCGGCGGGACAGTCGGCGGGATGGGACTGGACTCGGTGAATGCGACCATCAATGGCCTCAGCACCAACAGTTCGCGAGACTCCGCCGGTTTCTGGGGCTACCAGACCTTCACGACCACAGTCGTGAACCCCGACCTGGTCGGTGAAATCCGGCTGATCCTCGCTCCGGTGGACGCAGAACTGGGACGCGGCAACGCCCAGGTCCAGATTCAAACGCGATCGGGAACCAACAAGTACACAGGAAGCGCGGTCTGGAATGTTCAGAACACCGCACTCAACGCCAACTCCTGGCTCAACAACCATACTTCCACGTTGCAAAATGGCGTTCCGATCAGCAACAGTACCAAACCCGACTGGCGGAACATCCAGGAGGCTTCCATTTCTGTGGGCGGCCCGATCAAGAAGAACAAAACGTTTTTCTTCGTCCTGTATGACCAGCAATTCAACAATTCCCGTACGCTGATTACGAATACGGTGTGGACCGACACAGCGCGTCAGGGCATATTCCGCTACTTCGAGGGATGGAATCCGGGAAACGCTGCGGCCCCACTTCCGACGTCCTTTACAAACAGCACCACTGCAACATATCCGGTAGTGGATTTTCTCGGCAATCCCGTGGCGCCTGCTTTCAATCCAAACGGCTCACCATACACCGGAAACCTGCGGTGCTTTAGCGTGTTTGGAAATATCAAGGCCGACGGATCCCCATTTACATCGGCCGATTGTCAGGGGGGAATAGCCGTCCTTCCCAACAACGGCATTGCATGGGATCCTCAGCGTCCCAACTCCGACACGACGGGTTACGTCCAAAGAATCCTGTCCCTGATGCCCAAGGCCAACCACTTCGGCCTTCTCGCTACCGCTAACGGTGTAAGCACACAAGTTGGAGACGGTCTGAATACGGCTGCCCAACGGTGGCTGCGCCCAGCACACGGCAGCACGAGCACCAACGCCTCCATTGGCGTCGTTCAGGGCCCGGCCGACTACAACAACCGCAAGCAGATCAATCTGAAAAACGATCACAATATCAACAATAACCCCCGCGTGAACGTCCAGTGGACATACGAAGCTGCCGACAGCGTAGGAACCCCGTCAGCCTGGGAAGGTGGACCCAATGCTCCTTTCCGCCGGAGGCCGGAAGTGTTCACGGCGAACGGCACATCGACGATTACGGCGAACCTTGTCAATGAAGCACGCTTCGGCGTCAACTACAGTTCCGAGTGGGCCTCTGCGCCCTGGGCCAATCTTAAAGACCCGGAAAGCTCTAAAGTCGCTCAGTCTTTTCTGATTCCGGGAGGCACGAACCCCGCCAATGGAAAAGTCTATCCCATTCAGTACACGCCAGGAGCCAATGCCACCGGCTTCTGGGGTACGGGTTTCGATTTCGCCAACACGAGTCCGCTTTGGGACTATTCCGATACGCTGCGATGGTCGCATGGTAAGCACTCCTTCAGCTTTGGCGGTGAGTACCGGCGTCCCATGACAACCGGATTCAACAATAGCGGTTACCCCACATCGACGACGGGCAATCCGAATGGCGCGACCGCTCCCCCGATGGCGGACCTAACCAAGCTTCCGGAGTTGGTCGGCTTTGTCAATGGCCCTAACAACGCCGGCGGTGGCCGCAGCAACGCCATCAACCTAACCTATCTGTTGAATGGGTCGCTCGCAACGGCATCCACGGCATTCTGGCTTGACGCGTATGACGACGTCGCCAAGGGTGTATGGAAAGACACCACAACGGCGAAAGACATCATCACAACCGGAAATCCGGACTACGGACACCAGGCTCGCACTCAGATCTCGAATGAGTGGAGCTTCTTTGCGAAAGACGATTACAAGATCCACAAGCGTCTCACGCTCAACCTCGGACTGCGTTGGGACGAAAACTTTTCGCCATACCTGCGTGGCGGTCTGACCAACAAGTTCCAGGGCGATGGCGCAGGACTCTATGGCGCGGGCCGTCCAACCAGCGGCGATATTCTTTCCCAATGGATGGTGCCTGGAAACCTGTATATCACCGGTTACGGGACCAACCCCACGACGGCGCCTCTGAGCTGTCAGGTGGGTGTCGTCACTCCAGGCCTTCCGGCCTCAACGTGTGATCCTGCCTTGATGTCGACCGTCGAGTTTGTGGGTCCGGGGTCAAATAATCCAAAAGATTCTCTGGTCCCGGAAAACGGGCAGTTCAGTCCGGCTATCGGATTTGCGTGGCAGGTCCCGTGGTTTGGCGACGGCCAAACAACGATGCGCGGAGGATTTCAGCGCACGTACGGCGGAGCCGGTTCCAACTTCAGTGGTGGTATTGTCAGCGGATACGGTGGGGATTCACAGGCACAGGGCCTTATTCTTACCGATCCCAAAGTAGCCAATATTCTGGCGACGCGGGCGTTAAATCTTACGGACTTGCAAACGCTGATTCCCACGTATCCGGTTCGCGCTCCGGGCGTTGCGATTCCAATCGCAAACCGCATCAACGGCGGCCAGGCGGCGGGTTATGCCATGTATGACCCGAACTATGTGACTCCGTATACCGATAACTTCACGCTATCGATCACGAGAAGTATTGGAAGTAAATACACCATTGACCTTCGCTTCGTGGATACGCTTGGAAAGAAGCAGCCGGGTACAGGCGGCGGCGGAGTGGGAGCCGCGGGTAGTTTCAATCTCAATACCGTCAATGTCTACCACAATCCGGAACTCTTCAACGCTCTGGAAGCGACACGGGCGGGCCTGGACGACCCCTTGTTCGATCAGATGTTGATGGGACTCAATCTCAACAGCACCGTGGCGGGATATGGCGTCGTAGGAACTTGCGTGGCTCTGCCAACATCGCCTCTGGCGGGCGTCGGATGTCCGGCCGGGCAAGTCATGCAGCGCGGTTCGAGCCAAATTCGCCGAGCGTTTGCAACCGCCCTGGCCAACGGGGATTACCAAGGCGTCCTGAATGGTGTTGGCGCAACGCCAGGCCTTCTCACAATAGTTCCGACTGGTTTGCAAGGACTGCCCATAGATCCATCCACCGGGCAGCTCTATTCCGGGGCGGCGCAGGTCGCGCTCCGCAATGGTTGCAACCGCATCGCGAACGGATTGACCACGGGATTCACCATTAACGGGACCACCATTAATCCTCGGTGTTTCCCGGAAAACTACATCATCACGAATCCGCAGCTCACTCAGGCGCAGTATGCGAAAAACCTGGGACACACCAACTACCAGTCGGGCCAGTTTCAATTTACAGCCCGTCCAATCCAGGGGGTCAGCATCCAGGGAACCTACAGCTTCAGCAAGACCATGGCTCAGCCGGGCAACGGTTTCACCGATCCCCTCAATCCGCAATTTGATTATGGTGTGTCGAATACCAGCGTTGGACAGGAGTTCCGTTCCAACGGCACATTCGAGCTGCCGGTTGGTCCGAACAAACTGCTGCTTGGAAACAGTAGCGGTTGGCTTGCCCGCGTCGTTGAAAAATGGCAGACCAGCTTCATCTACACTCTGCCGACAGGGCAGTTGACCTCGCTGGTAGGCAGCGGCAACATGCTCTATGCCAACCCGCGTCCGGATGTCGTTGGACCGTGGGACAATCCCCGTGGAGACGTGACATGGGAAGGCGTCAACGGGAGTTACTTCGGATCTCCAAGTCCTTACGCTTCTTTCAAGGATCCTCAGTGCATCAATGGAACGGTCGCTACGACTCCAGATGGCAACGGTTTCACGCTGAGCCCCACTACGGGTGCCACAAGTTGTACTCTGACGGGCTTGGGGGAGATCGTTCCGGCCGGGACGCCAGGTTCGATTGTCAACCCCGACGGCCGATCCGTGCTGCCGATTCTTCAGAATCCGCGGCCGGGACACAAGGGCAACTTGACGAGCAACACGATGCATGTGCCGTCGCATTGGACACTGGATGCGAACGTGAGCAAGCAGTTCCGTATTTCGGAATCCAAGTCGCTTCAAGTCCGGGTCGATACAATCAACGTGATGAATCATCCGACACCCGGTAACCCGACAGGTTTAGGCAACAACAGTCTGACCGACAATTTTGGCCAGATCACGGCTAAGAATGCTACCGCAGGTTGGACCGGCCGTCAGTTCCAGGGTCAGCTTCGGTTCACGTTCTGACTAGTTCTCCAGTTGAAAAATCCCCCGCAGAATTCTGCGGGGGATTTTTTTGCCCTAAATGCAGCAGAATCCTTCTCACGAAGGGAAAGGTTGCCCCAAAGCGTCGGGGGGTACAAAAACGAAAAATTATTGAACGAACACTTGCGGTACCCCTCACCCGGCCCGCTGACGCGGGCCACCCTCTCCCTTCGGGCGAGGGATTCTTACTTTAACGCGGCTGCGAATGCCGGTTTGGTGTCCTGGAGGATCCCGAGGATGTCCGCACGATCCTTTTCCGTCAAATGCGCAAAGGCCGGCGTCTTGTCGTCGCCGGTTAAAATCTGGCGGAAGCGGCGGAAGACATAGTCCCGGACTGGAGCCGGCATCGCATCAAACGACTTCGAGTAAATCAAATAGCTCATCGGATATTTAAGCAATCGATGCTGCAGATCCAGATCCTTCAGCGAACGGCCGTGGCTGTCGCGTAGCCCGTGACTCGAAAACTCCGCTGCAAACCCGGACGTGCCCTTAATCGGTTCCGTAAATTTCGCAGCGCCGGAAAAGAGCATCGCGTTCACCAGGAGATCCCCGTCTTCCTTCACCAGCTTGTCGACATTCTCCGGATGCGACTTAACGGCTTCCCCAACTTCGTAAGTCGCTAGTGTCATCAGGTTGTGAATGTGTGTCTGATGCGCAAGCAGCATCAACGCAACAATATCGCTGTTCGGGTTGGGATACTGCTTCGTGTCGAAACGCGTGGTCAGATCCGTAACGTTTGCACCCGGATCCAGATTCAATTTCGGAATGTAATTCTTGATGGAATCGATTTCCGATGCGGGCGCACGAACCATCAAGTTCCCCAGGTGCCGTTGGGCTCCATGTGTTCCGGTGACGTAGAAACCTCCCCAGCGCTCAATCATCGGGCTCTGGTCCGTCGTCAACAGCGATTGCGCCCGCAACGCATTGCCCGCCGGGTTTGGCAACACCGACAGCATGAGGAGTCGCGGAATGGGATTGTCGCTCGACGATGCGTCGTGACAGACAATGCAGTTCCGCGTCTGGGTCTGAGATTCAATTTTCGGTTGGGTTGTTTGCTCGCGGCTGATGGTGTAGAAAATCGGACCGAGTTTGGGATCCACCGCCGCGATTTCGAGAACAGGGCCGGTTGGGACGAATCCCACGTAAACGTCATCGTTGAAATACAGCGCGCGCGGCGACTGTGGAGATATGTGATCGATTTGAAAACTGGATTTGGCAAAAACCAGTGTCTGCGACGATTCCGGTATCTTTAAATTCTGAAGCAGCGACCGTAGGTATCCACGGCCCGGTTCAAACGTCAGCTTCGCTTCGCCGGAATCCAGCCCGCGCTGAAGGTCGACCGCCGCATCGTCTGCATTGGCGGCGTAGCCGGCAGTCGCGCTTGAGGGAACCGTCTTCGTTGCAGGGACTGCAGGAGCTGCCGTTCTTGCAGATTGCACACGCAGCCATGCATATCCTGCCACGGGAAGCAGCAGGATCAAGACTCCCATCCCCAGTTTTCGCCTTCGGGAATTGCGGACGCCTGGAGCCACCCTACTTGCCTCCTGCCTTTGACTGCGACTGACGTTGCAACTCGTCTTCGATTACCTCCCGGATATCTGCATAGGGCTGGTTTCCGGCAAGAAATCGCCCGTTGATGAACATGGAAGGAGTGCTGCTTGCTCCGGACTTCCGGCCTTCTTCAACATCGGTATTCACAGCGCTCACCTTTGCGCCGGTATCGAGGCATGCGTTGAATTCTGCAGTATTCAACTTCAAATCGACGGCCCGTTTCTTCAAGTCGTCCACTGTGAGATGAGCCTGATCACCGAACATGGAATCGTGGAATTCCCAGAAGCGCTTCTGATCGTTGGCACACAGCGAAGCTTCCGCGGCCTTCTGAGCGAAAGGATGAATGGCCGTGAGTGGAAATTGCCGATAAACGAGACGCACCTTATCGGGATAGTTTTTCTCAATGGTTTTCAGTGTCGGGAACAAGCCACCGCAGAAGGGACATTGAAAATCAGAGAATTCGACGATCGTGACTGCTGCCGTCTCCGGGCCTCGCGAAGGGTAACCCAAAGTTGCGACATCCGTACGGACGGGATCGAGGATTACCTTTACCGGAAACTTTTTCTTCAACATGTAGACCATCGCATCCCGATAACGCTTGCGGGACTGATCCGTCAGGAACTGTTTTATAAGAGGAATGGCCTGGTCGTGCGGTGGCGCGATTTGAGATTTGTTCGCCTCATAAAATGTTTCTGCCTCTTCAGTCGAAGGCATCGACACATTGCTTTCGACTTCGGCGAACAGTACCTGCTCCTTCGTGACCTGATCCCGAGCGGCTTCCGCTGCAACCAGTTTGTCTTCGATAATGGAATCCAGTGCCTTGTGCAGGATCACAAGCTTGTCTCGTTCATAGGTCGCTGGACTCGCGGCCTTTTTCGACTCCAACGCGGCCAGGTCCGAGGCTGCAATAGTTGTCACCTGAGCCTCCGTGATGGCCTCGCCATTGACGACAGCCAGCGTCCCTGATGGAACCTGAGCCGTGGCCAAAACTGCTAAGGTCAGGATGGCAATTGCGATAGCGAATCGGGGTTTCATGGCAGGACTCCTTTAGGGCCAGGATTTTATCAGAGTATAGCGTCTTACCTTACGGTAACCGACGTCTAACGAATGTGGTTGGACTGGATTTTCTGCTAAAATCGCATCCCTGAAAGGTGGGGGAAAATAGTCATGAAGTCAATGCACGGAAAAACTGTGTTGTGGGTATTGGCTACGGCATGCACAGCAGCGGTGGCGTTTGGAGCGGTACAAAATGCCAGGATGACCGATGCCAGAGGCGAGCAGATCCTGAATCAATCCTGCTCCAGTTGTCATGAGCTCCGAAACATTGAAACACAGGCAATGGATAAGGACGCATGGACAAAGGTAATAGGCACAATGATCGAGAAAGGATCCTCGATTAAGGCGGAAGACGTTCCGAGCTTCGTCGATTATCTGGTACGGAAGCACGGACCCTTGCCGGAAGGCGCGGGCAAGAAGATTTTGCTCAATGTGTGTACGCAGTGCCACGATCTTGAGCGGGTTTTGATGGCACCAGCCTCCAGAGACGAGTGGGAGGCGACATTGTTATCCATGTTGAATGAAGGAGCTCCTCTTTCCGACGAGGACTTCCCCGTTATCTTGAACTATCTGGCCAGGAACTTCAGACCCAGGGAATAAAGGAAGGCCCCAGCCACCTTGGGTGGCTGGGGCCTTTTCCAGCTGAGAGAAACGGATCTACTGTTTCGCAGGATCCTTGCAGAGCCCGTCGACAACGCAGATGGAGTCCACATTGCGATTCTCTGCAGGCACCTCAAGCCCACGTTCCTTCATTAGTTGGCGAATCAGCTTCGCTGTGTCCGGGAAAAGCACGGCCGACTGTACCCCGACGCGAACCAGGCCTTCGGAATAGTCCAACGCCTGCCATGTGTGTCCGGCAAGCTTCGACCCCGATTTGTCGGTATCGCGGCTACCCTTGTCTCGAACCTCGAGTTTCGCACCGCGATCCACGAGAAGCTGAATGACTTCGTTTCTGCCCTTCAGTGCCGCTCCCATCAGTGGAGTCCGGCCATCGTTGTTGGCGGCGTTCGGGTCAAATCCCAAATCCAGAAGCATCTTGATGGCTTGAAGATTTTCTTCCTTGGACCACTCGTAGGTTACACCTTCCACCCAGCCGATGCCGGCAGCGGCGGAAAGTGCCGTATCGTTGTGATCGGTTGCGATCTTGGGATTTGCGCCTCGCTCCAGAAGAAGCTTCATCAATGACGTGTCGCCAGACTGTGCAGCGCGAACAAATGGCGTTGCGCCTCGTTCCAGAAACCACTGCATGGTGAAGATCGTCCGGGTCAGTGTGTTCTCACGGATCTGGGCATTCACGTCGGCCTTGTGATCCAGCAATGCCCGAATGTATTCGAGGCTGTCCATATCCGCCTTTGGAACCGGGAAATCTCCGCCTTCAATGTTTCGGTTGTCCGTAGCCAGATACAGATTCGTCCAGGAAACCTTGTTGGCCAGATTGACGTCTGCGCCACGCTCCATCAAATACTTTCCGAGAATATAGTGCCGGTTCTGCGTCGCAGTCAGCAGCGGGGTCCAGCCATAATCGGAAGGCTGATTGATATCGGCTCCGGCAGCCAGCAGAAGTTTCGCGGATTCAAGATCGCCCTGACGCGCCGCAAATATCAGCGCCGTGAGCCCTCCACCACTATTGCCGGTAGCACCGGCAATTGGGCCTGCAGCATCATCCCCACCATCATCTGCAGCTGCTGCATCCGCTCCTGCGGTAGCCGGGGCTGCAGCGCCTGCTGCACCGCCTCGATTCCCGCCACCATTTCCACCGCGGTTTCCGCCACCACCGCGATTTCCGCCACCACCCTGACCGCCAAAACCCCCACCGGCAGCTGCAGGCGCTGCAGGAAGAGGTGGAGCAACTGCGCCCGCATTCTGTCCATTGGCCGCACCAGCGGTAGCGGTAGCGTTGCGGTTGTTACCACCGCCATTCCCACCGCCGCGGCCGCCACCGCCAGCTGCAGCAGGTGGAGGAGCCAAACCCGCCTTCTCCGCAGCCAGACGCGCCTGAGCGGCCTGTACCGTCGCAACGTTTACCTGGTTGGCCATGTAGGCGCGAGGAACCCCGGCGGTTGATGATTTCAGACTGAAGTCCGCCTTGGCATCCAGCAACACCTTGACTGCTGCCGGGTGAGACTGCTCGGCAGCCCACATCAATGCTGTCGTACCACGAAGACTTTCCTTCGCATTGACTTCAGCGCCTGCGGCAAGCAGCACCTTGATCGTATCGGGATTGCCGTTGCGCGCCGCCAGCATCAGTGAGGTTTCGCCACTAAGGCCACGCTCCTTCGGATCGGCGCCGGCCTTCAGGAGTTTCGTCACCATGCCGGCATTTCCATACAAGGAAGCCATGGCAAGGGGAGTTACACCCTCACGATTGGAGACCTTTACTTTGGCGCCAGCAGCAATCAAGTTATCAAATGTGGCACTGTCATCATTGAAAACCGCCCAGTGGATCGGTGTAGTGCCATCAACCTGAGGAGCATTGACATCGGCCTTTTGAGCAAGTAACCGGCTGACCGCCGCTTTGTCGCCTCTCATCAGGGCATCGGCCACATCACTTTGGGCAGCACCGAGGCTGAATCCTGCCAGAGTCAGCAACAGCAACGCTGCGCTGCCTGAAATTATTCGTCTGGACTGAAACCTGGTCATTGTTCGTTTCCCCTGTTCCTTCAATTACAGTTTCGGCAACCGGCCGGAGTAAGCCCAATCCGTTACGTTGCTGTCACCCTGGCTTTCGTTGTGGATTCCATACATGTCCAGAACGTTCAACAGCAGGCTTCCAGTCCGCCACGTTTTGCGCTCGAAGGAGATTTGACGGCCACCCTTGTGCTGTCCACCGGCGCCTCCGACGAGAATATGCGGCACATCGTAGTGCTGGTGCTGATTAGAGTTGCCCATGTTCGTCCCATAAAGGATTAAGGAGTGATCGAGCAAGGTCCCGTCGCCATCGGGAATCGACTTCAGCTTCTGTGCGAAATAAGCCATCTTGGACACGTGGTATCGAGCGATCTTGGCGTAGTTCGCGATCGTAGCCGGATTATCCTGATGATGCGACGCGCCATGATAGCTGGCGCTCGTACCGCCATCGGGGAACAAATCGCCCTTTGGAAGTGGATATGAGGCACCGGTAAGGTCACGCGCACCAAGCAAAGTCGCCACGCGGGTGATATCGGCCTGGAAACCCAGGGCAATCAGATCGTAATGAAGCTCGATATGTTTGTCGTAGGTTGAGGGGATACCATTGGGTTCATCGATGGGAGCTACTGACGTTGAGGCGGTCTTGGCGAGTCCCAGACGGCGTTCGATTTCCCGAACGTTATCGGTATATTGATCCACGGTGCGCCGGTCGGATGTACCAAGATTCTTCTTCAAGCCGGCGAGCTCGCCCAAAAGTGAATCCAGGACGCTGTTGGTCTGCTTCATTCGAGCCGCTCGCACTTCCGGAGTGGCGCCACTTCCGAACAACCTTTCGAAAACGACCTGCGGGTCCAATTCCATGGGAAGAGGAAGCGTTGCCGTCTTATCTTTTGGATCGTTCGCGGAAACCCACGAAATGGAATTCGTGTAAGAACAGCTGTAGCCTTCACCACAGTTGCTCGAACTGCTATTGGGATCTTCGACAGCAACCTGAAGGGACGGCAGAATGGAGCCCTGCCCGATTTTCAATGCGATCTGCTGATCAATGGTTGGTTCAAAAACGGTGGAGTCCGATCCGGATGTTTTCCTTGGCTTATTGCCGCTCAGAAACGCCGCAGCAACCCAGTGATCGGAACCCGTCGTACCCGGAGGGGCCTCCGCAGAGGAAGACCACATTCCACCAAACACCGTCGTATGACTCCGCACGGACTGGAGCGATTCCGTGATGTAGGACATTTTCTCAGGCAGCGACCCTTCCGGGTGCTCCCAATGACCGGGCGCCATGCCGTGCGGATAGAAGATCCCCATGAACCGGTTTGTCGGAGTTGCCGCCGTCTGGGCCAGCGCCGTTTGGGCAGGGATCATTGCACTCAATAGCGGCAAGCCCAATGTCACACCAGCGCCACGCAGAAACGTCCGGCGCGGCATGTGCTTTTTGGTAATAAACATATTAATTGCCCTCCTTATTAATGGTACTCGCTGGAATCGCAGTTTCCTGCACCTTCATATTCATTTGAAACGGCTTGCTTTTCACAATTGCAAGAACGAGAGCCGAAAAGCGATTATTGCTACGTCCGGCATCTCGCGAGATAGAGCGAACCAGGGGCATATCCTGATACTCCACTCCGCGTCCCAGTGCGTATGTCAAAAGCTTCTCCGCAGCGACTTCAACAAACTGGCTGGAGTAGTTACTCACAATCCAATTGCGCAGTCCGGAGGGGCCATTGACGGTTGTACCGTCATAAACGATTTCGGATTTCGTGATGGGCGTTCCCTCATCTTCCGTCCGCCATGTCGCGATCGCGTCAAAGTTCTCCAATGAGAATCCGATGGGATCCATCATCTTGTGGCATTGCACGCACGCAGCGTTGGCAGGACTACCGATCTGTTCCCGGTGGTCGACCATCTTCTGCCGCATCGTCGGTGTTTTGGCATTGCCTCGCGCGTCATTGGCCGTCGGCTTCAACGGCGGAACATCAGGTGGTGGATCCGGCGGACCCACGCCGATAATGTTGGCCATAATCCACTTGCCACGTGTCACCGGCGAGGTTCGCTCGGGCTTCGCCGTCGTCGTCAGGATGGCGGCTTTGCCAAGCAGACCTCGACGAACATCCAGTTCCGCGGGAAGGATGATGCGCCGGAATTGGCTCCCATAAATTCCCGGAATACCATAGTGCCTGGCGAGCCGCTCGTTGACGTAGGTGTAATCGGCTGTCAGCAGATCCACAACGTTGCGGTCTTCATTGACGATACTGTTAAAGAGCAACTCCACTTCGCGCCGTTCGGCCTGCCGCAACGGATCGTCGAAGTTCGGGAACAACAGCGGCAACGGACCCACAGCCTGCATACCGCGGAGGTTCAGCCATTGTCCGGCAAAGTTGATCGCCAAGGCTTCAGATCTTGGATCCTTGAGCATTCGGCGAACCTGAGCTTCCAACACGACAGGATCCTTCAGCCTCCCCTGACTCGCCAGACTAATCAGTTCTGTATCAGGACGAGTGCTCCAAAGGAAGAACGATAAACGCGAAGCCAGCTCGATATCGCTGATGCGATATGCCTGGCCTGGTTTTACGTTGGCCGGCTCCACTTCCATTCGATAGATAAATTTTGGAGAAGCAAGAATGCGGCTGAGCGCCACTCCAATACCGTGATCGAAATCAGTTTCCTGTCGGCCAGCCTGGTAAAAGTCCATCAGGGACGATAAGTCGTCGGCAGTTGCAGGACGCCGATATGCCTGAGTCGCCAGATTCGTGATGATCTTTCGCGCACAGGCGGCCTCATCTGCAGCGCCCGTGGGGCGGCAAATGAAGATCTTGCGGCGGCTTGCGGAATCCTGAGCATCCACTGCGTTATAGGGACCTTCGATTCGGATCGTTCCCACGTGGGGGAAGAACGTGTATCCCGGAGTGGGGCCCGTCTGAACTGTGTCTCGAAGCGGATGAATATCGATATCGAGAATGGGTGCGAAATTCGTCTGCAGGAAAGTTACGGCAACGCTGTGCTGACCGGCCTTCGCAGCAAATCGAATCTGCATGGCAGGGCCGCCTCGGCCGCCGCCACCGCCGTTTCCGCCTGCTGCACCCTGAGCCGCTCCTCCCTGGGCTGGGGCACCTGCGGCTGCTGGTTGAGCGCCCGGCGCTCCATTTGCTGCTGCGGCTGCTGCTCCGGCTGCTGGTACCGTACCCGCTGCCTGAGCGCCACCGTTACCACCATTCCCCAAATTCCCGCCGCGCTGTCCGGCATTCCCTCCACGCTGACCGGCATTCGCTGCACCGCCGCGGTTACCGCCGCCAGCTCCGGCACCACCACCGCAGTTAGCTCCGCCTCCGCCGCCTCGTCCACCGCCCTGCCAATCCATAATCTGGAGTCGTTCATTGTCGAGCAGGAACTCGATCTTTTCGCAGGGAACAGTTCCGAAACCTTGAGGAGACATGTTGTCACCAAATATAGGTGTAACGGTGATGGTGTATTCACCGTCCGATGGGAAAACATGCTTCACAAGAATTCCGCCTCGCGTACCCAGCGGCATTCCCAATACGTGGTAATCCTGCGAAGTGTCCTCCGGCGCGCGGTAGACGACAAGCGATGGCGTCGTCGCATCTCCCATCGCCAGCCGGCTAATCTTCCCTGCAGCCGAAACATAAGATTCGACAAGAGTAGATGACAGTCCCAACGCACCGGCAATATTGTCAAAGCCACGCGTGGAATCGTCGGTCGGAAGGTATTTGCCGGGATCAATTTCGAGATCGAGAAGATCGCGGATCACATTGCCATACTCGGTTCGGTTCAGGCGATGCAGCCCCGGAGGGGGCATGTACGCAACCGCGCTCTTGTCCAGCTCATTTTCCAGCCAACCGACCAGGGCCATCGTCGCGGGACGGTCCGGGCGTGGGTTACCAGAAGGGGGCATCATACCAGCCCGGAGCTTGCGAACAACCTTCTCCCATGTCTGCGCATCCTTGCCAACATGCGCCGGATCCAGCTTATCGATCGTCAGATTTGCGACCCTGTCATCCTCGTTATGACAACTAACGCAATACTGATCGAGCATCTTTCTTTGCGCGGTGCCAGCCGGTACGGCCTGAGCGGATGCGGCTGCCGCAGTTGAGGTTGGGCGTGGCGCAGTGCCAGCCGACTGACCCAAAAGGACATAGGCGACCGACAAGATCGCCAAACTACCAAATATTAGAACTTTCTGCTTCATGATGGATCGCTCCGGTTCACGAACTGTATGAGTTAAATTGCCAATTTATCGATGATCTGCCTGAAAACGACTACGAAGGAAACCGCCGGAAGGATACAACAAACCTTACTTTTTCTTCAATTCGGATGAACCCGCAGCCTTTGTGACTTGCGGCGACAAATGAACACTTTTTCAGACACTTTTCCACTTGGTCCTTCTGGCTTTTCTGTGTCGGCATCATACTTCCAAGCGGGCCTAATGATAAGCATTTACTTGATATAGCCGAATTGCCTGTCGACACCTCTTGTTCGACCCCCTTTTCCCCTTGTTTGATCGAGTAAATTGGCCGCGTGGTAGTGTATGTCCGGGAAAAGCGCGCGTCATGAACCTGCGAGACATTCGGATTCTCTATTTTCGGGAGCTCCGGTCCGCCCTGCGAGACCGAACTATAGTCACCGGCAGCATCCTGGTGCCAATCCTTCTGTATCCGCTCATTCTCTGGCTGGCATATGCGGGTTTCACTTTCGTATCCGGTCAGTCTGCCGACCTGAAATCCCGCGTGATGCTTAAGGACGTTCCGGCCGCAAACGCCCTTCTGCAGCAGCAACTTCGCTCCGATCCCAGGATCGAGCTCAAGACCGCCAGGGATCCCCAACACGAAATTCGCAGTGGAACGTTGGACGCACTGGTGGAATTTGTTCCCGGAGATAGTCCTTCCGCCATCGACGCCAACTTCAAGGCCAGGATTATCTACGACGGATCCCGCGATCGAAGTGACACCGCAGAGTCTCGCATAGAACAGAAGATCATTGAATATCGCACCAAAGACCTCGAGCGCCGTGCTGGTCAGCTCGGCATATCCAGGGCGGCTTACCAGGATTTCTGGGTCGATTCGGCAAACGTCTCCAGCAACCGTCAGATGGCGCAGTTCTTTCTTGGCCTGATGCTCCCCACATTCCTGCTCGTCATGCTCGCCACTGGCGCGATGCATCCGGCAATCGACTCCACGGCAGGAGAACGGGAGAATTCGACATGGGAAACCGTCATGACGCTCGCAACGCGGCGGAGCAACGTGCTGATTGCAAAGTATCTTTATGTTGCGACCATGTCGTTCACTGCAGGACTTCTGAATCTAATGGCGATGATGTTTTCCCTGCGTGCCCTGCTTGCTCCGATTTTCCGCCGAAACGGGGCGGATGTGGCTATTACCATTCCGATGGAATCCATACCGATAATCCTGTTCGGTGCTTTGTTGATGGCGCTCCTGGTTTCAGCGATCATGATGATTCTGGCTTCATTCGCCCGCACCTTCAAGGAAGGCCAGTCCATGGTCAGCCCGTTCTACGTTGTCATCATGGTCCCCATGATGTTTCTCAGTGCGCCGGGAATGGAATTCACAACGAAGCTGGCGCTCATTCCCGTGATGAATGTCACGATGATGTTTCGCGAAGCGATCCAGGGCATCTATCACTGGCCGATGATCGGTATTACCGTCGCTGTGGAACTGACCTGTATCGCCGCGGCAATGCTTGTCGCAACAACCCTGGTAAAGTACGAGGATCTGGTGACAGGCACATATTCCGGAAGCGTTCTCAAATTTGCTCTGGGTCAGATCAAACGCAGAGGACCTTCACGATAATGACCGCTCCAATTTCAGTTCGCGAACTCTGCAAAACTTTTTTTGACGAAGGACGCGGCGAAATACAAGCCGTGAATTCCATCAGTTTCGAATGTCACGAAGGTGAAGTATTTGGACTTCTCGGAGCCAATGGCGCCGGAAAGACAACCACACTTCGAATGCTCTCCACGATCATCGCGCCAACCTCGGGCTCAGCCGCTGTCCTCGGCCACGATGTCGTGACAGATCCGGAAGGGGTGCGCAGGAATCTGGGATTCTACTCCGCAAGCACCGCGCTTTATCCCCGGCTCACTGCGCGTGAGACTATTGAGTTCTTCGCGCAGATCAACCAATACCCGCCGGGCAGCGTCACCGACCGCGTCAATTGCCTTATTGAACGATTCGGCATCACGAAATACGCAGATTCCCGCGTAGACCGGCTCTCATCCGGAATGAAACAGAAGGTCTCGATTGCTCGAACGGTTGCGCACGATCCGCGAATCATCATTTTTGACGAACCGACGGTTGGGCTCGACGTGCTCAACGCGCTGGAGGTTCAGGATTCGATCCGGCAACTTCGAACCGAGGGGAAGACAATCATTTTTTCAACCCATATCATGAGCGAAGCTGAAAAGCTGTGTGACCGCATCGCGATTATCCACGGTGGACGTATTCTTGCCTGCGATACGCTCGCGAATCTGCGCACCTCGACAGGTGAACACTATCTCGAAGATATCTTTGTCCACTTCGTCAAGGATCCCAGGAATCGAAAATGAACTGGAGCGTGTTCCGTCTGCTTTACGTTCATGAGATGCGAATGCTGGTTCGCGCCCGGCGCACCATCGTACTGGCAGTATTGTTACCCGCACTGGTCATGCCGCTGATGCTGCTGGCATCGAAATATTCCAACGACCAGCGGGCGCAGACTCTCGCGGATACAACCTACAAGTTCGCCATCATGGGACCGCTTTCCGTTCGCGTAAGAGGGCTGATCGAAAAGACAGGGAGTCAGCATTCAACATCTGTACGCCCATTCAAATTCACCGAAATCCTCACAAACGATCCCGCAAAAGCACTGGAAACCGGCGACATTCAGTTCTATATCCGAACTCAGACTGGAGAAGAGGCCGACAATCTTCCAGGCATTCCGAAGGAACGGCTCAAAGGCGTACCCCTGGTCACCGTTGTTTATCGTGGGAATCAGGATGTGTCCAACAACGGACGAGGTCGAATCGTCGAACTCCTGGAACTTGCGCGTCAGAGCGATACCGAGCTTGCGCTTGCCCAACACGGATTCGCCGCCGACACCCAACAGCTCTTCGTTATCAGTTCAACGAATCTTGCAACCGGCGGCCAGGTCACAGGACTTACCGTGGGCCGGTTTATCACCGCCATTCTCGTGATGCTGATGTTCACGGGAGGCTCCGTAGCGGCACTGGACATCATCGCCGGCGAAAAGGAACGTGGAACTCTCGAAACATTGCTGACAACTGCGGCAGGTAGATCGGAGATCGTCGCGGCGAAGCAGTTCGCAATCAGTTCCGTTGCGCTGGCAATCACGCTGATCCAGGCGCTGAATTTCTTCGTGTACATCAAATTGAAGGTAATCAACCTGCCGGAGGGTTTTCGTCTGGAGCTGTCATCCAGCATGGCGCTCACGCTTCTCCTGTTGTTTGCACCGCTG
>Ga0184628_10000625_pt1 | contig 18500 bp, 18 predicted proteins | sample PLM4_5_b1_FD_133149 | JGI IMG/M metagenome (GOLD analysis project Ga0184628, IMG submission 133149) | Groundwater sediment microbial communities from an aquifer in East River, Colorado, USA - PLM4_5_b1 | ecosystem: Environmental > Terrestrial > Soil > Riparian zone | place: USA: East River... | reverse complement strand
GTGTCGTGATGGAACGCAAACTTGTTTCATCCGGCGCAATCTTCGAATCGCAAATCGGCTTCTCGCGTGCGGTGCGCGTAGGCGCACATATTGCCGTTTCCGGCACGGCTCCAATTGCACCTGGCGGCGGCACCGCCTGCCCTGGCGATCTTTATGGCCAGACCCTGCGCTGCCTCGAGATCATCGAAAAAGCAATCAACGATGCCGGCGGCAAACGCGAACACGTTGTACGGACACGCATCATGCTGAAGGAGATGCACGGCTGGGAAGCCGCCGGCCGTGCCCACGGCGAATTCTTTAAAGATATTCGGCCCGCTTCGACGATGATCCAGATCGTCCAGGCCATCGACCCGTCGTGGTTGGTCGAAATCGAGGCCGACGTCATCGTAACGTGAGCTGTCACGGCGGGTTGGCGAGTGTCACCGGCTCGGCCCAATGCCGCTGGCGTCCGGCGCCCAGTTGCGCAAAAATGCCCGCTAAAGCCCGGGAAAGACGCCATGGCCTACGATCTTGACCAATTCATCGCCGACTGCTGCACCACACTGACGCGCGATTCCGGTCCTGCCGGGCGCGAGCAAGTGCGCGTCAATCTCGAACGTCTGTTGGCCAATTCCGAGTTCATCCGCGCCACGTGCGGCGACGACGCGCCGCACGGGCTGAAGGTGTTGTACGAAGATCCAAAACTCGGCTTCCAGGTGCTGGCGCATATCAACGACAAGGCGCGCGTGTCGCCGCCGCACGATCATGGCGCCTCGTGGGCAATTTACGGCCAGGCCACCAAATACACCGACATGATCGAATGGGAGCGTGAGGACGACGGCGCCGACCCCAAACACGCCAAGCTCAAGCCGGTGAAGAAATACCGGCTCAATCCGGGTCACGCCGGCATCTATCAGGATGGCACCATCCATTCGATCGACTATCCGGACTACGCCCGCTTCATCCGCGTCACCGGCACTAATCTCGACAAGATCCCGCGCATCAGGATCGACTTGAAGAGCGGTGCGGTCGAGCAGATGTATACGGGGCAGGCGTCGTAGCGTTGCAGAAATCTCTCCGCCCGGTCACTCCCGCCGCCATCAAGGCCATGTTCACCGACGGCGGGGAGCTGGCGCTGATCGATCTGCGCGAGGAACTCACCTATTCGCAAAATCATCTGCTGTGGGCGCGCTCGGTGCCATTGAGCCGGCTTGAGCTACGCTTTGCGCGGCTGGTGCCGCGGCTTACCACCCGCATCGTGCTGTGCGACGACAATGACGGCCTGGCCACGCGGGCGGCCGATATTCTAAGCCGCGCCGGCTATACCAACATTTCATATCTCGACGGCGGCATCGCGGCCTGGGACAAGACCGGCTTCGTGCTGTTTTCCGGCATGCACGTGCCGAGCAAGGCGTTCGGCGAATTCGTCGAGCACGACAGCGGCACGCCGAGCGTCAGCGCAAACGAGCTCGATAAGCTCATGCGCAACGGCACCGACATGGTGGTGCTCGACAGCCGCCCGTTTGACGAATATTCGCGGGTCTCGATCCCGACCTCGACCAATGTGCCCGGCGCCGAGCTGGTATTGCGTGTGCACGACATCGCGCCCTCGCCCGCGACCACGATTGTTGTGAATTGCGCCGGCCGCACCCGCAGCATCATCGGCGCGCAATCGCTGATCAATGCCGGCGTCCCCAACAAGGTGGTGGCGTTGCGCAACGGCACCATGGGCTGGCATCTGGCTGGATTAACTTGCGACAGCGGCAAGGCGGTGCGTGCGCCGAAACCTTCCCAAGGCGGCCTCGCCTGGGCCAAATCGGCGGCAGAAAACGTCGCGCGCAAATTTGCAGTCGAGCGCATTGACCGCGCCACGCTCGAACGCTTTCGCGCCGACAACACCCGCACGACTTACGTCTTCGACGTGCGCGACCCGGCCGAATACCAGGCCGGCCACCTACCCGGCGCGATCTCCGCACCCGGCGGCCAACTGGTGCAGGCGACAGATCTGTACGCCGGCACGCTTCAAGCGCGCATCGTGCTCACCGACGACAAGGAAGCGCGCGCGCTGATGACCGCGTGCTGGCTCAAGCAGATGGGCTGGAAGGACGTGTTCGTGCTGCCGGAAGCAGGATCCGAGACCGGCAAGCCGGCGGACATCGTGCTGGGTGAGCCGCCTGCCGACGCGGCCATCACTTTCTCCGCATTGATGGAGATCGATGACGTATCCATTGTCGATCTCTCGACCAGCGCGAATTACCGGCGCGGCCACATTCCCGGCGCATGGTTTGCCATTCGCTCGCGGCTTGAGCGCGCGCTGGCGAAAATCCCGCCGCGCCGCGCGCTGGTGCTCACCTCCGAGGACGGCGTGCTCGCCGGCCTTGCGACGGGCGAGGCGCGCGCACTGATAAAATCTCCGGTGCGCTGGCTCACGGGCGGCAACGCGGCCTGGACCGCGGCGGGCTTTCCGCTCGCGACTGATGTCAAAATGGCCGACGAGCCGGTTGACGTTTGGCTGAAACCCTACGAGCAAAGCGGCGACACCGAAGCCGCGATGAACGCCTATTTATCGTGGGAAGTCGATCTGCTGGAACGTATCAAGCGCGACGGGACGACGAATTTCCTGCACGCATAAACTACTGCTTCAGCGCCGCACGTTGAAGCCATGCAGGCTTTCCATTTTCGCAGCGCGCTTGCTTGCGCCCGGCGCCGGGGCGCAGAACAAATTGATGACGTGCACGCGGCGGCGATAGACGATGGCCGCTACAATCGCAGCAACATATGTCGTTCGACGCCACTCGCCGATCACTGCGTTCCTGCTTCGACCACAATCGTGCCGGTCATGTGTGGATGCAAGGCACAAAAATACGGGAAAGTCCCCGGTGTCGTGAATGTGAACGAGAACTTGTCGTCGGTGTCGAGCACCTTCGATTTGAAGATACCGGTCGTCGACGTCACCGTGTGCGGGATGTCGTCGCCGTTAGTCCAGACCACGGTGGTGCCGGCCTTCACGGTGATCTGTTGCGGCGTGAAGGAGAAGTTATCGATCTTCATCTGGATGTCGTCAGCCCAAGCCGGCCCGGCCGCGAGAGCAGCGGTCAAAAACCCAGCCATCGCGCCGAGCGCGAGTCGTCTTGTAATCGTCATGGTGGCCTCAGCTCGCGAGCGGCGTATCGATGATGGCGAGGCGCTGCTCCCCTTGCTTGAAGGTCACGGATGCCGTGCCAAGCATGGTGCGCAGTTTGTCGTCCGGTACTTTCAGCGGGCCGGCCGATGGCGCCGAGCCCGGCGCCGGCTGCGGAAACGCAGTGGAGCGCGCGGTGTGGAAGGTCACATTGCCTTCGACCTTCTGCATCACCTGGTGGATGTGCCCGTTGAGCACGGTCACCGAACCGAAGCGTTTCAAATAGGCGAGTGCTTGCGCGCTATCTTCCGTGCCCCAGCCCCACTGCGGGTATAGCGCCCACAGCGGGATATGCGCGAACACCACAATCGGCGTCGAAGCGGAACGGCCCTTCAAATCGTTCTCGATCCATTCAAGCTGCTCGGTGCCGAGACTGCCCATGCCGCCGCCTTTCAGATTGGCGACGTTGACGAGGCCCATAAAGTGCACGCCGTTGGCATCGAAGCTGTAATAGCCCGAACCCTTGGTGCCACGGCCATAACGCTCTTTGTAAAGCTTGATCTCGGGGTCGATGATGTCGTGCTCGCCCGGCACGTAGTGCACGTCGAGATTGGCCTGCGAGATGATTTTTTCGGCATCGTCGAATTCAGACACCTTCGACAAATGCGTGATGTCGCCGGTATGGATCATAAACGACGGCCTTTTCGGGATCGCCTTGATGCGGCTGATCGCTTCTTCCAGCGTGCCTTTGGCATTCGGATTGGCCGGCTTGTCGAAGCCCATATGGCTGTCGCTGATCTGTAGAAACGTGAGACCCTTGACCTCGGCGGCTTGCGCCTCATCGACCAGGCCGAGCGAATGCGGCACGCCGCCGCTGATGGTCCATAGTACCCCGGTACCGGCCCAGGTCATGCATTCCAACACCTTGCGGCGGTTCAATCCGTCATCGCGGCCGGTCATCGTCGAGTCTCCCGTTGCAAGATTGGCGTTTACCGAGACAAGACTGAGCAAGACGGCGATTTATTCCCGCGGGCCCGGACATCACGAAGACGTCATTACCCTCCGCCCATTTTTCGAACATGCGGCGACTTTGTTTACAATGAATTCAATGCACGGCGTTTTCGCCGCCACTCAGGACGCTGTTGCGATTTTTTATTCCCGGACTCAGTCCTCAATCCTGTTTCATAAAAACGTTATCGAAAACGAGGCGTGAGCCCGGACCGCAATGGAATATTCCATCCGATTTCCAGTCTTCTCCGTGCGTGACCACCACGGCCGCGCCTTTCGCCGTCACATGACGCCGAATGCCATCACCAACCCCCGAAGATTTTGATTTGAGGAGAAAAGACGTGAAAAAGTTTTTGACTACAGTTGCTGTGCTGACGGCCGTCGCAACGCCGGCGTTTGCCCAGTCATTCGATCCGGAGATCGGTACCGGCAACGTGCTGCCGTTCTCGTACCGCTCGACCGATCACCGGGATGGCAAAATTGCGTTGCGTGACAAGGGACTCAACGCTTATGCAGCCGCCCCTTCCGTCCGCCCGATCAATCCAAACTCTCCGGAGGCCACAGGTGGCGGAAGCCTCGGCTACAACGAAATGCTCCGCATTTACTAAGGTCAAGAAGGAATCAGGGCGGGCCGAGGCCCGCCCTTTTTTCTGCCGGAAAAATTTGCCGGGCCGGGAATGAATCGTCCTGTGACAGAGTCTTGTTATTGCGATCACCTTGTCTGTTATCATAGTTGCAACGTAACCTATTGCAGCAACATGGAAAAAGGACCGTTGCGGGTAACGTTGGCCCCGGCGGACGCAGCGAAATACGAGACCGGTTGGCCGTTCCCATTGGAAAAGAGACCATGACTAGTTCAACGTCTGACGATGAATCAATGCTGCTGGTTCATGCCTACCTCGACGGCGAGCTCGATCCCGCCAACGCGCTTGGCATTACGCAGCAGATGAACAACGAGCCGGCGCTTGCCGCAGAGGCTGAGCGCGTCAAGGCGCTGCAACAGTTGATTCACGAGCGGCTCCCCCGTGAGGCAACGCCGCCTGGGCTACGTGGACGTATCGAGACGTCCGTCGGTGGCCTGAGACAAAACCGCGCGCGGCCATCATCGTGGCGCGCGCTCGCGGCATCGATCGCGCTGACCTTCATGGTCACCAGCACATCGACCTGGCTCGTTGTCCAATCTCAACAACAGCCAACTATGGTTGCTGATGCGCTCGTCTCTGACCACATCCGCGCTCTGATGGCGTCGGAGCCAGTCGACGTCGTCTCATCGGATCGCCATACCGTAAAGCCCTGGTTCAATGGCCGCATTCCGACCTCGCCTCGGGTCGTCGATCTTGCCAAGGAGAACTTCCCGCTGATTGGCGGCCGCATCGACGTGGTTGGCCAGGCTCCCGTTTCGACATTGGTCTACCGCCGCGCCAAGCACCTTATCAGCCTCACTGCGATGCCCGCCGAAAGCCGCTTCGAACTGGGCAAGCCTCCGCGCGCAGTCAACGGCTACAACACCGTGCATTGGGTCGAAAACGGCGTGAGCTACTGGGCAATCTCCGATCTCGAAGCGAAAGAACTTGAGGATTTTGCTCAACTATTCCGTGCCAGCAAAACCGAATTGTAGCGAACCGAGACAAGCGCTATGTCAGTCACGTCTTTGCAGGCGAGGACCCTGCCAATTCAATCTGAAAGACCAGCAATGCGGTTGGTTGCCTCTGGCGTCCAGAATCCGATGAACGGGCTCGACGATAAAGCGCGCTTCCGGAATATCGTGATGCCGCACATCGACGAAGCCTACCGGCTGGCCCACTGGCTCACCGGCAACCGCACCGATGCCGAAGATGTGGCGCAGGATGCGTCGTTACGGGCGTTCCGTGCTATCCGCGATTATGCCGGCGGAAATTCGCGCTCCTGGTTTCTGAGTATCGTGCGCAACACAGCCTATTCATGGCTCCGCAAAAATCGTCCGACTACAGTCTTCACGGTCGACGATCTCGAGGCGGTCGAGCTTGAGCACGCCAAACCAGGCGAATCGAACGGCGAGACTCCGGAAGCGGCTCTGATCGCTAAAGTCGACGCCGAGCAGCTGCGCGCGGCGATTGCGGCTCTGCCGACCCCGTTCCGCGAGACGCTCGTACTGCGGGACATTGAAGGCCTCGACTATCGCGAGATCGCCGAGGCAACCGAAGTGCCGATAGGAACCGTGATGTCACGACTAGCCCGCGCTCGCCGCCGGCTGGCGCTGACGATCAACAAAGACCGATAAACCGACATAATCAACGACTGGTCGGAAGCCGGCACCCGCACAGCAGGTGGCGGCACAAACTCTTGTCTGTTACCTCTCCCCTATGCATCGGCGATCGTTTCTGTGTAACAGCGTCGCCAACCGGCGACGGTACGAAACGTTTGCTGCTTGTGTGAACTTTTCGACGACATGGTTCAATTTGCAACATTCTTTGTGCCGAACCGCCCCGGGAATATTTTTAATTCTGAATTTTGTGTGCGATGTGCGCATGAATCTGCAAATCAAAACAGCGCGCCTCATGCAGGGCGCTGCGATCAGAAATGCAAACAAAGATGGAATTTTTCCTGAAATCGTTTGTTTGTTGACGGTTCGTGACTGATGCGTGCCAGCGCCGTCTTGTAATTGCGCGTGAGACCGAACGTTCTGCAATCAGATAATTTATTCCCGAATTCCTTTCACTTCTATCACAACACTTCGCCAGAAAATTTGTGAGTCAGAACGAATCTTGCTGATTCGAATCCGCTGCTGCGAGCTGTCACGTTCACATCGTTCTTCGAGACCGACGTCACGAAGAGACGATGATGGAGGCGACAGTCCTGAGGCAGCGTGGCGCTGCGGGACGACTCCTCAACAAATGGGAGACTGACGATGAGGAGAATTAATAGTGTCCTGCTCGCGGGAGCGGCCGGTCTTTTGGCTGTGGCAGCTGCGCAAGCAGCGGACTTGCCGACCAAAGCTAAGCCGGTCCAATACGTGAAGATTTGCTCGCTCTATGGCGCCGGCTTCTATTACATCCCCGGGTCCGATATCTGTCTGAAGATTGGCGGGTATCTACGCGCCGAAGCCGACTTCAACGCCGGCGGCACACTGACGCCTGCGGTCGGACCGGGGTCGGCTAACAATCGCGACAACGTCAACGATCGCGAGTCGAATTCGTTTGTGCAGCGTTCACGTTCTCTGTGGACATTCGACGCACGCCAGCAAACAGACTACGGCATCGTGCGCAGCTACGCGCGAACGGGAATCCAATGGACGACCGGCGATAACGTAAACGCCGGGAGCGGCGCAGTTGCCTATATCGATCGCGCGTTTCTCCAATTTGGCGGCCTGACAGCGGGCCGCACCGTGTCGTTCTTCGACGTGTACAGCTTCAGCCTGCATTCGTATCAGACCAACATCATCGGCAGCGATTCCGGCGGCACCGGTATCAACCTGTTCGCATATACGGCCGATCTCAAGGATGGCCTTTCAGCGACCGTGTCAGCTGAAGAGCACACGTCACGAAGCAAACCAGTCGTGAACACGATCGGTACAAGCGGTTTCTTGAACCTGAATACCGTCAACAATCTCGGCACCGGCACATCTACGTCACAAGCCGGACAGACACTGCCAAATCTTGTCGGGAACATCCGGCTCGATCGGGCCTGGGGTACGATACAGGGCTCGGTTGCCTTATCCGACGTCTCTGCCGCCTACTACTCCACAGGCACCGCGGCGGCGAATGGTGGGTCGCCTTTGCAGATTGGTGGCGGCGCCGGCGGTCTGCCGGGCTTGGGACACCCGGATGACAAACTAGGTTACGCGGCGACGATTGGTACAATTCTCAACCTGCCAACGGCCCGTGGCGACACGTTCGGAATTCAGGCTGTCTATGCCAAAGGTGCCTCGGCCTACGCAGGACAAGGACAAAGCACCTTCAACGTTGTTAGAGGCGACAGTCTTGGAATGGGTTTCGTCACCGATGCCGTTTACGCCGGTGTTGGCAGCGATCTGGAACTGACGACAGCCTGGAGTGTGACCGCCGGCGTCGAGCATAACTGGAATCCGGCATGGCGGACGTCGCTCTACGGCGGTTACGAAAACATCTCGTACAATCGCAATGCGACTGCGGCGATCTGCGCTGGCTTGGCGCCAGGAGGTGCTGGTGCCTCTACAAGCACCGGCGGGTTCACGCCTACCATTTGCAATCCCGATTTCAGCTTCTGGCAGATCGGCAGTCGCACAGTCTGGACTCCCGCGTCGGGCTTGGAGGTAGGATTGGACATTCTCTACAACCACATCAATTCGGCTTTCGAAGGACCGGTGACCGTGTCAGCCAACGGGACCGTTCCTCCGGGGGTGATGAACGCGCGCGATCAAAACGTCTTGTCTGCCGCATTCAGAATTCAACGAAATTTCGTGCCGTAAGATTGACCAGCCCCCAAATCAAACTGCACGAAAACGAGGCCCTGGTGGGATTTTGTCACCATCTTTTCCCGCCAGGGCCTCTCCACAAGCATACCCATCCGCCGGCACATTTGGCGTTGGTCCATTCAACCGCAGACTGACTGGAGACGTCATGCGAAAATCGGTCGCGCTCGGAATATGTGCGCTGGCATTCGTTCTCGATGCGAACGGCAGCCACGCACAAAATGAAAACGCGTGGTGCGCCCGCTTTGGCGGGGGCAGCGACTATATCGAGAATTGCAACATACCCAGTTTTGCGATGTGCCTGAATGAAATACGCGGTACAGGCGGCAACGCGATTTGCTCTCCTGAGCCACGCACAAGATCCAGGGCGCCCGATCAACTCCGGCATAGATCTCGCGAGTAGCCAAAACTCTAGCGGCAAGCCGTCGACAAAGCCGGGGCCGCGCTGATTCACCACGATTTATTCCCGGCCGCACGGTGGCGCCGGGCGGCGCAATGCCATATACGCTAACACCATGAAATTCCTCGACGAAGCCAAGGTCTATATTGCGTCAGGCGCGGGCGGCAACGGCTGCATCGCGTTCCGGCGCGAGAAGTTCATCGAGTTTGGCGGGCCGTCCGGCGGCGACGGCGGCAAGGGCGGTGACGTCATTGTGGAAGCCGTCAACGGCCTCAACACGCTGATCGACTACCGCTACCAGCAGCACTTCAAGGCCCAGAGCGGCGGCAATGGCATGGGCAAGGACCGCCACGGCGCCAACGGCAAGGACGTAGTGCTCAAGGTTCCGATCGGCACGCAAGTTTATGAAGAAGACGGCGAGACGTTGCTCGCCGATTTCACCGAAGTCGGCCAGCGCGTGACCATTTCGAAAGGCGGCAATGGCGGTTTCGGCAACGCCTATTTCAAGTCGGCGACCAACCAGTCGCCGCGTCGCGCCAATCCCGGCCAGCCCGGCGAGGAGCGCATCATCCGCCTGCGGCTCAAGCTGATCGCCGATGCCGGCATCATCGGCCTGCCGAACGCCGGCAAGTCCACCTTTCTCGCCACCGTGACCGCGGCCAAGCCGAAGATCGCCGACTATCCGTTCACCACGCTGCATCCGCAGCTCGGCGTGGTGCGCGTCGACGAGCGCGAATTCGTGCTGGCCGATCTGCCGGGCCTGATCGAAGGCGCGCATGAGGGCGTCGGCCTCGGTGACCGCTTCCTTGGCCACACCGAGCGCTGCCGCGTGCTGCTGCATTTGATTGACGGCACCAGCGCGGACGCCGGCGCCGATTACAAGACTGTGCGGGCCGAACTCGAAGCCTACGGCCAGGGCCTCGCCGACAAGCCGGAGATCGTGGCGCTGACCAAGGTCGACTCCATGACGCCGGAAGCGGTCAAGGCTCAAGCCGCGAAACTCAAGAAGGCCTGCAAGAAGACGCCGCTGCTGCTGTCCTCGGCGTCCGGTCAGGGTGTCAAGGAAGTGCTGCGCGCGCTGTTCAAGGTGATCGACACCGCACAAGAAAGCGCGGACAAAACGAAAGTAAAAGAAGCGGCGTGGCAGCCGTAAGTTCTGTGTAGGAGGAGCCGATGCAAACCCGCGCCGCGGTCGCCTGGCAGGCCGGCGAGCCGCTCACCATCGAGACCATCGAGATCGAAGGCCCGAAAACCGGCGAAGTGCTGGTCGAGATCAAGGCGACCGGCGTCTGCCACACCGACGCCTACACGCTGTCGGGCGCCGATCCGGAAGGCATCTTCCCGGCGATCCTGGGTCACGAAGGCGCCGGCATCGTGCGCGAGATCGGCCCCGGCGTAACCACGCTGAAGGTGGGCGACCACGTTATCCCGCTCTACACGCCGGAATGCCGGCAGTGCAAAACCTGTCTCTCTCAACGTTCCAATCTCTGCACCGCGATCCGCGCCACGCAGGGCAAAGGGCTGATGCCCGACGGCACCAGCCGCTTCCGCTGCGACGGCGATCCGGTGTTCCACTATATGGGCTGCTCGACCTTCGCCAATTTCACCGTGCTGCCGGAAATCGCACTGGCGAAAGTGCGTAGCGATGCGCCATTCGACAAGATTTGCTACATCGGCTGCGGCGTCACCACCGGCATCGGCGCCGTCATCAACACCGCCAAGGTCTGGCCCGGCGCCAATGTCGCGGTGTTCGGCCTCGGCGGCATCGGTCTCAATGTCATCCAGGGCGCACGCATCGCCGGCGCCGACAAGATCATCGGCATCGATCTCAATCCGGCGCGCCGCGTCATCGCCGAAAAGTTCGGCATGACACATTTCGTCAATCCGGACGAAATCGGCAAAGACAAGGTCGTGCAGGCGATCGTCGATCTCGCCGGCGGCGGCGCCGGTTTCTCGTTCGAATGCATCGGCAATGTGAACGTGATGCGCCAGGCGCTGGAATGCTGCCACCGCGGCTGGGGCGAGAGCATCATCATCGGCGTCGCTGGCTCAGGCCAGGAAATCGCCACGCGCCCGTTCCAGCTCGTCACCGGCCGCGTCTGGAAAGGCACCGCCTTCGGCGGCGCGCGCGGCCGCACCGACGTGCCGAAGATCGTCGACTGGTACATGGACGGCAAGATCAATATCGACGACCTGATCACCCACACCATGCCGCTCGACAAGATCAATGACGCCTTCGATCTGATGCACGAAGGCAAGTCGATCAGGTCGGTGGTGGTCTATTGAGGCGCGCCGCGTGCCTTATTTCTCGCAACGCCGGCGCGGGCCGCCGGTCGGCAGATAGGTGCAATCCGAAGCGTGGAACGACCGGTAGGCGCGGGTGCAGGCATCCACGTTGCAAGAAAGCTGCGCCGGTTTTTCCGGTTGGACTGCGTCGGCCTGTTGCGCCGCATCGGGGCCGGCCACGGCAGGCGCGGCGAGTGTTGCGGGACGGGCTGAGACGGGCGCGGACGGCGCAGCCGCGGGCGCCGATTGCAGCGCTGACGCGGTCTCCGGCATCGGCGACATCGGCGCCGACATCCAGTCCAGCCCGAACAGCACGTTGCCCAGGACGATTGCCAGCACGGCACAATAGAACAGCAGCGGCATCGCTCACCCCCGGAGTGACGACGACGTGTCAACGCCCTATCCCACCAGACAGTTCCGCCGGAAATATGGCCGTCCTTCGTTCGCAGGTACAACGTTTCACGCGCGCCTATACAGTTTCGCCAGTTGGGGCACTTTTGCGCAATTAAATGCTGCCGCCCGGTTTGGAAATTGAGTCCTGGGAGGCAATGTTAGTGGTACAACCCAACATGCGCGTCCAAATGCACTGATGCGGATATAGACGACGGTGCTTTTTCAATTTTCCGACTTCGGCGGCATTGAAGATATTGCGCTTGGGCTGCGTTGGAGTCCGGCGCAATTTGCGTCCGAGGTGACGAACCGCGTCGCGGCCCTGACCGCGGCCAACATCAAGCCCGGGTCGACGGTTGTTATTGCACATTCCGGCAGTGCGCGGTTCTTCGCCGACCTGTTTGCGGTATGGGCCCTCGGCTGCACCGCGGCATGCATCGACCCGGCATTGACGGCGAACGAGGTCGAAACCCTGATCAAATTCGTCGAGCCTTCGGCGGTTTTTGCCGACGAGATTTCGTCGGGTGTGCGGGTTGACGTGCCGGTTCTCCAGCTCGCACACGCCGCCGACTCGACAGCCGCTATTCCCGACCTGACCAGTGACCTTGGCCAGCCCGCGCTTATTCTGTTTACCTCGGGCACGACAGGAAATCCGAAGGGCGTGGTCTTGAGCTTTCGCGCTCTGCTCAACCGCATCGCGCTCAATAGGGCTGCAATGGGCTCAACCAGCCGGTTGAAAACCCTGGTCACCCTGCCGACGTCGTTCGGTCACGGCCTCATCGGCAATGCGCTGACGCCGCTGTTGTCCGGCGGCGACATTGTGCTTCATGCCGCCGGACTATCGCTGGCGCAGAACTTCGGCCGGATTGTCGATCAATATCGTATCGGCCTCTTGAGTTCGGTTCCTTCATTTTGGCGCATGGCACTGAAATTCAGCGATGCGCCTGCCGAACACACGCTGGCTCGTATCCATGTGGGCTCGGCGCCGTTGTCGGCGGATTTGTGGGCAAAAATCGTCGAATGGTCCCACGCCGACGTCGTCAATTGCTATGGCATCACCGAACTTGCGAATTGGGTGGCCGGCGCGTCATCACGAACTGACGCCATCGCCGATGGGCTGGTGGGAAAACCGTGGGGCGGCGAAGCCGCTATCAAGGACAGCACAGGCGCCATTCGCGAGACGGGCGAAGGAGAATTGCTGGTGAAATCGCCGAGCGTCATGTCGGGATATCTGCGCCGCCCGGATCTGACGGCGGCGGTCCTGGTCGACGGCTGGTATCACACCGGCGATACCGGATACATCGATGACCGCGGCCTCATCAGGCTCACCGGCCGCATCAAGGACGAGATCAATCGGGCCGGCTTCAAAGTGCAACCTTCGGAGATCGATGCGCTGCTCGAAACTCACCCGGCAGTATCGGAAGCATGCGTGTTCGGGGTTGCGGATAGCGTAAGCGGCGAAATTGTCGCCGCCGCGGTGCGCCTTGCGCCCGGTGAGAATATGAATATCGAGACGCTACAGCGCTGGTGCGCCACAAGGCTGCGGCGCGAAGCGATTCCCGAGCGCTGGTTTGTGGTTGACAAGCTGCCGCGAAATGAACGAGGCAAAATCAATCGGGATGCCGTGCGACGATTGCTGGCCGGGGATTCACCATGACGATGCCGCCGAAGGGCCGCCCTGTTCTGCTGGAGACAAAGCGTTTCGCGTTGCGCAGCCTGAAACCGGCCGATGCCTCGGAGCGGTGGATGAACTGGCTCAAGGACCCCGAGGTTATGGGTCCGCTCAATGCGCCGATCAGGAAGTGGACCGTGCAGGAGCTGATGGCGCACATTGCCAGTGCGAACAACATCGAGCGTTACCTGGTCGGAATATTCGATCTGACCAGCAAAGTGCAGATTGGTTTTTACATGGTGGACGTCGATCCGTTTCATCGGCGGGCGACCTTCAACATCGTCATCGGCGAGAAATCCTGGTGGGGCAAAGGCGTGATCAATGAAACACGGGCCGCGCTGCTGGATGAGTTTTTCGACAACCGCGGAATCGAAAAAGCCGCCGGAACGCCGTTCGCCCGGAATTTCCCCGCCGTCTTCAACTACAAGGCGCAAGGCTGGCGGCACGAAGGCACCTTCCGCGGCCACTGCGCGTCGGTCGCCGATGGTTCGCGGCTCGATCAATTTCAGTTCGGGCTCACCAAAGACGAATGGCGCGGCCTGCGCGGGAAGACCGCGCCATGAACGAGTCCGAACGTGCCAAGAAATTATTGGCCGAGGCCGCCAATTGCGACCCGGCGGCAATTCCCGATGACGTGCGGATCGGACGATTCGAACGCTGGGATAGTCTGGCGCATTTGCGCCTGGTGCTGGGAATCGAAACGCAGATCGGGCGTCAACTCGATGCGGACGAATCGGTTCGGATCGAGACGCTGGCGGACATCGCCGCGCTGCTCACACCGGCGCGATGATCAAGGGTTGAATTTGTAGTTGATGGCGAATCTGACGACGTTCAGATTGTGATTGAAACTGAACAGTGGCTGAATCGGAGCTGTCGAGAAAAAGGTACCAGAAGTACTTGTGGCAGGTGGCGTGGTGTCCTTGAACCTTGCGTAGAGAAATTCGACTCGCGCTGTCCAGTTTGGCGCAAACATCGTTTCGATGCCGCCGCCGATAGTACCGCCGGCCAGGGTTTTCGATTCGGACCAGGTCACTGACGACCCAAGAGTGGCGCTTCCGCACTCCCCAAGCGGTGGCGTTGCCGATGACGTGCAAACCACGGAGTCTTTGACATGTGTGACGGCGAGCCCGCCGGTCGCATAGAGCAGCCAATTTGGCGCAACGAGAAATCCGCCTCGCAGACGAGCAGTAAATAGCCAGTCATATCGGCTCGACCAGGCGAAAGGGTGCGTACCCTTAAATGAAAAGAAGGGACTCAACGACGCGTCGGCCTTGGCATCAAGACCACTGAAGTCAACCTCGGCACCGAAGACCGCCTGGCCTGATTGCCAATTATAACCGGCTTGTGCGCCGCCAATGAACCCACGCGGAGCCAGGCCTGGAGGAGCACTGAGCGCCGGGCCTAAATCGAGCGGCGCCGCAAACGGGTCCCCGGTCAATGTCGGGTCCGAACGGCCCCACGCATAGCCGGCGTTGAGTCCGACATAAAATCCTGTCCATGCCGGCGGCGGCGCGGGCATGGGCCGCGCTTTGTCGGCATATCGGCGGCCATGACGGCTGAGGAACTCAGCACCACCGCGGAAACGGAAGCCAAAAGAGTCTTGCGCATTTTCACACCCAATGGCGCGATTGCGATCCGATCCCGGTCAGGGGCTGAACTTGTAGTTGATGGCGAACCTGACGACGTTCAGATTGTGATGGAAACTAAACAGTGACGGAATGGGAGTAGTGGTGAACGGAGGAACGGTCGTGACAGGCGGCGTCGTATCCGTGAATTTCGCATAGAGATACTCAACCCGCGCCGTCCAGTTTGGCGCAAACATCGTTTCAACGCCGCCGCCGATGGTGCCGCCGGTAAGCGTACTCGAACCGGACCAGTTCACGCCGCCGCTGAAATCGCCGCAGCCACTGCCAGACGTCGGTGTACAATCTACAGAATCGCGCACGCGAGTCACGGCAAGCCCGCCAGTCACATACAGCAGCCAATTTGGCGTGACCAAATATCCGCCACGCAGGCGCGCGGTGAACAACCAGTCGTATCGGCTCGACCAGGCAAAAGTATTCCGACCACCTTTACCTGCGAAGAACGGGCTCACCGCCGCATCGGCCTTGGCGCCTAGTCCGCTGAAATCCACCTCGGCGCCGAACACCCATTGACCTGTCTGCCAATTATAGCCGGCCTGCCCGCCACCGATGAACCCGTGCGGGCTTAGATCCGGAAGGCTTCCAATCGCCGCGCCAAGAAAGAGCGGCGGTACATTCGCGGATCCGATTAATGTCGGATCGGAGTTGCCCCACGCATAGCCAGCGTTGAGCCCGACATAAAATCCGGTCCATGCCGGCGGCGGCGCAGGCATTGACCGCGCTTTGGTCGGCATATCGGCGGCCATGACGGCTGATGAACTCAGCACCACCGCGGAAACGGAAGCCAAAAGAGTCTTTCGCATTGTCACACCCAGTCGCGCGATTGCCGTCCGATCCCGGTCAGGGGTTGAACTTGTAGTTGATGGCGAACCTGACGACGTTCAGATTGTGGCTGAAGCTAAAAAATGGTGGAACAGGCACCAGCGCCGAAAACGGAGATACGGTGTTGGGGGGCGTGTTGTCTTTAAACTTGGCGTAGAGATATTCGACCCGTGCAGTCCAGTTTGGCGCGAACATCGTTTCAATGCCGCCGCCGATGGTGCCACCGGTTAGAGTGCTCGTACTAGACCACTTCGCCGACGATCCGGGAGTTGCATCGGCACAGCCGAATGCCGCCGACGTACAAGTTGCAGAATCATGCACGTGGGTGACGGCAAGCCCGCCGGTTACGTACAGCAGCCAATTCGGTGCGACGGTGAACCCGCCGCGCAGACGTGCCGTGAACAGCCAGTCGTATCGGCTCGACCAGGTGAAGGTGTTTGCGCCTTTGCCTACAAAGAACGGACTCAGCGTTGCATCCGCCTTGGCATCGAGCCCGCTGAAGTCAACCTCGGCGCCGAACACCCATTGGCCGGTCTGCCAGTTGTAGCCGGCTTGCCCGCCACCGATAAACCCGCGCGGACTCAAACCCGGAGGAGCCTGGGTCGTCCCGGTCATGAAAAACGGTGGTCCAGTCACGGCATGGATCAACGACGTGTCCGAATGGCCCCATGCGCCGCCGGCGTTGGCGCCAATATAAAATCCGGTCCAGGTCGGCATCGGCGGCGGCGCGGGCATTGACCGCGCTTTGGTCGGCATATCGGCGGCCATGACGGCTGAGGAGGTCAGCACCACCGCGGAAACGGAAGCCAAGAGAGTCTTGCGCATTGTCACACCCAGTCGCGCGATTGCCGTCCGATCCCGGTCAGGGGTTGAACTTGTAGTTGATGGCGAACCTGACGACGTTCAGATTGTGATTGAAACTGAACAGTGGCTGACTCGGAGCCACCAACGTGAAACCAGAAAAACTTGTGACAGGTGGCGAGGTGTCCTTGAACCTTGCGTGGAGATATTCGACTCGCGCCGTCCAGTTTGGCGCAAACATCGTTTCGATGCCGCCGCCGATGGTACCGCCGGCCAGGGTCTTCGATTCGGACCAGGTCACTGATGACCCGGTAACGGACGCTCCGCACGCGCTAACCCCTATAGTTGACGTACAAGCCACGGAGTCTTTGACATGTGTGACGGCGAGCCCGCCGGTCGCATAGAGCAGCCAATTTGGCGCAACGAGAAATCCACCTCGCAGACGAGCGGTAAATAGCCAGTCGTATCGGCTCGACCAGGTGAAGTTTGGGTTTTTGCCGGCAAAGAATGGGCTCACCGATGCGTCTGCCTTGGCATCGAGACCGCTGAAGTCAACCTCAGCACCGAAGACAACCTGGCCTGATTGCCAGTTATAACCGGCTTGCGCGCCGCCAATGAACCCACGCGGAGCCAGGCCTGGAGGCGCACTGGGCGCCGGGCCGAAAAAGAACGGCGACGCACTCGGGGCCCCGGTCAATGTCGGGTCCGAGTTGCCCCACGCGTAGCCAGCGTTGAGCCCGACATAAAATCCGGTCCATGCCGGCGGCGGCGCGGGCATTGACCGCGCTTTGGTCGGCATATCGGCGGCCATGACGACCGACGAACTCAGCACCACAGCGGAAACAGATGCCAAAAGGGTCTTGCGCATCCTCGCCCCTAGTCCCAAAATTTTTCGGATTATGGCAGGCGGCCGGAGGGGCCGACTAGTGCAATTTTGCAACACCACCCTGCGGTAATGATTTACGACCGCCACACGTAGAAAAGGCCTTTGTTTACATAGCCTTCTTCCGGACCCCGATGCCACATTCAACCAATTCCCCCGGAAATATGACTGTGCAAAAGGGCCTGACTACCGCTGCGGCGGCTAAGTCGAGCAAGGCTTCTACCGGTCGAGCCGAGCTTGCGGGCCAGCGCGCCACGCGAGGCCCTGCCGTTCATTTCCACGCCACGCCGACAAAACCGCAGACGGAGCGCACCCCTGCAGCCATCAATGCTGAACTAAATTTACCATCGCAATCTGCAATCCGTTTTATCAAACCAGATCGTTGCTTCGTATCGACAGGCAATTAAGGGTTTAATCACAGCTGTTATGTAAATTTCCCATGCTGGTCCAACAGGTTGAGCCTTATCGCCTGCGTGATCACTCGTCTTCACGGCGGCCGACTTTCGAACGCCGGAAGAGTGTCGCGAAGACATCGATCTCTGTTTTTTTCATTGCAAGCGAGTCGTGCGTACATGATTCAAACCATCGCTTCGCCTAGCGTCACTCCTAACCAGTCAAATACAAATAATTGGGGAACCCCCGACACCGCGCAGAACGCAGCGGGGTCGATTCAATTCATCAGCTTTGCCATCGGCGACGACCAATACGGCGTCGACATCATGGCCGTGCGTGAAATCAAAGGCTGGTCGGACATTACCCACCTGCCAAGGCAACCGAACTACGTGCGCGGTGTGCTCAACCTGCGCGGTTCCATTGTTCCGATTATCGATCTCCGATGCCGGTTTGGCGAAGGCCTGACCGAGACGACGCCGCTCCATATCGTCATCATCGTGCAAATCAACGGACGTCAGGTCGGCTTGATCGGCGACCACGTGCTCGACATCGTCCCGGTCGACACCAGCCAGATTCAACCGGTGCCGCGCACCTCGCAAGAGGCGGGCGCCGATTTTCTGTCGGGTCTCGTCACCGTCGACAACACCATGATCGCGCTGATCGATCTGCCCAG
>Ga0184628_10000624_pt1 | contig 18519 bp, 19 predicted proteins | sample PLM4_5_b1_FD_133149 | JGI IMG/M metagenome (GOLD analysis project Ga0184628, IMG submission 133149) | Groundwater sediment microbial communities from an aquifer in East River, Colorado, USA - PLM4_5_b1 | ecosystem: Environmental > Terrestrial > Soil > Riparian zone | place: USA: East River... | reverse complement strand
CGACGAGATCGACCGCGCGGATATGGAGTTCGAGGCGTTTCTGCTCGAAGTATTGTCCGATTTTCAGATCACCATTCCCGAGTTGGGTACGGTGACGGCGAAGCATCGGCCCTATGTGTTTCTCACCTCTAACCGCACGCGGGAAATCCACGACGCATTGAAACGGCGCTGCTTATACCACTGGATCGAGTACCCGACCTTCGACAAGGAATACGAGATCATCACCACCAAGTTTCCCGAAGTCGAAACCAAGATGGCGCAGCAAATCTGCGCCTTCATGCAAAAGGTGCGCGAGATGAATTTCTACAAGCGCCCCGGCGTTGCCGAAACCTTGGATTGGGCGTCGGCGCTGATCGCCCTCAACCGTAAACAATTGGATGACAAGTCGGTGATCGAGACCATGGGCTGCGTGTTCAAGTACCGCGAAGATTTGAGCCATCTGCGCGAGCAGGTGGAAAACCGCCAGTTCAGCCTCGACGCGTTGCTGCGCACTTCGCCGGAGCTAGTGAGTTAGAGCTCGATGGATATCACTCCCGAAACAGTCGCGGAGGCGGTCAACAAAGTCGCCTCGGTGCGCGGCAAGGGCACCCTGCCGAACATGATGGCGTTTGGCCGCGCCTTGAAACATCTCGGAGTCAAGGTCAGCTTGAGCCAGCTGCTCGATGCCTCGCGTTCGGCGGATTTGGTCGACATCGCCGCGCGCGGCGATTTTCGCGCGCTGTTGCGCGCCAACTTGATCACGCAAAAAGAAGACTTTCCGGTCTTCGACATGCTCTTCGATTGTTTCTGGCGCGAGCAGAGTTACGAGCGCGTGCCGATGGAGACCATGGACATTCAAGGCACGCCCACCGAGTCTAACGCCCCAGAGGGCGGCGATGAAGAGGGCGGCGTTGAAGAGGCCGCCTCCGAGGCGATTGCCAAAGAGAATTTGCCGCTGGAAAATCTCGACGAGTTCGCGGTGCCGACCTACAGCGCCCAGGAGCTGATGAACCGCAAGGACTTCAGCGAGATGGGCACCGAGGAAAGCCGCGCCATCGCCAGAGCGATATTGTTGATCGCCACCAAGATCGCCACCCAGATCAGCCGGCGCAAGAAAATCGGCCGCAAAGGCCCGGTGATCGATCCGCGCGCGACCATGCGGCGCAGTATGAAATACGGCGGCGAAGTGATCGAGATGGCGCACCGAAAGCGGCGCATCAAGAAAACCAAAGTCGTGCTCCTGTGCGATGTCAGCGGCTCGATGGACTGCTACAGCCGGTTTCTGATTCAGTTCATGTACGGCCTGCAAAACGAACTGTGGGGTGTCGAGACGTTCGTCTTTAGCACATCGCTCAGCCGAATTACCCACCTGATCCGCACCAAGAATATCGTCGATGCTTTGGACAAGATTTCCGGCACCATACTTGGCTGGTCCGGCGGCACCAACATTGGCCGCTCGCTGCATAGCTTCAACCGCAATTTCGCGCCGAGCATGGTGACCCACCGCACGGTGGTGGTGATCATCAGCGACGGCTGGGATCGCGGCGACGTTAGCCTGTTGGAAAAGGAAATGCAGGACATCAAACGGCGCGCCAAGAAAATCATCTGGCTCAATCCTTTGCTAGCGAGCGAGAACTACGAACCGCTGTGCAAAGGCATGCAAGCGGCGCTGCCGTATTTGGATATGTTTTTGTCTGTGCACAATGTCAATAGTTTGGTTGCGTTAGGACGAACACTCGAGAAAATGGTGGCGTGATTTACCGGAACCGAGAACGGAGGATCGCCATTGTCGATCCTCAATGTTCCGTCGTCGACCAACTTAGGAGGTGCGAACATGGCTGGACCCGGCGCTTGTTATACGGACGCGGATTTAGAAGCGAAAAAGAAAGATTCGATCTATCATCAGGTCAACGAGTTTCTCGCCAAGGGCGAGACCGTCGCGGTAGCGACCATCGTCTCGGCCAAGGGCTCGACGCCGCGCGAAGTCGGGGCCAAAATGGTAGTGACCGCATGGGGTGAAATCTTGGGCACCATCGGCGGCGGCTGCGGCGAGGCCGATGTCAAACGCGAAGCTATCGAAGTGATCCGCTCGCGCAAGCCGCGCACCGTGCGCGTCGATTTGCTCGACGATATTTCCTCGGATAGCCCGGCGGTATGCGGCGGTATCATGAATGTCTTCATCGATCCCTGGTGGCGGGAACGCGATCAGGAGGCGTCAAGCGGCAAATGAGTTCGCTGTCCGAAGAGTTAGTCAAGATCGCCGAGCAGGGTGAAGCGGCGGTGCTGGTGACCATTGTCGAAGCGCAAGGCGACGGGCAAATCCAACCCGGCGCCAAGTGTCTGATCCGCGGCGGCAAGGCGCAGGTGGAAACGATCGGCGACGCCAACGTGGTGGCCGCCCTGGTGCGTGAGAGCGACAGCCATGCGCGGGCGGAAAAATCGCAGTTGGTTTCGCTCGCGATCCCCGACAGCACGATCAAGCTCGAAGTGTTCTTCGAAGTCATGCCGGCGCCGCCCAGGCTAATTGTCGTCGGCGCCGGCCATATCGCCGTGCCGCTAGTGAAGATGGCCAAGGTGCTCGATTTTCACGTCACCGTGATCGACGACCGTTTGCTCTATGCCAACCGCGAACGGTTTCCGGACGCCGACGAAGTCTTGACCGGCGACATGGCGCAGATGCTCAAGGATATGACTCTCACGCCGTCCTGCTATATCGTGTTGATAACCCGCGGTCATGCTTATGACGAACCCTGCCTACGCAACATCATTCACAGCAAAGCCAAGTACATCGGCATGATCGGCAGCCGGCGGCGCATCAAGGCTTGTTTTCAACGTTTTCGCGACGAAGAAAAAGTCACCGAGGAGGCGATCGAACGCATTTACGCGCCCATCGGCCTCGATATCGCCACCGAAACACCGGCCGAAATCGCTGTGTCGATACTCGGCGAGGTGATCAAAATCCGGCGCGGCGGCAAAGCCGCGTCGTTGTCGGGCCATTAAACTATTTCGCGCGTGACGACGATGGAACGATTGCGCGGAATTATTTTTTCCGACTTGGGGCAAGCGTCATCGTTTATGGCCCTTGATTGGGTGCAGGATCTGTTAAATGAGCGCCTTGGCTATCATCCGTTTCCAGCGACCCTCAATGTCCGGCCCAAGAGCGCCGAAGACGCTCGGATGTGGCGGCGGGTGCAGCGCGATCGTGCTGGCATGCCGTTGACGCCGGCCGCCGACGGTCATTGTGGCGCGAAGTTATATCGCGTCGAAATATACCCAGAGGAGAATCGCATTAAGGTCGGTGGCGCGATTTTGCTTCCCGAAGTGGATGATTATCCGCAAGATAAAATTGAAATTGTCGCGCCAGTGCGCGTGAAAGATCATTTCCGGATTGACGACGGCGATCAACTTACAGTGGAGTTCCTCAGTTGAATACTAAGAAGCGGCTCATTATCGGCGTCTCCGGCGCCACCGGGGCGATTTATGGCGTGCGCATGCTGGAGATTCTCTCCAAGATTGGCGACATTGAGACTCATCTGGTCTTGAGCAAGGCCGGCAAGATGACCATCCAAGTAGAAACGCCCTTCTCGGTCAAAGAGGTCGAAGCCATGGCCGACGTGGTGCATGACGTTAACAACGTTGGCGCGAGCATTTCCAGCGGCTCGTTTCGCACCGCAGGCATGGTGATCGCGCCTTGCTCGATGAAGTCCATGGGCGCTATCGCGCATTCGCTGGGCGGCGATTTGTTGGTGCGCGCCGCCGATGTGGTTTTGAAAGAACGCAAAAAACTCCTGCTGGTGGTACGCGAGACGCCGCTCCATTTGGGCCATCTCGAAGCGATGGCGACGCTGACGCGCATGGGCGCGATCATATTCCCGCCGGTGCCGGCATTTTACCATCGGCCAAAAACTTTGGACGACGTGATCAATCAGACAGTGACGCGGATCCTCGATCAGTTCGACATCGATGTCGAATTGTTTCACCGCTGGGACGACGACGGCATGAGCCGCCATCCCGACGCGGCCAAGCCCAAGCCGACGCCGATCCGCGCGGCCCAAGAGCGCAAGGAAGCGAAGAAGCAACGCTAGCCTTGACGGCTTTCCGGACCATGCCACGCCCCCGGGCCAATAAAGCCCTCAGCAAAACTCAAGCGCGCAAGAAACAGCATCTGGAAATTTGCCTCGACACCGCCAGTGTCAGCAGCCATTCCAGCACCGGGCTGGACCGCTACCGTTTCATTCACAACGCTCTGCCTGAATTGGATCTCGACGAGATCGAACTCGCGACGACGTTCCTCGGTCAGAAACTCAAAGCGCCGATCTTGATTTCGTCGATGACCGGAGGTTTCGATCTGGCGCGCAAGGTCAATCGCAATCTCGCCGCGGCAGCGCAGGAACTCGGCATCGCCATGGGGGTCGGTTCTCAGCGGGTCGCCATTGAAGAGTCGTCCGCTGCCGAATCGTTTCAAGTGCGCGATGTCGCGCCGGACATTCTATTGCTTGGTAATTTGGGCGCGGTGCAGTTGAATTATGGCTATACCATCGAGCAGTGCCGGCGCGCTGTTGCGATGATCGGCGCCGACGCTTTGATTTTGCATTTGAATGTTCTGCAGGAAGCGCTGCAGCCCGAGGGCAATCGCAACTTTAAAGGACTGACGGAAAAGATCGCCGCGGTTTGCCGCGAGCTGAAAGTTCCGGTCATCGTCAAAGAAGTCGGCAACGGTATTTCCGTCGAGGTTGCCGGGCGATTACACAACGCCGGCGTCGCTGCCATCGATGTCGCAGGCAAAGGCGGCACTGCCTGGTCCGCCGTCGAAGCGCAGCGCGCGACGCAACAAGGCAAACCCTACAGCGCAACTTTCACCGACTGGGGAATACCAACCGAAGAAGCGTTGGTCGGTGTACGTGCCGCGTTGCCGGAAATTCAGTTAATTGCTTCGGGCGGCATTCGCAGCGGACTCGATGTTGCCAAGAGTATCGCGCTGGGCGCGGACATCGCGGCATTCGGCCAGCCGCTGCTGGCGGCGGCATTAGATTCGCCGCAGCGAGTCGTCGAATATATTTCTGCTATCATCCATGAGTTAAAAGTCAGCATGCTCTGCTCTGGGGCGCGCGATCTTTCAGCGCTTCGAAAGGCCCACTTGGTACGGCAGTCTCCTTAGGCCGATTCGCGCTTGTTCGTTGTCGTCGTTGCTCACGATTTCAGCTCTCCGTTTTTTTTCGCTGGTTGATTTCACCGGTGGATTTGCCCCATTGTGGGTGAAATCCACCGGTTTGTTTGCCCCACGAGACATAGGCAATTCACTCTTGGGCGCGGCGCATTGGGTTAGGTGATTCTCAGTTGTCGACCATCAAGCGATGCTATTGGGTTTTGGTGTTGAGAGGGAATGCGCTGTTGGAAAATTCCCACGGCGGTGAATCTATGGGGCAGTACTTCTAGTTGTAAAGAGTCGGCTGCTCGTCGAACCATCCGGCTCGCTTTAACCAAGTTGTCCTGTCTTTGGCGAGCGCCAAAGAAGGTGCTAGAATTCTCCGATCGCATTGACGGCTGCGGGTTGTGAGTCCAGACTAGGTCCCCAAATGGCTGACGCTTTAAAACAGCAGGTCCTTGATTATCTCAAGGGGCATAACACGATGACCTTGGCGACTTCCGCAGGCGACCTACCCTGGGCTGCGACGGTCTTTTACGCCAGCGACGGCTTGCGGCTGTATTTCTTTTCGGCCCCGGAGTCGCGTCATTGCCAAAATTTAGCGGCCAACGGGCGCGTAGCCGTGACGGTTCAGGAAGATTATCAAGACTGGCGCAAGATCAAGGGCATTCAGTTAGAAGGGCAGGCCGAGTTGGTCGACGGGGTAGTGGAAAAGGCTAAAGCAATGACCATTTACGCCCTCAAATACCCGGAAGTCATCAAGCTCTTTACCGATCCGACAAGCGGCGTGTTTCACAAGGCGTTTCTGAAAGTTAAGTTCTATTGCGTGGTGCCGGAGAAACTGTTCTTTATCGATAACGCGCAGGGGTTTGGCAAGCGCCAGGAACTGCTTTTGCAGCCCTAGCCGGCACCGGCGCGCCAACGTCTAAGGAGTATTGATTCACCATGGCACAGCTACTAGGCAAAGAATTACCGGCGGCATTGCAAGAGCGGCTTGGCGGCGGGGATGTTGAAAGCCACGAAGGCAAGATCATTCCGATCTTTACCATCGACGGGGCCGGCTGGGCCCATCCGGCGCTGCTATCCTATTATGAACTCGCTGCCAAGGATGCTTCGACCCTCGACATGGCGTTGTGGAAGGACAGCTCGACGTCGAAGAATTTACGCCAGGCCGGCAAGGTGACGGTGATGATCTCCGACAGGGGCGTGAATTATTATCTCAAGGGCAGTGTGCGGGAGTTACATTACGAGATGCCGGGGGCGCCGCCAGTATCGCGCTTTCGCGTGACTCTGGAGCAGGTCATCGAGGACCAAGAGCCCAATGCGGAGATCACCACGGGGTTGACGTATCGGCGCATGACCAAGCGCGACCCCAATGATTTTGCCGCCAAGGTATTTCGGCTGCTGCGCGAGGAGTCATGAAATTTAAGAAGACGATAATCACGGTGGTCTTACTCTTGGCCGCCGGCGGCGCCGGTTACGCTTATTGGCGTATGGGGAACGGACCTAAAGAGCCGCCGTATTTAACCACGCCGGTAGCGAAGGCGAACATTCGTCAAGTGGTTTCTTCCACCGGCACGCTGCAGGCGGTGACCACAGTGCTGGTCGGCAGCCAGGTTTCCGGCACCATCGCCAAGCTCAACGCCGACTTCAACAGTAAGGTAAAAAAAGGCGATATCGTCGCCGAACTCGACCAGGCGCGCTTTGCCGCCCGTGTGGAAGAAACCCGCGCCAATGTGTCGGCCGCCCAGGCCAACTTGGCGAAGTCGAAAGTCTCCCTCGAAGATGCCGGAAGGACTTTGAAACGCACCAAAGAACTCAAACAGCGCGAGCTCGTGTCGCAGAGCGAATTAGACGCGGCGCAGACCGCCTACGATTCGGCGCGTTCCCAGGTCAGCGTAACTCAAGCACAAGTGGGACAGGCCCAGGCGTCGATGAATCAAGCGCAGATCGATCTGGGCTACACGGTCATTCGCTCGCCGGTGGACGGCATTGTGATTTCGCGCAATATCGATGTTGGCCAGACTGTCGCGGCATCGCTGTCGGCGCCGACCCTGTTCACCATCGCCAACGATCTAACCAAGATGGAAGTGCATACCAACGTCGATGAGGCGGATGTCGGCAATATTTCCGACGGACAAGACGTGAGCTTTACCGTCGATGCTCATGCGCAGCGGCGCTTCCGCGGCAAGGTGAATCAAGTGCGCAACGCGCCGATTAACGTCCAGGGCGTGGTGACTTATAATTCGGTGGTGCGCATCAACAACAAAGAACTCTTGCTCAAGCCCGGCATGACCGCCAATGTGCAGTTTCTCGTCGCGCAAAAAGAAGACGCGCTGGCGATTCCCAATGTCGCGTTGCGCTTCCGCCCGCCGGAGGAGAAAAACGAAGCCCAAGAGTTGCTGCGCCAGGAGCAAGGACGGGTGGGCGGACGCATTACGGCGCGTCGCACGAGCCGCGGCGGCGGCAGCGGCGTCGTCGGCGGCGAGGGCCGGCGCGTGCGCCAAGTGAAAGTTTATGTGCTCAAAGACGGGCAGGCGCAGGCGGTCGACGTCCAGGTCGGCATCACCGACGGTTCCAAGACCGAGATTATCGCCGGCCTCAATGAAAACGATCCGGTGATCATCGGCATGTCGACTGCCGCCACCGCGCCGGCTCAGGGCGGCGTAGTCAGTCCGTTTCAATCCCAAGTGCCAGGCCCAGGCGGATTCAGAGGCCGATGAGCGAAGTCATTCGCGTCCAAGATTTGCAAAAGATCTACCGCATGGGCGATGTAGAAGTGCCGGCCTTGCGCGGCATTAATATAACCATCGAGCGCGGTGAGTTTGTCGCGGTGATGGGCTCGTCAGGTTCCGGCAAATCGACGTTCATGAACATCATCGGCTGCCTCGACCGCCCCACCGGCGGCAGTTACTGGCTCGAGGGCGAAGAAGTCGCGGCGCTCAGCGCCGATGCCTGGGCGCACATTCGTAACAAGCGCATCGGCTTCGTCTTCCAAGGATTTAACTTGTTGTCGCGCACCACGGCGCTGGAGAACGTCGAGCTGCCGATGATGTATAACGGCTTCGCGGGTAAAGAGCGCCATCGCCGCGCGGTGGAAGTTTTAGATCTCGTCGGTTTGGGCGAGCGTCACGACCATACGCCTAATCGTCTATCCGGCGGCCAGCAGCAACGGGTGGCCATCGCCCGCGCGTTGGTGAACAAGCCATCATTGATTCTTGCCGACGAGCCCACCGGGAATCTCGATTCCGCCACCAGCAGCGAGATCATGGGGTTGTTCCAGCACTTGAATAGCGATCAGGGTATTACCATTATTCTGGTCACCCACGAGGCGGACATCGCCGAGCATGCCAAACGGCAAATCATATTCCGCGATGGCGGAGTGATTTCCGACAAGCCCAATAACCAAGTATTGGTGAAAATGGAGTCTTAAATGCGCTGGTTGATGACTTTCCGAATCGCTCTGCGCGCCCTGGCGCGCAACAAGCTGCGCGCGTTCCTCACCATGCTCGGCATCATCATCGGTGTCGGCGCGGTGATCGCCATGGTCGCCATCGGCGAAGGCGCGAAATCAACAATTCGCTCGCAGATCTCTGCCTTGGGCACCAATGTCTTGATCGTTTTGCCCGGCAGCAACGTCCAAGGCGGCGTGCGCGCCGGCACCGGCAACGTCAACACGTTGGTCGATACCGACGCCCGCGCCATGACCCGCGAACTGCGATCGGTTGCCTACGCCTCGCCGGTCATGCGCCGCCAGGAACAACTGATCGCCGGTAACTTAAACTGGGGAACTTTGGCCCAAGGCGTGGCGCCGGAGTTTGAGCAAATCCGCGACTGGCAGATCGAGGCCGGACGCTTTCTGCACGACGGCGATATGGACTCCGCCGCCAAGGTCGCCGTTATCGGCCAGACCGTGGCGCGCCAGTTGTTCGGCGCCGACGATCCCATCGATTCCGTCATCCGCATTCGCAACATTCCATTTCGCATCGTCGGCGTTCTCGTCGGCAAAGGCCAAACCGGCCAGGGCCAGGATCAAGACGATACCGTGATGATCCCCTACACGACCATGCAAAAACGGCTCATGCGCATCACCTTCGTGCAAAGCATCGTTGTCCGAGCCGTCAGCGCCGAGAAAGTTCAGGAAGCCCAGGAGCAGATCACGTTGCTCTTGCGCCAGCGCCACCGCATCGCCGAAGGGCGCGAGGATGATTTCACCGTGCGCAATCTTTCCGACATCGCCGAGGCGGCGCAGAGCACGGCTCGGGTGATGGCGATTCTCTTGGGCAGCGTCGCCGGGATATCGCTGCTGGTCGGCGGCATCGGCATCATGAACATCATGCTCGTGTCGGTCACCGAACGCACCCGCGAAATCGGCATCCGCATGGCCGTCGGCGCGCGCAGCAAAGACATCATGCTGCAATTCCTAGTAGAGGCCGTCGTCATGGCCGCCACCGGCGGCATCATCGGAATCTTTTTGGGCATCGGCAGTTCCGAATTGTTAAAAACCTGGGCTCAGTGGCCGACCCTGATCGACCCAGCAGTCGTCGCCGTCGCGTTTCTCTTTTCCGGTGCCGTCGGTGTTTTCTTCGGTTTCTATCCCGCCAAAAAAGCGGCGGGTTTAGATCCGATCGATGCGCTGAGATACGAGTAGCGGCGCAAAGCGCTGGTCCGTTGGCATTGGTATTTTTTCCTTGTATTCCGGTTTTCACCACTCAGTAAACCGATCAATATATCGAAGTCACATTCATTCTCGCAGCCTATCCACGCAAGCAGTGAATGCCAGACTCTGCTGCGCACCGATGCACACATGCTTTAGCTAGCCAGGGGCCGAAAGGAATGCGCAGACTTGGCTTGACCCCGCACCCACATATCTGTCATACGGCAGGCGTCGCGAGTTTGCTTCGCAAGAGCAGCTCGCCGTCCTTTCGGACAGTGTGCTTGATGTATACCCGCACGAAGCTGAGCAGAGTTTGAATATTATAGACAAGGATCTACAACCGGTCCCAACCTAGAAAACGGAGGTTGACCATGGCACGAATTCGGCACATCGCGATCGCCACGCGGGATCCGGAGGCGACGGCGCAATTTTACATTGAGGGGCTCGGCTTGAAGCAGGTGGGTAAGGTCAATACTCCGACCTCTGAGGGTTACTACCTAAGCGATGGCCACGTCAACCTGGCGATCTTGAAGTTTAAGTACGACGACCCTGCCACGACTGAGGGAGCGCCCAGGTACACCGGCTTGCACCACTTCGGCGTTGAAGTCGCGGATATGGCTGCGGCACAGACAAGGATCGAAAAGGCCGGTGCCGTACACCGTCCTTACCCGGGTACCGATGAGATGGCCAAGCGCGGCAACGTCGAGGTCAAATTTAAAGGGCCGGACGGCGTGACGATCGACCTGTCCGAGCATGGTTGGCTCGGCACCAAGTAATCAGCCAGTCGCGCGCCGGCTTCCATGCGCATATAAATCTTTGCGGGCGCTCCATAGGCGCGCGCAGCAAACCTAAGCATAACCTTCCTAGTTTCAAGAGCTTGAACCTAGCGGCGATCCGGTTCGCGATTCGACCTAGAGGAAAATCGATGGCAAACAGCTATCGATGTCGAAGTGAGATGCTGGCTAAGAAGGAGTAGGACCTATGTGGAATCCAATCATTTTGATTTTTCTAGGGGCGACCCTGTTGCTCCCGGCGAGCACGTCGGCGCAAATAATCGTGCTCAGTCGTGCCACGGTGATCGACGGCAGCGGCACGCCGCCGCAGAAGGACATCACCATTGTTATGGAGAATGGCCGAATCCGCGATATGGGGCCAGCGCCTAAGGCTCCAGCCCCAGCCGGCGCTACCGTGCTCGATCTCGCCGGCAAGTTCATCGTGCCGGGCATCATCAATGCGCACGGCCACGTCGGTGCGAAAACCGAGCCGCAGTTGCGTCAGTACGCATTGTATGGCGTCACCACCGCGACCAGCATGCAGACCGATCCGGACGAAGTCGTTCAGGTGCGTGAAGCACAGAAGAAGGGTGAGTTGCGCGGCGCAAGGGTTTCCACCGTGAAGTACCGCTTCGCGCCTGATCCCGAAGTCGTAACATCCGAGCAGGCGCGCGCTAAGGTCGACCAGATCGTCGCCGCGGGCGCCGACTACATCAAGGTGTGGGTGGATAGTGGATTCGGCACCCGGGCCAAGCTCAGCCCCGAGTTTTGCGCCGCCGTCCTCGAACAGGCGCGCAAGCATGGCAAGCTCACATTGGCACATGCGTATGAACTCGCCGACGCGAGGATGCTCGTGGAGCGCGGCGTGAATATTCTAGGCCACAACGTCCGCGACCGGGAGGTGGATGGCGACTTTATCGCGCTGCTCAAGCAGCGCAACGTGACGCTCAATCCGACCTTGATACGCGACGAGTTCCTGTTCGCCTACGGCGACGCGCCGGCCTGGATCGACGATCCTTTTTTCCTCAAGTTCGTGCCGCCGGAGCGCCTGGCGGTGCTCAAGACCAAGATACGCGACGAGCAGGCGAAACACCCGCAGCGCGCCTTGTTCAAAGCGGGCTTCGAGATGAACAAGATCAATTTGAAGAAGCTCTCGGACGGCGGCGTGCACATCGCCTTAGGCACCGATAGCGGCGGGGCCGCTGACCGCTTCTTCATCCAGGGTTTCTCCGAGCACCGGGAGATGGAGCTGATGGTGCAGGCGGGGCTGACACCGATGCAGGTGATCCAGTCCTTCTCGAAAGCCGCCTCGGAGAGTCTGGGCATCGCCAAGGACTTCGGCACGCTAGCCAAAGGCAAGGCCGCCGACCTGCTTGTGCTGGAGAAAAATCCCCTCGACAATATCGCCAACATGCGCTCCCTGCACACCATTTACCTCGGCGGCAAGAAGTTCGAGTAAATGACTTTGGGAGACAACGCCGCAACGGTCGAAAGTGTCAACAGAGGACCGCTCGATGGCGTCGCCGTCATTCGCACTGCGAAAGTCGCTAAATCGGCGAGATAAAGGGGTCGAGGGTTGCCTTTACAATAATGTGTTTGCAAGCCCCGAGCCTATAGACTCGAAGACGGCAAACTTTCATGACCCGCCAAACCATCGGTGTCGCCGCCCGCGCGCGTAAGCGTTGTGGGCGGGGTCCCCATTGAAAGATATCGGTGCAGGCCCCTGCCCATCCTACGGCGGTCATGAACTAAACAAGATCCGTGGATTTGTCAAAACTTCATCGGCTGCGAGCGCCGTTACGCCGTTGCTCAGAGAATACTGTTGACCTCCCGAGTGGACCAAATAGCCGCGAGTAATCTTCAGGTCGCGCATGCATTGAACTAGCGACGCGCTATCCTGGGCCGTCGGCGCCGAATGCGCAACCAGGGCGGGGGACCTTGCCGAAGAGAACCATCGCTGGTCGCTCCGGCGTGTGGCAACGGGTATCCGCATATGTTAAGGAATTCGGATACCCAAAGGGCTTTTGCGAAAGGATTAGTGAGGCCGCATGGATAATGTAGTGAACGAAGAAGAACTCAAATTGCACGATGGCCATGATGATGAGTTTGACGATGACGAAGGGGCGATGGATGAGAATCATCCGATGTGGCGGTCGGAGCGAATTACGCTCAACTCCGTCGGCATCGACATCGGCTCGTCGACTTCCCATTTGATCTTTTCCCGATTGACGCTGCGGCGCCAGGGTGTGGCGCTGTCCTCGCGCTTTGTCGTGGTTAACCGCGAGATTATCCATGAGTCGCCGATACTACTCACGCCTTACGTCGACAAGACCACCATCGACACCGCCAAGCTGGGCGATTTCATCCACGAGGCCTACCGGCTCTCCGGGTTGACGCCGGAAGACATCGATACCGGCGCGGTTATCGTAACTGGCGAAGCGGTCAAGAAGAAAAACGCCGAAGCGATCGCCGCGCTGTTTTCCGCGGAGGCGGGAAAGTTCATTTGCGCCACGGCGGGTCACAATCTGGAATCGATCTTGGCCGCTTACGGCTCCGGCGCGGTGCATATGACCTATCATGAGGGCGGCGACTTCACGGTCATGAACGTCGATATCGGCGGCGGCACCAGCAAGGTCGCCATCGTCAAAGAGGGCCGAGTGGTCGATACCTGCGCCGTCGAAGTGGGCGCCCGGCTTATCGCCATGGATGAAAACGGCGTGATCACCCGGCTCGAAGATACCGCGCTCAAGTTCGCCAAGATGGCCGGCATCGACGGCCTCAAGCTGGGCGCCACGCTGAGCGAGGAGCAAAAAGAAAAGTTTTCACAGAAGCTCGCCGATTCGCTATTTGAAGTGTTGGAACGCGGCAAGCTTTCGCCCGAAGTGGCCAATCTCTTGCTCACGCCCAACATCGAGTTCAAGGATCCGATCCATGCGGTGATGTTCTCCGGCGGCGTTTCCGAATTTGTCTATGGGTATGAGAAGCGCAATTTGGGCGACCTGGGCGCCTATCTCGGCAAGAAGGTGCGCGCCAAGGCCAACCAATTGGCAGGCGGCAAGATCCCGCTGCGGCCGGCTGAAGTGCGCATCCGCGCCACGGTCATCGGCGCGTCGCAATACACCGTGCAGGTGAGCGGCAACACTATTTACTTATCTCATCCTGAAATCCTGCCATTGCGTAACCTCCAGGTGGTTACGCCGATCTTCGAGCAAAAAGAAACGATCAGCGTGGCGGAGGTCAAAGAGGCGGTGGAGCGGGCGCTGCAACGGTTTGACGCCGACGATATCGACCGCTCGGTGGCCTTGGCGATCCGTTGGGAATTGGGACCGTCCTATCCTTTGATTCGCACTTTGGCCGATGGCTTGGTCCAGGCGATGAAGGGCCATATCGACAACGGCCAGCCGCTGGTTTTGGTCTTCGATGCCGATATCGCCAAGCTCATGGGCAATATCATCGAGCGCGAGCTGATTCCCGGCGCGGGGATTATATCGATTGACGGTATCGATCTGAAGGATTTCGATTTCATCGATATCGGCCAAGAGCTGGTCGATGCCAAAGCGGTGCCGGTGGTGATCAAGTCATTGATTTTCCGCAATACCGAACATGGCCGCGGCCATCATGCTCAACACTAATAGGCCGAGGATGGAGGATCGACGATGGAAGATGGCACCTGAGTATTTTACCATCCTCGATCATCTATCCTTCATCCTCGACCCAATCTTAACTCACATTGACTTCCAGAGGAATTTCTAATATTTTTCCTTAAAATCCTTAAAAAACGGGTGTTTAACTTTTTATGGAAGAAATGAGCGGACTGCAAAATTTTCTCGCGATCGTCACCAAGCCTGACAATATTCCGATCGTTGGGATGTTGATCTTGGTGGTTTTCTTCACCTGGCTGGGCATGAAGGAAGCTTTGAAGAACGATAAGCTCGTCGAAGAAGGCAGAGAAGACGAAATCCCCAACGAAATGTGGAAATAAATGGCGCATAAGTGGCTGGCGCTGTTGACCGCCGCCCTGGCATTCGCTTCAGCGCTTAGTTTCTCCCTCGCCGCCGAATTCACCGCCCCTTTCGCTAACGATAGACGCTGGGAACAGGCGCGTAAGGATCTTGCCCAGGGTAGAGCCGCCGAAGCTAAAACCGCATTCGAGGAGCTGCTCAGGGAATATCCCAATGACGCCGACTTGCATCTGTTCTTGGGCATGTCGCTATTGCGGCTGCGCGACCCCAAGGCGGCGATCTTGTCGATTAAGCGGGCGATCGGCATTAACGGCGCGCATGTCGACGCGCGAACTCTATTGGGCTATGTCGAGTTAGAAGTCCGCGGCGATATTCCGGCGGCGATCAAAGAGTACCGCAAAGTCATTGAGCTGCGGCCCAACTCGGCGGAAGCCCATAGCAATCTGGCGGTGGCTCAGAAAAAGCAGGGTGACTTGGACGCCGCGGTGGTCAGTTTGAACAAGGCGCTCGAGCTTAAGCCTGACAATGTCAGTGCACTGACGACTCGCGGCAGCACGCTCGCCGAACTCGGGAAGTGGCAGGACGCGCGACGCGATTTCGAGCAAGCGCTCAAGCTCAATCCGCGCGATGACGGCGCGCTCTACGGTCTGTCGCAGGCGTTGCGCGAGGCCAAAGAGTACGGCGGCGCCCAGAGCGCCTTGAGCGATTTGATTTCGCGCTCGGGAAACTTCATTTATTGGCTCGAATGGGGTCGCATTGTGATGATACGCTATTGGTGGGCGCTGTTGCTGATCGCGATCGGTTGGGGACTTAAGGGCAAATTACAGGGCAAGTTCATGAAAGCGAGGACGCAAGCGAATGGCTGAGGCAAAAAAGCGCAAAGGTACGGCCCTGTTGGCGGTGATGGATGAGAACTGCTCGAGCTGTGCCGGCTCGCCGATCTGTGAAGCTCATTGTCCGGTGGATGACTGCATCAATCTGCTCTATGAAGAACTGCCGGGAGGCGGTTTGAAGCCTTACCGGGTTTTCGTCGACAACGATAAGTGCATCGGCTGCCAAATGTGTTACAGCGACGATCTGACCAAAGTGCAGCAGCATAAAGAAACCGGCGAAATTTTCTACGAGTATGCCAACCGCTTCTACGACGCCAATCGCAAGCCCGTCGCACCCGATGCCGTACCCAAACGCTTTCAGCTGCAACTCATCGGCACCGAGTCGGAAGACCGGTTGGACAAAAAAATCTGCCCCTGGGACGCCATCAAGATGTACGAGTTCGACGATGGTTTGGCAAAAGCAGAATTTTTTTACGACCAGAGCAAGTTGAAGCGGGTCAACGGCATGTATGTCATCGATGCCAAAGAGAAAGATCGTTTGGAAGACAAACAGAGCGATCTCTACGATTGAGCCGACCCAATAGGGAGCCAACACATATGGCGGGTAAGATCGAAATCATGGAGACGGTGCTGCGCGATGCGCACCAATGTTTGGTAGCGACGCGCATGCCGACCGAAGACATGTTGCCGATCGCCGCGGAACTCGATGACGTCGGCTACTGGTCGCTGGAAACTTGGGGCGGTGCGACCTTCGACGCGACGCTGCGTTATCTCAAAGAATGTCCCTGGGAGCGCTTGCGCAAACTGCGCGCGGCAATGCCTAAGACTCGTTTCCAAATGCTCTTGCGCGGCCAGAACGTGGTCGGTTACAAGAACTATCCTGACGATATCGTTGAGGCCTTCGTGCAACGCGCCGCCGCCAACGGTATCGATGTGTTCCGTATCTTCGATGCCATGAACGATGTGCGCAACATGAAGACCGCCATTGACGCGGGTCTTAAGACCGGCAAGCTGGTCGAAGGTGCGGTCTGTTACACCATCAGTCCGGTGCATTCGGCGGATTATTTTCTCCATGTGGCGGAAAAGCTCGCCGACATGGGCGTACAGATCATCTGCTTGAAAGACATGGGCGGATTGTTGGCGCCCTACGCCGCCTACGAGATCATCAAAAAGATCAAATCGCGCATCCCACTGCCGCTGCATCTGCACTCGCACTGTACCGCCGGTTTGGCGCAGATGACTTACATGATGGCTATCGAAGCGGGTGTGGATATTCTCGATGCGGCGATTTCACCATTTTCCCAAGGCACCTCGCAGCCGGCGACTGAACAACTCGTTGCCGGACTCATGGGCACGCCCCATGACACCGGTTTGGAACTCGCCAAGCTCGCCAAGATCGCCGAGTATTTTTATCGCATCCGGCCCAATTACCGTGAGTTCGAAAGCCCGGTAAACAATCAAATCAAGCCCGATGTTCTGATCTCGCAGATCCCCGGCGGCATGCTATCCAACCTGGTCGCCCAACTGCGCCAGCAAAAGGCCGAAGACAAGTTGGAAGCGGTGCTGGCCGAGATGCCCTCGGTGCGCAAGGATCTGGGTTATCCGCCGCTGGTGACGCCGACCAGCCAGATGGTCGGGGCGCAAGCCGCGCTCAACGTCATGACCGGCAAGCGCTACTCCGTGGTCGCCATGGAAACCAGAAATTATGTCATGGGGTTATACGGCGAAGCGCCGGGCAAGATCGGCGACGAGATCAAAGAAAAGGTGCTCGGCAAGAAAGAGCCGATCACCTGTCGTCCGGCGGATTTGTTGAAACCGGGTCTGGAAAAAGCCCGCGCCGACGCCGGCAGCATGGCCAAAAGCGAAGAAGACGTGCTCACCTACGCGTTGTTTCCCGAGATTGCGAAGGATTTCTTCCAGCACCGTGACAACGCCGCGGCAAGCCAACAGGCAACCGGCGTTACCCCATAGTCAAGGCTCTTGGATGGGCCGATTGCCCACTCTGCGCGGACAACGGCGGGTCAATTTTTAGATAATCTTATTCAGCGGATATTCGATAATGCCCACGGCGCCGTTCTGGATCAGCTGGGGTATTAGATCGCGCACCTGGCGTTCATCGATGACGCTTTCAATGGAAAACCATTTGATGCCTTTGAGGCTTGGGGATGGGTAAAGCGTTGCCACCGTCGGCGCGGTGATGCTCGGAATCAGCGCGATGACTTTCTCCAGATCACTTTCCGGGACGTTGAGCTTAATGCCGACTTTGTTCTCGGCGGACAGCGCGCCGAGTAAAAGCATCTTGATCTGCTCGATCTTAGCCCGCTTCCACGGATCCTGCCAGGCGGCCTTGTTGGCGATCAGCTGTGGACAGGACTCCATTAACTCATGAATGATATGCAGCCCAGCGGCGTGGATGGTAGTCCCCGTCTCGGTGACTTCGACGATAGCGTCGACGAGTCCCTCGGCGGCTTTCGCTTCGGTGGCGCCCCAGGAAAATTCGACATCCACGGGAATGTTTCGCTCGGCAAAGTAGCGCTTGGTGAAGTTCACCATCTCTGTGGAAATGCGCTTGCCTTTGAGGTCTTCGATTTTTCTAATCGGCGACTCTACCGGTACCGCCACGACCCAACGGGTCGGGCGAAAGCTGGTTTTTGAATAAACCATTTCGCAGACGACTTGGACGTCGGAGTTGCATTCGATCGTACAGTCCTTACCTGTGATGGCGACGTCGAGGGTGCCCATCTCGACGTAGCGCGCCATCTCCTGCGGGCGCGCCAGGCTGCAACGGATATCCGAGTCATCAATCCTTGGAAAGTAGCTTCTGCTGGACGATGAAATCTTCCAACCTGATTTTTTGAACAGCTCGATGGTCATGCCTTCGAGGCTGCCTTTGGGAATGCCCAATTTGAGTTGTTTGTTGCCTGCCATGTGAAAGCCTTGGTCTACTTTTTGTAGACTTCCGTGGGATCGAAGACGCGTTCGCCAATGACTCGCCAGTCGGCGCCCGCGCGCTGGCGGAAAAAACAGCTCTTGTAGCCTTCGTGGCAGGCGGCGCCGCCGACCTGATGGACCTGAAGTAAGAGCGTATCGGTGTCACAGTCAATGAAGGCGTCTTTGACTTCTTGAAAGTTGCCCGACTCCTCGCCCTTGAACCATGGGCCTTTGCGGG
>Ga0184628_10000623_pt1 | contig 18522 bp, 20 predicted proteins | sample PLM4_5_b1_FD_133149 | JGI IMG/M metagenome (GOLD analysis project Ga0184628, IMG submission 133149) | Groundwater sediment microbial communities from an aquifer in East River, Colorado, USA - PLM4_5_b1 | ecosystem: Environmental > Terrestrial > Soil > Riparian zone | place: USA: East River... | reverse complement strand
AGGAAATTCTTGGTGAAATGAATGACAGAGACTCTGTTGGCGAAAAGATCTCGGAGGATGGGCCCGGAGTCTTTATCGTGCCCGGAAGTCTGGAGCTGAGTTCGCTTAACGAGACGCTCGGGACCCCGTTCGTGGATGACACGGAATGTACAACCGTCGCCGGCGCCGTCGTTGAATTGTTCGGACGGCTGCCTTCCGGAGGAGAGAAGATTGAACACCGGGGGATTTCTGTAGAAGTACTGGATGCCGACCGACGCAGAGTCCACCGATTGCGAATGAAAGTTCTTGCTCCAAAGGTCGAAGAAAAGGCCGAATCAAAACAAAAGAATGCCTGAACAACCTGGCCGGTCCGGATTCGTAACAATAGTGGGCCGACCAAATTCGGGGAAATCCACTCTGGTCAATTCTCTCGTTGGAGAGAAGGTATCTATTGTCACCGACAAGCCCCAGACCACTCGCAACATCATTCGCGGGATTGTGAGCCGGCCGGAAGCTCAGGTCGTCTTTCTGGACACGCCCGGAATTCACAAGCCGATTCATCGCATGAATGATCGCATGATGCAGGCCGTGCGCCATTCGATGAGCGAGGTGGATGTGTTGGCATTGATTGTCGATGCCTCCGTTCCATTTGGAGGAGGCGATGAATTCACGTTGGAACTCATCAAGCCGCTCACTCTTCCCAAAATCCTGTTGTTCAACAAAATCGACAAAGTGAACAAGATAGATTTGCTGCCGAGGATTGATCACTACAGCAGGATTCTGAAATTCGAGGAAGTCATTCCAATTTCAGCACGGACCGGTGAAAACGTGGAAACGTTTCTCAAGGCGATATTCAAGTATTTGCCCGTCGGTCCCCGGTACTATCCGGAGGATCAGTTCAGCGATCAACAGGAGCGGACCATGGCCGCGGAAATGATCCGTGAGAAGCTGATCGTCCTCACCCGCGACGAACTGCCGTATTCCACTGCGGTTGTCATCGATCGATTTGAAGAGTCCGAGAAAATTTATCGCATATACGCCACGGTGTATGTCGAACGCGACTCTCAGAAGGCCATCGTGATCGGCAAGGGGGGCCTCCTGATGAAAGAGATCGGGACCGCCGCGCGTCAGGAACTGGAATCGTTCTTTGGCCTGAAGGTTTTTCTCGAACTGCACGTCAAAGTGAGCAGGGGCTGGCGTGACGATGAATCCACGCTCACCAACCTGGGCTTTCCGAAATAGAACGAGAGCAGGCAGGGCGAGTTAGGCGTAAATGGTGCGGACGTCATGAAGATTGGTTACGGCGAGATTTATGAAGTCGTCGCTCGAATTCCGAGGCGACGTGTTGCGACCTACGGTCAGATTGCGGAACTGGCGGGTATCCCCGGTCAGCCTCGAAGAATTGGCTATGCGTTGAGTGCCTTATCTGGAAATGCCAGTGTTCCCTGGCATCGGGTGATCAACGCGAAAGGGATGATCAGCTCCCGCTCTCATTCCGGCTCGGACAAGCTGCAGAGGCGTTTATTGAAGCAGGAGGGGATTGTTTTCAATCCGTCCGGGCGTATCGACTTTACACGGTTTCTGTGGAGACCGCGGTAGTGGACCGCCTACGGGCAGTTCGGTCCCCAGGTGTTGTAGGGAGTTTGTCCGTCGCTAGATATCCCGGCGGATGCGCTACAAACGTTTCCCATTCCACTTTCGGTCTGGTCCGTGTACGAAACGCCGGAATCCATTTTGGGTATCCAATCCCGCATTCCTGTAATGGGATCGACGGGGACTTCTCGGAAATAGTGAGCATCGACGAGATCCTGCAGCGACTGCGGCGCCTTCTTCTTATCTGCGGTGTACTGGTCGATGACTTCGTTGATCGCCCGCTGGTTATCCAGCAGAACTGTTTCCTTGGAACGCAAAAGCACCGCCTGATACATCGGTATGGCGATGGCAACCAGAATTGCGATGATCGTCATGACGATCATCAATTCCAGGATTGTGAAGCCTGCCCGTTTACCAGTCTTTATATTTCGTTCCATCCATTGCCGTCCCATTTGATTTTGTATGAACGTCGAAAACATCCTGTCCGCCCCACGATCCGGCGGTGGGGTCGTCCTGATCCGAACGCAGGTCCCATTCCGTATTGCACCGGCATTCGCTCATCGGATCGATCGGGACGGCTCGCAGAAAGTAAATCTTCTTTCCCACGGCGCTGAGCAGATCCACGCCGCTGGCAAGAGTCTCCAGATCCGGAGGATAGCCGTTCGCCATTGCGTCCGCCATGATCTGCCCCTGGTCTGCCGCGGTTTTGTACCGATCGATTGCGGCGCGCATGTCGCGAAGAGCCTGACGCAACTCCTTCTCCTTTTCCCTCTGTATGGTGTTCCTTGCAAGGGGCAGCGCCAAGCCAACAAGAATGGAAACCAGAGCAACCGTGACGATGAGTTCAACAAGCGAAAAACCGCCTGTTCGTTTTCTGATCATTTTCTCACTATTGAACTGTAATCCTTGTCTCCACCGAGGCTCCCGGACGCAGGACCTGAGCGGCGTCCCGCAATTTAAAATCGGTCACGCGAAGAAGGGAATCGCCCTTCTTGTTTTTCGGGACAACGGTAAGTGTTATCAGATTACCGGTCCCAGCAAGAGATGCGGCGTTTGGAGGCCTTTCGATTCGGATGTGTACCCTGCCGGCTTCGGACTCCACCTGCTGGACAACGGCAATCAACTGGCCGTCCCGGCTCAGGAATCCTCCATCGGCGATCTGACTGATCGAGATTGAACCTGGGTCAAATGTCAGCGTCAGTTCTGCTCCTGATATGTCTATTCCATTGACGATAATGTTTACCGGCGTTGCCTTCTGCGAGGCCATAACGGACTGGCTGGAAGGGAATGAAATAGTCGCGGAAGTCTGCGCCGATGCGGCGGGCACGGTGCTAAAAGGATTTTGCGGCGCCACGCTCGACGTCGGCTGAACAGGCGTTCCAAAAGCCGGTTGATTCGGTGCTGGCGCTGCCGCATTGGGCCGCGGCGCCACAGGCTCAGTAGCGTTGGGGCCCGAGACAGTCAGTGACGGAAGACGCGGTTGCGTGACTGTTCCAACATCCAGGGCGAACATGTCCTGCGCCGTAATGTCGGGCATTTTGAGAATATGCGGCGTGAGCATGATGATGACTTCCACCTCATTACGCTGCTTGTTTTCCCTTCCAAAGAAGTATCTCAGCACCGGAATGTCCTTCAGTATGGGAAGCCCGGTCATGGATGTCTGTTCCACCTCGCTGATCAGTCCGCCAAGGACGTTCGTTTCGCCTTCTTTCAGACGGATGGTATGAACAATGTTTCGATCGGTAAAACTTGGCGAAGTCGTGTTGCCCACCTGCCGGTCTTCTGCCAGAGCCTTGACGTCGACGTTCACCTGAACTGAGACCTCACGGTTCAAAAGCACTGTCGGGGTTATCACCATCGTCACACCAACATTCGTATACGAAACTGCAGTCGTTGTGGATCCTCCCGCAAGAGTCGGCTGGGTGTTGGATGTCTGAATCGGGATATTTGAACCCACAAGCAGCGTCGCCTGCTGTCCGCTTGTCGCCCGGAGCTGCGGATTCTGAATCAGTGTGGTCAGGGAGCTTGACGCCAGAAACGACGCAAGAGTTTGGGGAATCGTGAGCGCAAAGCTGTCTGGACCGATGTTCTGCAATTCGCGAAGCGTTGCCGAGTTGTTACCCGCCGTAACTGCATCAGTTACGGAGGTGCCCCCAGGCACAAACGTCAGAGCTGTGCTGGCCGGAGGAGTGATACCGAGCTGCCTCAGAAGTCCGCGATCGACTTCCATGATGGTCGCTTCAATGACGACTTCGCCCTTCCCTTTGTCCAGCGCATACGCCAGTTTTTCCGCCATGGCAACTTTGTCTGGAGAGTCTTTGATGACGAGGGCATTTAACGGTGGATAGGCCGTCATGACCGTGATGTTCAGATTCTGGCGGACCTGATTCATGATGTCGTTTAGTTCCTGTGTGGATGTTGGGTTGGTCAGGTAAATCACCTTCAATACAACTTCCTCAAGGTCGCGCCGCTTGGTGCTGTTGTCTTCAATGATCAAAATGGTGTTCCTGTCGACAACTTGCCACCATGTCTTTGTTTGAACATTCAGAATATCCAGAGCCTGGTAGAAACTGACGTTGTCCAGATCGAGCGTTACGGTTGCTGGAGCAAAAGTTCGCAAGTCTCTGTCAAAGAGAACATGGATTCCCGCCATCTCTCCGATTGTTTCGAATGCTGTTTTTGTGGGCTGGGACAGATGAATCGTAATCGGGACTTTCAGTGTAGGCTCCAGTTGCGACTGGTAGGACAGCGTTCGAGTGGATTGCCGGATGGATTCGAAAGTAGGTGCCGGGCCGGCTGGAGTGCCGGACTGTCTACCCGCTATCAGTTGGGCGACTCTTGCCAGTTCCTGCCCAGCGAAGTCGTGAGATGGATCGATTTCCTTTGCGCGCGCGAATTCGGTCTGAGCGGTTTCAAGATTGCCCTGTTCCAGGGCGGTTTTGCCTTTCTGAAAATGGCCATAGGCCGCGGCAAAACGGGTTCGCTCATACTTCAGCCGGTATTCGGTGTTTCCAGGATCTGCGTCCAGTGCCTTCTTGTATTGCACCATGGCGGTCTCATAGTCCCGGGTAAGCTCCGCTTTGCCTGCGTCGTTAAAGGCGGATTTTCCCCCGGCGCACCCGGCCAGAGCGGCAACGATCAGAAGCGTGCCAAAGAATTTGAGTTTATAATGAGCATTCATAATGATTGATCAAAGGAAAAGAATCTTCGCGGTCAGTCTGTGGCTTCTCGATTTGCTGCTGACCATGGTTAGTTTCTTTCTCGCCTATCGCCTCCGGCTGCTGTTTCCAATACCTGGCTATACTGTCATGAAAGTCCAGGTGTATCTCTGGTTACTGGTTATTATTCTTCCGACCTGGGCGATCATCCTGCCCTTATTCCGCGTCTATTCGGACCCTGCAATGCGGCCGCTCGATCAGATTCTGCGGCTCACCAACGCCATTGTCTTTGCCTGGCTTGTCGTTACGGCACTGGTGTTTTTAACGGATAAGGATGCCTCCAGCCGTCTCATGTTCTTTTTCATTCTTGGAATCAACTACTGCCTTCTTATTTCATACCGCGTCTTGCTATTGAAACTGAAAAAACACAGTGCACTCGATGTTCGTCATGTTGCAGTTGTCGGAAATGGCCCTGCCGCCGGCGATTTCGGACAAAGGATTGAAGCCCATCTGGACTGGGGCCTCAAGCTGATCGGAGTCGTCGCTCCTAAGGATGTGCGTGCGCTCCTGGAAAAAGGGGGTGTTGATGAATTGATTATTGTTGCAGACAAAGACAACCTCGATGACTTCAATGAAACCTTTCTATTCTGCGAAGAAATGGGCGTGACCACCCGCGTGGTTCTCAATTTCTTCCCGCATTCGTTTTCACGAATGGAACTTCTTCGGTTCGACGGATTGCCGCTCTTGTCATTCAGTACTACTCCGACCAACGAAATGTTGATGATACTGAAAAGAATCATGGACATATGCGTGGCCTCGGTAGTGGCTATTGCCACCCTGCCCGTTACCATTATCAGTGCGATTCTAATAAGGCTGACATCGCCAGGGCCCGTCTTTTTTAAGCAGGAACGGTGTGGTCTCAATCGGCGGCCGTTCACAATGTACAAACTTCGCTCCATGATCAATAACGCAGAACAGGCTCGCTACGAGCTGGAAGTCCTCAATGAAATGGATGGTCCGGTTTTCAAATCGTCCAAAGATCCCCGCATTACCGCCCTTGGGAGGTACCTTCGCCGTTTCAGCATCGACGAGTTCCCACAGCTTTACAATGTACTTCGAGGGGATATGAGCCTTGTCGGCCCCCGCCCTCCCCTGCCACAGGAGGTTGCCCGCTACGAACGATGGCAACGCCGGCGGCTCAGTATGAAACCCGGCCTGACGTGCCTTTGGCAGATCAGCGGCCGAAATGAAGTCAGTTTTCAAGACTGGATGAAGCTCGACCTCAGCTACATAGACAACTGGTCACTGCTGCTGGATTTAAAAATTTTGCTGAAGACCATTCCTGTGGTCCTTTTTGGCAAGGGCGCGAAGTAATTTGTGGCTCAGGTGAACCGCGGTATAATCGCGCCTGTCCTTACAGAGAGGTCAGAGGTCATCTTATGAAACAAATTCTGGTCGGCTCAAGTTTTCTCATGCTTCTTGCAGCAAACGTCTTTGCTGCCGGTAGAGACCCTGAATTTACGATGGTCGATGGAAAGGTTTCCATTCAGGCCGACGCCATTACCTTGAAGCAATTTCTACAATATTGGGATGCTGCGACGGGAATGACATCCAAGGTGAATCCTCAGCTTGCAAACGAGAAGATCAGCGTTCGACTCGAAGGCCTCGACATGAATGCTGCAATCCGGAAAAGCTTCCAGGGACAACCGTGGAACTGGGCTGTTGTGAATGGCAAGGGCATCAACGTCATTGACCGTGCCACCGCCGTGACTGCAACTTCGGGCGGAATTTCTTCCTCACCGATACAGTCTTTCGCGGATACGCGAAACGACCCCCCACCCCCGCAGCCACAACAACTTGCCCCGCCCTTTGCTCAATCTGGTCCGGTTCCTGCGCCGGTCGCAGGAACTCCTGCAAACCAACCTGCAGGTGCGGTGAATCTGCCTCCGGCTCAGGGAGGGCCAGCTCCGCCAGCAGCTATTTTTCAGCCGCTTGGAACCAGTCTCGGAGCGCCTCTGCCGACTGTTCAGCCCAGACCGTGAGTCTGGATATTGCTGTCAATCGTCAGGCGTTTCATAACTACGAGATCCTTGAGAAATTTGAAGCTGGCCTGGTACTTACCGGTACCGAAATCAAGTCCGCGAGGGATGGGCGAGTCAATCTGAAGGACGCTTATGGTCTGGTTAAGTCCGGAGAAGTGTGGCTGCTGAATTGCCACATCAGTCCTTACTCGCACGGGAACTTTTCAAACCATGACCCACTGCGTACCCGCAAGCTGCTTTTGAACCGCAGCGAGATTCGCCGTCTCATAGGTAAGACCGTCGAAAAGGGACTGACTCTTGTTCCGCTACGTGTTTATTTAAAAGACGGTAGACTGAAATGCGAGATTGCCCTGGCCAAAGGGCGCAAGCTTCACGATAAGCGTGAAGTGTCGCGTCAGAAAACTATCGATAAGGAAGCCAAGCAGGCTGTCAGCGAACGAAGACAGACTTAGTAGCGCATCCGCTTTGCAGTGCTATTTCTCCCCCATAGGGAAAGGGCTCGAGGAATAAAGTAAGGTAGTATTTGATGGCCGAAGACCTTCCAATCTATTCCAATACCATGCTGCGAACCGGTCTTCAGTTCGCCGATCTGGCTCGTTTCAAAGATCTCGATCTATCCGAAGTCTGGTCGAAATCCGACGAGCTTCTCGCGAAAATGGAAGGCGCTTCAGACGTCGCTGCTGCCCGCTCTGCGATTCGCGATTCCACGAAAAGCGAACTCCTGAAGGTCCACGCTCTACTTTTTCACGGTAAACCTGGTGCCGGTCAATTTCGTTCTCTCGAACTTCGCCCGCTCTATCGCGGTCAGGACTGTGCTCCAGCACAGTTCATCGAGCGATCCATCGACAACCTCGAAGTCTGGCTTGCCGCGGACAGTTTCAAGGAGATTCATCCGATCGAGCGGTGTGCGCTCACGATTACCCGAATCGTCGATATCTGGCCATTTGAGTTTGGAAATCTCACGACGGCGATCGTCTTTGCAAACAAAGCCCTGAATGACGCGGGCCTCGCCCCGTTTTTCGTATTGCCGGAACATAGGCCTGAGTTTGAGAAGGTTGTCGCGAGTTCGATGATCATTGAAATGCAACCGCTAATCAACGCGATCTATCAGACTGTCAAACGAGAGATGGCGCAGTTTGGAAAATGACGACCGGTATTCCCGGCAGATTCGATTCACTCCCATCGGAGCACAAGGGCAACGAAAAATCGGTAAAGCGCGTATCGCCCTGATCGGGGCCGGCGCGCTCGGCAGCGTCGCTGCCGAATTGCTGGTACGAGCCGGTTTCGGATTCCTGAGAATCATCGACAGGGATTTCGTTGAACTCTCCAACCTCCAGCGTCAGTCTCTATACGACGAAGACGATGTCCGGGAAAACCTTCCCAAAGCTGTCGCTGCAGCTGCCAAACTGAGACGCATCAATTCAACCGTTCATGTTGAAGCCATAGTGGACGACGTCAATCCGTCCACGGTTGAAGAATACATAAAGGATGTCGATCTTGTCCTTGACGCTCTCGATAATTTTGAAACGCGTTTTGTCATCAACGACGCCTGCGCAAAACACGCCCGGCCATGGATCTATTCGTCCGCAGTCGGAAGCTATGGCCTGGTCATGCCGATTGTTCCGGGGAAGTCGCCTTGTCTTCGGTGCATGATCGGCAGCTTGCCTGCTCCGGGATCTTCGCCAACATGCGATAGCGCCGGAGTGATTGGCCCGATCACACACATCATCGCCTCCATCCAGGTTGCCGAAGCGCTGAAGTGGGTCACCGGAGATGGAGAAACGAGAAACCTTGAGCTGGTCACCTACGATGTTTGGACGCAGCGATTTCATCGAACGGCACTGGGAGCGGATGTAATGGAAGCCTGTCCGGTATGTTCGGAGGGCCGATTCGAGTACCTTGACGGAAGTCCGTTGCGCACCGTCACACTCTGTGGCCGCAACGCCGTTCAGCTGATTCCCGCCGTCAAAAGTGATTTGGATTTTCCTCGATTGTCCAATTCCATCGGGAGGTCCGGAATCGTTCAATACAACGAGTTTCTCTTAAGATGTTCCTCTCCACCCTACGAACTGACGCTCTTCAAGGATGGCCGCGCAATTGTGAAAGGTACGGAGGATCCAGGTCTTGCCCGTTCTGTTTACACAAAAATCGTGGGCACGTGATGGGAATATGCCCGTCTGAAATCCGCATTCTTTCGAAATCGCTATCCGCTGACAGGGGCTCTCACTCCCCGGCTTTACGGGGCTGTATACTCCATTCCCATGATCAATGGCGCGAAGGAGCCGTCGTCACAGAAGGAACGAGACGGTATCAAGCTGGGAATTGTCATTCCACTGGCGAATGAGGCGGAGAACATTCGGCAGCTCCTTGTCCGTATTCTGGTTCATTTGCAGCCTCAAGATCGAATCTACTGCGTTGTGGACAAAGTCTCCATGGATGGCACCCGAATGATCATTACAGAGATGGCGGCCGAAGACGCACGTGTAATCCTGGTTTGGGCTCCCGAGAACCAATGCGTCGTCGATGCTTACGTGCGCGGCTATCGATCTGCGCTCGATGGTGGTTGCGACTGGATCCTTGAAATGGACGGCGGATTCAGCCATCTCCCGGAGGAGATCCCCAAATTCCTGGATGCCATGCAGCAAGGATACGATTTCGTGGGAGGCAGCCGGTTCATGCCGGGCGGATCTCATCGGAGTCCGTGGTCGCGGGTGGTTGTGAGTCGAGGCGGAAGTGTTTTCACCAATCTATTGCTCAAGACAAAGATGACGGACATGACAAGCGGATTTGAATGCTTCCGCCGCCACGCGTTGGAGCATGTAATGGCCAGGGGAATCGTCAGCAGGGCGAATTTCTTTCAAACGGAAATTCGATATCTGATGCATCAGTTCAAATGGCGGGAAGTACCCATAAGCTATTTCAATCAAGATCCCAGTATGGGTTGGACTCGCTTGCGAGAGGCGTTCCACGTCCTTTGGGGAATGCATCGTGAACAACGGAAGGTACGCGCTTGAGCCATAGCGGTCTGTATTCCGTTGTCACAACGATTCAGGCGCCCACAAACTCCATACGCGGGCTTGCCCGCACTCTTGGCCGCGTCGAAGCAAGTCTGCTCGTGTGTGGCGATCGCAAGGGCCCGACGGTTTATGCGTTGAAAGGGGCGGAATTATTCACGCTCGATCGTCAGCTGAGCCTTCCTCTGGCGCTTCCGCAACATTTGCCGGTCAATCATTACGCGCGAAAGAACGTGGGATATCTCGTGGCCATCAGCCGTGGGGCTCGCTGCATCTATGAGACCGACGATGACAACCAGCCCAACGCTGCGTGGAAGCCTCGGAGCCGAATGATCCGAGCCAACGTCCTCAACGGACCGAGGTGGTGCAACGTTTATCGGAATTTTACGGACTCTTTGATCTGGCCTCGAGGGTTTCCACTTAATGAGATTCGAAAGCCCGGATCAGGCAAGCTGCGGGGAATCGGTCGTGTGATGGAGGTGGACAGTCCGATCCAGCAGGGGCTGGCGGATTCGAGCCCGGATGTCGATGCAGTCTGGCGTTTGCTTCTCGACGAAGTCATCCATTTCGATAAAGCCGACTCCATGGCTCTCAAGCCGGGCGTATGGTGTCCATTCAACAGCCAAAGCACCTGGTGGTGGTCCGATGCGTACCCATTGATGTACCTGCCGAGTTTCTGCACGTTCCGGATGACGGATATCTGGCGCAGTTTTGTCGCGCAACGGTGTTTATGGGAAATGGGAGGCAGGCTTTCCTTTCATTCCCCCGAAGTCGTGCAACGCCGCAATCCACATAACCTGATGCGCGATTTTGCGGACGAGATTCCAGGCTATATGCGCAATGACGAACTCGTGAAGGCACTTGAGGAGCAACCGTTGGAACGCGGACGTGATGCAGTCACCACGAATCTGGTGCGCTGTTACGAGGCGCTCGTGCGGCGCGGATTTTTCCCGGCCAAAGAGTTAAAGCTTATTCGGGCATGGATCAAAGATCTCGACGGAATTGTGAGGGGCAGGCATTCCAGTCTTTAGCGCCGCGCTCCCAGGTAACGACCGAAATGCGACAGTAAATCCGCGTCATTTCAAACATGACACTCGTCGGTCCTATCCATTGCGCGAAAATATCTTTATGCTTGCAGGCTTGTGAAAACCCCTAAGTCAGGTAATTGGGATGACGATAGTTTTTCCGCGAATGTTTCTGACGCGACTTCGCGATCGTGGACAAGCATCGCGTGGGTTTGCGTTCTTGCATGCGCCGTTGGGGCGTTGAGGATTTTTTACTGCATGGTGCTGCCCGTCAATACGGGTGATATTACACGGCACCTCTACACAGGACTCGTCGTATTGAAGCATGGACTCGCCACGGCCGGTCATCCGCTGGTATCTGCCTTTCCTGGTGCGGCAGGGGTCGCCTGGGCGGGTTTGCCGTACAACTACCCTATCGTCACACTGACATACTTCACGACCCTCGCCGCGATCATGCCGACCATCTTCTTCGCAAAACTGTCGTTGACTGCAGTGGAGGCAGTCAATGCATTCCTGGTTGTGAGAATCACTGGCCGCCGATGGCTGGGGCTGCTCTACTGGGCCATGCCGGCCTCGGTTTGGTGGGTATCTCACGAAGGGCAATTCGAGCCTCTCCAGGCATTTTTCACGCTGGCTGCCATGACGGTATTCTCGTCGTCTCCTCTGTGGTCCGGAGCGCTGCTTGCGCTCGCGATACAAACCAAAGTGACCGCGTTGTTCCTCGTTCCTCTCTTTGTCTGGCGCTCGTGGCACCGCGGGAAGTTGATGCCCTGGTTCGGTGGATTGGTGCTGGGAATAGTTCCAACATTCCTGGCGCAGACCCAGTATAAAGCGGTGAAGATGGGATTCTTCCTGGGTCCGGCCATGTCCTACAACCCCTACTTCTGGAACCCATGGAACAAGTTGTATTGGGCGTGGCATCCGAATTGGTTGATCGTCTGGGTGCAGGTGGCCACGTACGGGGCGATTGCAGCGCTTGTAGCTACGGCTTACTTTACAAGGAAGCCCATCGATTACCTGGCGCCCTTCACGTTTCTTGCCGCCTGCAAAGCTGCGGTCCAGGCCCAATTCTGGTACCTGATGTTGTTGCCGACGTTTCTCGTTCCATTGAGGAACCGGAGAATTCGAACGATTGCGCTGGTGGCAATCATCGCCCTTGAACCGGTCTCTGCAGTGGAGATGATAAGCGGCCCCTTTGGATATACCGTCGGCGGCTATTACGGGGACACGACTCCTTACACGAAGTTATCGGTACCGTAGTCGCGACGCGAAGCCGCTATTCCCAATACTGTGGTTTACATCATTTCGCACATGGCTGGGAAGGCTATTGGCGACTTTCAAGGATGATGGTGCCCACAGCGGTCGAGGACGCTGGCACATGATAGAAACGGTAGACTTCTTTCACGTTGTCACCGAGTGCGCCGCGCATCATGAGCCACATCACCAGTTCGATCGCTTCAGCGCCCGCGTCACGCAGGTATTCGAGCGGAGAGATTCGCAAGAGCCGCTCGGGATCGTTGGATAGGCCATCCAGAAACGCCTTGTCGAAATCCGAGTTTACGAGACCGGCTCGAGGGCCCTGAATTTGATGCGACATGCCACCGGTACCAAAGATGACGACTTTCAAATCCTCGTCCCACGCTTCGACGGCCTTCCTGATCGCCTTGCCGAGCATGTAACAACGATTGCCCGTCGGCGCTGGGTATTGAATGACGTTCACAGCAATCGGAATAACGCGGCAAGGCCAGGCTTGCGGCTGTCCAAAAAGAAGCGTCATCGGCGTCGTGAGCCCGTGATCGACCTGCATCTCGTTGACGATGGTCATGTCGAACTCGTCCAGCACGAGCGACTGAATCATATGCGAAGCAAGTTCGGGATAGCCCTTGACGACCGGTACGGGCCGCGCGCCCCAACCCTCATCGGCAATCTTGAACTCGTCGGCGCAACCGAGCCCGAAGGTCGGGATGATCTTGAAGTCGAAGGCATTGACGTGGTCGTTATAGACCATGATCACGACATCCGGCTTTGTTTCGGCCATCCATTTCTTCGCCGGCTCATAGCCCTTGAACAGAGGCAACCAATAGGGTTCGCCGGCTTTGCCATTGTCGACGGCGGCGCCAATGGCGGGTGTGTGCGAGGTGCCGACTCCAGCGATGATTTTCGCCATCAGTCTTTCCCCTTCCGCTCGGATTTGGAGCGCCATCCATCCGGCGAGCGCCCACCTGCCAGCATCATCTCCACATATTCCTTCTCGGTCATGCCGGTCATTTGCGATGCCATGAACTGATAGGACTTGCCATCGGTAAAGGCGAGCTTGGCGAGCGCATAAGAGACGCCACCCAGCTCCAGCAGCTTATTCCAGTCGCGCTTGAGAACTGCTTCACGCTGCGGATCGCTCATTGCAAATTTCATCGTGTATGTGCGCTGGTCTGCGAGAAACTCCTTGCGGTTCTCGGCCTTCATCAGCGAATAAAGGAACTCATTCAATCGATAACCCTTGCGCGCACGCTGGGCATCGAACACCCAGGTTCCGGGGATGTCCTCGTAGGCTTCAACTTTTTGCGTCATTCATTGCTTCCTTTCAAACGTCCAGACGCCTCGCCTGGATCAGGACCACATTTTGCCATGAGATTGTCTGGCCCCGGCGTTCCAGCATACAAGTGATGTTATCCGACATCAGCTCGGAAATCCCGCGAGAGGATTCTGCATCCTTCGAACTCTTTCGATCGACAGGAATATGTGCTTGTCCACGGTGGATGGAGCGCTATGATAGGCCCACTTTCTGGAGTGAGGGATGAAGCGATGTCTTCAAAATATCGACTGGTTCGGTCAGCGCTACCCCTGGTTGTGGTTCTCGCCGCACTGGTCTGGACGGCGTTGGTGACTCGCGCCCAGTCCGGCGCGAAGAACGGGGAGTGGCCGACGTACGGAGGCGATCTCGCGAATACGCGCTACTCGCCGCTGGATCAGATCAGCGAGGATAATTTCAGCAAACTGGAAGTTGCCTGGCGATTTAAGACGGACAACCTCGGCCCTCGTCCCGAATTTCAACTGGAAGCGACGCCGCTGATGGTGAAGGGCGTACTGTATTCGACCGCTGGAACGCGGCGTGCCGTGATCGCGCTCAATGCAGAAACTGGCGAGCTGCTTTGGACTCACTCCGAGAACGAAGGCGCTCGCGGCGATGTCGCCCCGCGACAGCTCTCGGGACGGGGCCTCGCCTACTGGACCGATGGCTCGGAAGAGAGAATTCTCTACGTGACGCCCGGCTATCGCCTGATCGCACTGGATGCGCGGACCGGGTTGGTGATACCCAGCTTCGGCACCCGGGGCGTTGTGGATCTGAAGCTCGACGACGATCAGAATATCGATTTGCTCAGCGGAGAAATCGGACTGCATGCGACACCCGTTGTCGCCCGCAATGTCGTGATCGTCGGAGCCGCGCATACGACAGGGGCCAATCCCAAGAGCTTTCGCGCTGTAAAAGGATACGTACGTGGATTTGATGTGCGGACCGGCAAGCGCCTCTGGATCTTCCATACGATTCCGGTCGGTTCCGAATATGGCAACGACAGCTGGGAGAAAAACTCCAACTCTTACACGGGCAACGCCGGTGTTTGGGCGCAAATTTCAGTCGATGAAGAACTCGGGCTGGTGTATCTGCCGGTGGAATTGCCAACGGGAGACTACTACGGAGCCAACAGGCCCGGCGACGGACTGTTTGGTGAGAGCCTTGTCGCCGTCGATCTACAGACGGGCAAGCGAAAGTGGCACTTCCAGTTGGTGCACCACGGCATCTGGGATATGGACATCCCCTGCGCGCCGATCCTCGTGGACATTACGGTGAACGGCCGCGCGATCAAAGCCGTGGCGCAACCGACGAAGCAGGCGGTGCTTTACGTTTTCAATCGCGAGACGGGAGCCCCGATCTGGCCCATCGTCGAGCGTTCGGTTGAGAAGGGCACTGTGCCGGGGGAATGGTACTCACCTACTCAGCCATTTCCGACAAAACCAATTCCCTATGACAGGAACGGACTGGCGATCGGCGATCTGATTGACTTCACTCCGGAGTTGCGGGCGGACGCCGTGAAACTCGTATCGCGCTATAAATTGGGGCCTATTTTTACACCGCCAGTTGTCAGCAAGCTGGAAGGGCCTCTGGCGACGCTGACGTTGGGAACATCGACTGGCGGGACAAACTGGCCGGGAGGGTCCTACGATCCGGAGACTCATATCCTTTATGTATTCTCGCAAAGCTCCGTCACGGCGAAAGGGCTTGTCCCTCCTCCCGCCGGGTTCTCGGACATGAGCTACATTCAGGGAACTGCTCTTGAAGGCGCACGGCTTACCGGTGGCGCTGGCTCTGAAGCTGGCGCGACTTCGACGGCAGCGGCATCGACACCAGCGGCGGATGCCGGCAGTCTGCTCGTTCAGGGACTCCCGCTGGTGAAGCCACCATATGGACGCATCAGCGCGATCGATTTGAATCAGGGCGAAATCCTCTGGCAGATCGCGCATGGCGAGACGCCAGACAATATTCGCAATCATCCGGCTTTGAAAGGTCTCAACATTCCGCGCACCGGCCGGCCGGGGACAATAGGGACGCTGGTTACCAAAACCCTGCTGATCGCCGGCGAGAGCGGATTCTTCACAACGCCGTCCGGTGCGCGCGGCGCGATGCTGCGCGCGTATAACAAGTCCACAGGTAAGGATGTTGGAGCTCTCTTTATGCCTGCTCCGCAAAGCGGCTCACCACTGACCTACATGCTGAAGGGCCAGCAGTACATAGTCCTAGCGATCAGCGGCGGCACATATTCCGGCGAATTCATCGCGTTTCGCCTTGCAACACGAAAAGCGTAGCGGGAAAAGTTTCGGACGAAATATACATTCATAGGTTGGATATCTTGTCGCGACCTCGGGGTCACGCCCCGCACTGGAGCTGAGCTGGCGCTTCCCCGGTCCGCGACCGATCTCACCACATTCATTTCCCGAGGACCATTGCTCGGAATGAACTCAGTATCCCGAACCTGACGACCCGTAAGCGCCGTTATGTGCGGCAACAATCACTCCGCCCACCGCTGCGGCGACAACAACCGCGATTATGATGTTTCGCTTCTTATGGCTGGTTGTCGAAGATTGCTTTGCGTTGCTATCCGCAGGTTGCCCCTGAGGCGGCAACAGATAGGATGGCCGCGCGGATGTAGCCGTCGATTTCGCCGTGACCGGCTCAACCTTCGAAAGCTGCTGGATCTGCGTTCGATTCAAATCCTGCGCAAACACAGGGCTGGTTGCCAACAAGGAAACAATAACCACGAGACTGAAATACTTCATCACAATAAACCTCCTCCGAAAAAGTGAGACGATGGCGTTGGACGATAGAGCAGATGAATCGTCAATGCGCTGTCATCGGTGTGTGATTGAAATACTCAGAGACTCCGATCGCGTGCTAGATGGTTACGACCTGACCTTCGATGCTTAGTGCAACCGCGCTCGCGCTGCGTGTGGGCTTGCCTTTGGTGCCAGTCCTGTCACGATTTCCATGGTTCTGAAAACTCGGAAAACGAGTGGTCTCCCCGCTCAATCGCATTACCGAAACGTTACCGCTTATTTACGTCAGGGTTATGACTCCGATTGCTTGCCAGACTTATTCTCCTCGCATGAAAGCGAATGAAAGAAGGAGATGCGGATGAAACGAATTGTGTACTTTCTATACGGATGTGTCTGCTATCTGATTTTCTTTGGCACATTCCTTTACGCGGTCGGCTTCATCGGGAAGTTCGTCGTGCCACGAACTCTGGACGGTGTGGCTACCGTGCCGGTGAGTCTGGCCGTCGCGATCGATGCGACGCTCCTGCTGCTGTTCGCTCTTCAACACAGCGTCATGGCGCGGAGATGGTTCAAGGAGCGGTGGACCCGAATTGTTCCTCAACCGATCGAGCGTTCCACTTATGTTCTGTTTTCCAGCCTTGCCTTGATCCTGCTCTTCTCGCAATGGCAACCGATCGGAGGCGTCATTTGGTCTGTTGATGATTCGATTGGCCAAATTGCACTGCGAGTGCTCTTTGCCTTGGGTTGTGTGCTCGTTCTGTTATCGACGATCCTGCTGAATCACTTCGACCTTTTCGGAATTCGTCAGGTGTGGCTGTACTTGCTGGGCCGCCCGTATTCCTCATTGCCATTTGAGACGCCGGGATTATATCGAGTGGTGCGGCATCCACTGTATGTGGGCTGGATCCTTGTCTTCTGGATGACGCCAACGATGACGATCGCCCATCTCTTGTTCTCCGTTGCGACGACCGCATACATCGTATTGGCCATCCAGTTTGAAGAACGAGATCTGATCGACGCTCACGGCGACAAGTATCGTCAATACAAGCGGACTGTGCCGATGCTGATTCCATTTCCGAGCCGTCAGACAAGCGCGGTGCCCGATCCGATTACCCGGGAGGAGTTATGACGCAGCCCAGTGCCTGGCAGGTGTCCGGCACGGAGAGGGATTGGGGAGGTTCGATGAAGTTCGCGAAGAATGTATTCTTAGCCGCGGGTGTCTGGGGAGTACTGGTAATGACGTCGATGTACTTCCTGTTCGATGTCGTGAGCCTACAATACCCGCCGCCAATCACGCACCCGGATTTCTACTACGGATTCGTCTCGATCACCTTTGCCTGGCAGATCGTCTTCCTGGTGATATCGGCTGATCCCCTCCGATACAGGCCTATCATGGCGGCCGCGCTCGTCGAAAAGTTTGGCTACATTGCAACGCTCAGCGTGCTCTACGCGAAGGGGCAATTGGTGTTCGGACAGTTCGCAGTCATTGGCCCGGACGTCGTTCTCGGCCTTCTTTTCATTGCTGCGTTTTTCAAAACGGGAGGGAAGAACCACCATGCTTGAACTGAGGCCGACCTGCGAGAACTGGAACAGGGTGTTACCACCGGACTCAACAGAAGCGCGAATCTGCACGTACACATTCTGTGCTCACTGCGTGGATGTGGTGCTCGATAACGTCTGCCCAAATTGTGGCGGAGGACTTGTTCCCCGGCCCATCCGGCCTTCCAGGAATTGGAGAGGAGACAACTACCTCGAAAAGGATCCCGCAAGCAGCAAGGTCCGGCATAATCCGGTTGATCCGGAGGATCATGCCCGGTTTTCTGCGGTGATTAAGGCAATAGCGCCAGAACAGCGGTAGACTAACGCTGATTACGACAACTCATCGAACAGCGCTTTCGCTTCTCGCAAATCGATCGTATCGAATCCTTCGGTGAAGCTGCCATAGACGGGCGAGAGAAGGTCGAGAGCTTCTTTCTGTTTGCCCTGGACTTGATGGAGGCGGGCGACGCTCATCACTGCGCGCAGCTCCAGCGATTTTGCCTTCTGCAGTTTGGCAATCTGAATCGACTCATTGAAGCAGTCTTCAGCATAGGCAATTGCGGAAGGCACAGCATCGCCGACAACTGTTCCGCCCGCGGCCGCCTGGGAGGCGCTTCGGCCCGTGGATTGTTTCAGCAGCATCTCCCCTTTGAGTCGATACAGCTCGGCATGGTAGGACTTTTCGCCGGTGCGACGAGCCGCATCCAGAGCTTCCTCCAGCACACGAAGTGCTTCGTCGGTCTTTCGAGCTTGGATCAATGCCTCGGCAAGCAGAGCCAGGAAGTGCGGACGCATCAGGCTGGCCCCTGTTGCCAGGACTGCCGCGAGCCCCTCGCGTATTCGT
>Ga0184628_10000622_pt1 | contig 18530 bp, 11 predicted proteins | sample PLM4_5_b1_FD_133149 | JGI IMG/M metagenome (GOLD analysis project Ga0184628, IMG submission 133149) | Groundwater sediment microbial communities from an aquifer in East River, Colorado, USA - PLM4_5_b1 | ecosystem: Environmental > Terrestrial > Soil > Riparian zone | place: USA: East River... | reverse complement strand
GCCGGTTGCCGTCGCTGCTGCTGGTGCCGCCGGTGCCGCCGCTCCCGCGGCTGAGGCCAAGACCACCTTTGATGTCATCCTCGCTTCCGTTCCGGCGGACAAGAAGATTGCCGTCATTAAGGCAGTCCGCGAGGTCAAAGCCGGCCTGGGGCTTGCAGAAGCCAAGGCTCTGGTCGAAGGTGCTCCCAAGCCTGTGCTTGAAGGCGCTCCCAAGGCCGAGTCTGATGCCGCCAAGAAAAAGCTTGAAGAAGCTGGCGCCAAGGTCGAAGTCAAGTAATCGGAGACTTATTCCGGGATGCCGGCCAGCCGGCCGGCATCCCTGATTTCTCCGTCAGTAAAGAAAGTTTTAATTAGTAGCAGAAAGTCAGCGAAATCCCCTCTGGGTGATTTAGTTGTGGCAAGTTCGTCATTGAACGTGGCGTCCTTGCCTTCTGTCGTTTAGCAGTAACAAGGTCTGGTAATTCCAGCCATCAATAAAGGTCCAAATGCCATCGCGAGCAACTGAACGTAAGAATTTTGGTAAGATTAAAGAGATCATCGACCCGCCGAACTTGATCGAGTTGCAAACCAACTCGTACAAAGAGTTCCTCCAGGCGGAAGTGCCCCCCTCGAAACGGCGGAATCTCGGGTTGCAAGCTGTCTTTACGGAAGTCTTTCCGATCGAAAGCTACGACGGGAAGTGCGTCCTTGACTTTCATTCCTACGAGATTGGCGAGCCGAAATTGGACTGGTTGGAGTGCCTCCGGGAAGGCCTCACTTACGGCGCGCCTTTGTACGTGACTTTCCTCCTGAAAGAGGAGAAGGGAACCAAGGAAGAAAAGGTTTTCATGGGCGAACTGCCCCTGATGACTCCCCAGGGCACCTTTGTCATTAATGGCGCGGAGCGTGTTATTGTCAGCCAGCTGCACCGCTCGCCCGGCCTCGCTTTCGAGGCGACCCAGCATCCGAACGGCAAGATGCTCCACTCTTTCCGGATCATTCCGGATCGCGGTTCCTGGTATGAAGCTCAGTTCGACACCAGCGATCTGCTCTATGTCTACCTCGATCGCAAGAAGCGCCGCCGGAAGTTTCTCACCACGACTTTCTTCCGGGCTCTCGCTTTCCTGGATGGCGAGGTTAAGGGCAAGGACGCCCCCCTGCGCGGCACCGACGAGGAAATCCTGAAACTCTTTTACGAGGTCGAGGAATTCTCGGTCAAGGAAGCGGAAAAGCGCGATGATCTGCAGAGCAAGGTGTTGACCGAAGACGCCGTCGATCCGGACAAGGGCCTGGTCGTGGCTCGGTCGTTCGAGCCGCTCTCCAAAGCGGTGGTGAAGCAAATTGCCGAACTGGGCATCACCCGCATCAAAGTTGTCGATACCACCGTTGATGACGGCATCGTCATCAAGTGCATGAAGAAGGATCCGGCCAAGAATGAGGAGGAAGCCCTCAAGGATATTTACCGTCGTCTGCGCCCTGGAGATCCGCCGACCGCCGCCAACGCCCGCGCGTTGATCAAGCGGCTCTTCTTTGATCCCAAGCGCTATGACCTCGGCCGCGTCGGCCGTTACAAGATCAATCAGAAGCTCGGAATCAAGGGCGGAGACTCGCGAATACTTACCAAGGCCGACCTCGTGGCGGCGACCAAGTATTTGCTGCGCCTGAAGAAGGGCGAAGGTTCGCTGGACGACATTGACCATTTGGGCAGCCGGCGCGTGCGCACCGTGGGCGAATTGCTCGCCAACCAGTGCCGCGTGGGCCTGGCTCGCACCGAGCGCCTCGTCAAGGAGCGCATGACCCTGTTCGACCAGGGAGCCGAATCCATGTCTCCCCAGAAGCTCATCAACCCGAAGGCGCTCTCAGCCGTGATCCGCGATTTCTTTGGCCGCAGCCAGCTGTCGCAGTTCATGGATCAAATCAATCCGCTCGCGGAGCTGACCCACAAGCGCCGGCTGTCGGCTCTCGGGCCAGGCGGCCTTTCCCGGGATCGCGCCGGATTCGAAGTCCGCGACGTGCATCCTTCCCATTACGGTCGCATTTGTCCGGTCGAAACTCCGGAAGGCCCGAACATTGGTTTGATTGCCTCGCTGGCGACCTTCGCCCGTATCAATGATTTCGGTTTCCTGGAAACTCCTTACCGCAAGGTGGAGGCCGGGAAAGTCTCCACTCATCTGGACTACCTCACGGCTGACCGTGAGGAAGCCTACATCATCGCCCAGGCGAATTCGCCGGTGAAGGAGAGCGGCCAGTTCTCCACCGCCAGCGTAGTTTGCCGCGGACGGGGCGACTTCATCGATGTTGAGCCGGTGCGCGTGGATTACATGGACGTCTCGCCCAAGCAGTTGGTCTCAGTGGCCGCGAGCTTGATTCCGTTCCTGGAGCATGACGACGCCAACCGCGCGTTGATGGGCTCCAACATGCAACGCCAGGCCGTGCCGCTGCTGGTCACGGAGGCGCCGCTGGTCGCCACTGGCCTCGAAGAACGCGTGGCGCGGGATTCCCGTGCCGTCATCGTCGCCGAGGAAGCGGGCAAGGTCGCCTCGATCACGGGCAGCCAGATCATCATCACCGAAGATGGCAAGCTCCCCGAAGGCAAAAAGAAACTCAAGACCGACGCCGCGAAGGGCGTTTGGGTTTACCAGGTGCGCAAATTCGTGCGCTCCAACGCCGCCACCTGCATCAACCAGAAAATTCTGGTGCGCAAGGGCGACCACGTTAAGAAAGGTCAGACCATTGCCGACGGTCCCTGCACCCAGGGCGGCGAACTGGCTCTGGGCCGGAACGTCCTGGTAGCCTTCATGCCGTGGAACGGTTACAACTTCGAGGACGCCATTCTGATCAGCGAACGCATCGTGAAGGACGACGTCTTTACGTCCATCCACATCGATGAGTTCGAAGTCGGCGCCCGCGATACGAAGCTGGGGCCCGAGGAAATCACTCGCGATATTCCGAACCTCGGCGACGAGGCCCTCAAGAATCTGGGCCCGGATGGCGTCATCCGCGTCGGCGCCGAAGTCAAGCCCGGCGACATCCTCGTTGGCAAAATTACACCCAAGAGCGAAACCGAACTGGCGCCCGAAGAACGGCTCCTGCGCGCGATCTTCGGTGAAAAAGCCGCGGACGTTAAGGACACCTCCCTCAAGGTTCCCTCCGGCACCTACGGCATCGTTATGGATGTCAAAGTGTCGGCCAAGAAAGAATCGGAGCGCGAGATGCGCACCGTGGTTTCTGAGGAGAAACGTCATGCCAAGGAAGTTGAGGACGACTACCGGAAGAAGACGGATGAGCTGCGCGAGCAACTCACCGAAGCGCTGAGCAACATTCTCCTCGGCGAAAAGATCCCGCTCGACGTCGTGAACAGCGAAACCGGCGAAATCATCATCCCGGCGAATCGCAAGATCACCAAAACGCTCCTGCGCAAGCTCGCGCAGGTTTATGACCGCATCGAAATCGATCCTTCGCCGATCCGCAACAAGATCAATGAGATCATCAGCGGGTTTAAGAAGAAGTTCGACGACCTCCAGATGCAGTACGACGAAGAGTTGGAGCGCGCCGAATCCGGCGAGGGCGTCGACAGCGGCGTCATCAAGTCGGTCAAGGTTTACATCGCCTCCAAGCGCAAGCTCTCTGTCGGTGACAAAATGGCGGGTCGCCACGGCAACAAGGGCGTGGTCGCCAAGATCGTCGCTGAGGAGGATATGCCATTCCTGGCGGATGGAACTCCAGTCGACATCGTCCTGAACCCGCTGGGCGTGCCCTCGCGCATGAACGTCGGGCAGGTGCTGGAAACGCACTTGGGCTGGGCGGCCAGGCTGCTCAAGCTGAAGTTCGCCACCCCGGTCTTTGACGGCATCAAGGAACGCGAAATCCGCGAATACCTCAAGGAAGCCGGCCTGCCTGAACACGGCAAGACCAAGCTTATTGACGGCCGAACCGGTGAGCAGTTCGACCAGGAAATCGTGGTCGGCTACATCTACATGATGAAGCTCGGTCACTTGGTGGCCGACAAGATTCACGCCCGCGCTGTCGGGCCCTACTCGCTGGTCACCCAGCAGCCCCTGGGCGGCAAAGCCCAATACGGCGGCCAGCGCTTCGGCGAAATGGAAGTCTGGGCCATGGAAGCCTACGGCGCCGCTTACACGTTGCAGGAACTGCTCACCGTCAAGTCGGACGACGTGCAGGGCCGCACGCGCATCTACGAGAGCATCGTCAAAGGTGACAACAGCCTCGAGGCCGGCATTCCCGAGTCGTTCAACGTGCTCGTCAAGGAAATGCAGTCCCTCGGGCTCGATGTCAAAGTCGGCTACTCCAACCCTGTGGATCAGCCTGCTGAACCCGTCGCCCTCCTGGGGACCGTCTAATCCTGCCCTCGTGCAGCAATATTAACCTTTTAGTTTAGAATCGTATGATCAGCACCAAAGAAAGCGCTCGCGAGTTGCTCGGCCTGGACAAGGTCAACCAGGTCGATTACGTGGCCATCCAGGTCGCGTCGCCTGAGTCCATTCGTTCGTGGTCGAAGGGGGAAGTGAAGAACCCCGAAACCATCAACTACCGCACCTTCAAACCCGAAAAGGGCGGCTTGTTCTGCGAGCGAATTTTCGGTCCCGTAAAAGACTGGGAATGCTCCTGCGGCAAGTACAAGCGCATCAAGCATCGTGGCGTCGTCTGTGATCGCTGCGGCGTCGAGGTGACGCTCGCCCGCGTCCGCCGCGAGCGCATGGGCCATATCGAGCTGGCTGTGCCGGTTTGCCACATCTGGTTCTTCAAGTGCATGCCGTCCCGCATCGGCCTGGTCCTCGACATGACCGCCCGGAACCTCGAGCGCGTCATTTACTACGAGGATTACATGGTCATTGACCCCGGATCCACGCCGCTCAAGCAAAATCAGTTGCTCAGCGAGCATGAATACCGCGAGGCCCGCGAAACCTACGGCGCCGACGCCTTCCTGGCCAAGATGGGCGCGGAAGCCGTTCGTGATGCCCTGGCGAGAGTCGATCTCGGCAAGCAGATCGACATGCTCCAAATCGCCATGACCGAAACCAAGAGCAAGCAGATCCGCAAGAAAATCGCCAAGCGGATCAAACTGCTCCAGGGGCTGCAATCCTCCAAGAGCCGCCCCGAATGGATGATTCTTATCGTCCTGCCGGTCATTCCCCCGGACCTGCGCCCGCTCGTGCCGCTGGAAGGCGGCCGGTTTGCCACGTCCGATCTTAACGACCTCTATCGCCGCGTGATCAACCGGAATAACCGGTTGAAAAACCTGCTCCAGCTCAAGACCCCCGAGGTCATCATCCGCAACGAAAAGCGGATGCTCCAGGAAGCCGTCGACGCCCTCTTCGACAACGGCCGCCACGGCCGCGCCGTCACCGGTGCGGGCAACCGCGCCCTCAAGTCCCTCAGCGATATGCTTAAGGGCAAGAGCGGTCGCTTCCGCCAGAACCTCCTCGGAAAACGCGTCGATTATTCCGGCCGCTCCGTCATTGTCATCGGGCCGGAACTCAAGCTCAACCAGTGCGGTCTGCCCAAGAAGATGGCGTTGGTCTTGTTCGAACCGTTCATCATCCGGCGCCTGAAGGAACTCGGTTACGTTCATACCGTTCGTTCCGCCAAGAAAATGATCGAGCGCCAGACCACCGAGGTTTGGGACATTCTCGAAGAAGTCACGCGCGGGCATCCGGTAATGCTGAACCGCGCTCCCACGCTTCACCGTTTGTCGGTGCAGGCGTTCGAGCCCCAGCTCATCGAAGGCGAAGCCATCCGGATTCATCCGCTGGTTTGCACCGCCTACAACGCCGACTTCGACGGCGACCAGATGGCCGTGCACGTGCCGCTTTCGGTCGAGGCCCAGTTGGAAGCCCGCCTGCTCATGATGGCGCCGAACAACATCTTCAGCCCTTCAAGCGGCAAGCCGATCATCACCCCGACACAGGACATCACCCTCGGGTGCTACTACCTCACTGCGGAACCCCGCAAGCCATCGCCGGTCAATCCCAACGATCTGATGCTGCTCGGCTCCAAGACCGAGGTGATCTTCGCCTACAGCGACGGCGCCCTTACCACGCACGACCGCATTCGCGTCGCCAACCCGGATCTGGGCCGCAAAACCGAATTCGGTGATGCCACCAAAAAAGTCATTGAAACCACGGTCGGCCGCGTGCTCTTCAGCGAGATCTGGCCGCCCGAGCTGGGCTTTTACAACAAGGTCGCGGGCAAGAAGGAGCTGGGTGACCTGATCTGGCGTTGTTACAAGGTCGCGGGCCACGACAAAACCGTGATCATGCTGGACAAGCTCAAAGAGCTCGGCTTCCGCGAGGCCACCAAGGCCGGCGTTTCCATCGGCATCGACGACATGATCATTCCGAAGGAGAAGGATCAGGAAATCGATGCGGCCCAGAAGCAGATTAAGGACGTGGAAAAGCAGTATCGCAAGGGTGTGATCACCCCGGGCGAACGCTACAACAAGATCGTCGACATCTGGACGCATTGCACCGACCAGATTTCAAACGTCATGCTCGACACCCTCAAGCGCAACCAGGGCAAGAACGAATACAATCCCGTCTCCCTCATGGTGGATTCAGGCGCTCGTGGTAACAAACAGCAGGTCCGCCAGTTGGCGGGGGTCCGCGGCCTGATGGCCAAGCCCTCCGGCGACATCATCGAGAAACCGATTTTGTCCAACTTCCGCGAAGGCCTGACCGTGCTCGAGTACTTCATCTCCACTCACGGCGCCCGCAAGGGTCTGGCCGATACCGCCCTCAAGACCGCTGACTCCGGCTACATGACCCGCAAGTTGGTCGATGTGGCCCAGGACGTCATCGTCCGCCAGGAGGATTGTGGCACCACCAACGGCATCTGGGTCCAGTCCATCTACGAAGGCGAGGACGAAGTGGTCAAGCTCGCCGAGCGCCTGGTTGGCCGGCACTCCTGCGACGACATTGCCAATCCGCAGTCGCCGAAGGAATTCCTGATTCGCGCGAACGAGGAAATCGACGAACTCAAGGCCAAGGCCATCGACGTCTCCGGCGTGGAAAAGGTCAAGATTCGCTCGGTGCTCACTTGCGAAAGCAAGCAAGGCGTCTGCATGTCCTGCTATGGCCGCAATCTGGCCACGGGGGCGCGCGTCAAACTCGGCGAGGCGGTCGGCATCATCGCCGCCCAGTCCATCGGCGAGCCCGGCACGCAGCTCACCATGCGCACGTTCCACATCGGTGGCACCGCTTCCCAGGTCTTCAAGCAGCCGCAGATCAAGTCCAAGTTCGAAGGCACGATTCGCTACAACGAGCTGCGCCTCGTCCAACTCGAGGACGGCAACAACATCGTTCTTAACAAAAACGGATCCATCAGCATTCTTGCCGATGACGGCCGCGAGCTGGAAAGCCACAACGTGGTGATCGGCGCCGTCATCTCCGTCAAGGACGCCGCTCGCATCAAGAAGGGCGAGACCTTCGTTCAGTGGGATCCGTACAACGTCCCCATTCTCTCTGAGAAGGCCGGGCGCGTGAAGTTCCACGACATCATCGAAGGTGTCACCATGAAGCAGGAGCTCGACGAGCAGACCCAGCAGGAAGCCATGGTCGTCATCGAGCACAAAGAGGATTTGCACCCGCAGATCATCATCCTGGACGAACAGGGCGAGCCCGCCGCGAACTACCCGATCCCGTCCGGGGCCCATATCGTCGTCGCCGAAAACGACAAGATCGTCGCCGGCACGCTCATGGCCAAGACCCCGCGCAAATCGGCCAAGACCAAAGACATCACGGGCGGTCTGCCTCGCGTGGCGGAACTGTTCGAAGCCCGCCGGCCGAAGGACGCCGCCGAGATCTCCAAGATCGACGGCATCGTCGATTTCGGTCCGAGCGTCCGCGGCAAGCGCTGCATCGTTATCAAGGATCAGCAGACCGGCGTCGAAGAGGAGCACCTCATCGCCATCGGCAAACACGTCATCGTGTTCAAGGGCGATTATGTCAAGAAAGGCCAGCAGCTCACGGAAGGCCCGATCGACCCGCACGAAATTCTCGACATCTGCGGCCCGCAGGAGTTGCAGGAGCACCTCGTGAATGAAGTCCAGGAAGTCTATCGGCTCCAGGGCGTGACCATTAACGACAAGCACATCGAAATCATCGTTCGCCAGATGCTCCGCAAGGTCCGCATCACCGAACCCGGCGATACCACGTTCCTCTGGGGTGAGCAGATCGACAAGCTCGAGTTCGAGGAAGAGAATCAGCGAGTGGAGAAGATTGGTGGCAAGCCGGCCGAGGCTCAGCCCGTCCTGCTCGGCATTACCAAGGCCTCGCTCGAAACCGAGAGCTTCCTCAGCGCCGCTTCCTTCCAGGATACCACCCGTGTCCTCACCGAAGCTGCCACCCGGGCCCGCGTCGATTACCTCCGGGGCTTCAAGGAAAACGTCATCATGGGCCATATTATCCCGGCCGGCACCGGCTTCGACCATCACCGCAAGGTGCGTCTCAAGCCGCTCGTCGAGATTCAGGACGAGCCCGAGCCCGAGGAATCCATTGCCTCGGCCCTCGCTGCCGGCGAAAACCCGCTGCTCTCGCCCTAGCGCAAATAGCGAATAAAACCGATATCGCAAAGAGCATCCTGCCAGGGCAGGGTGCTCTTTTTGCTTATCAGTCATCAGCTTGCCAAAAATCCGGGCGCCCTTGATTGACGGCGATATTCCGGTTCGGTATAGTTTTCGGCCTTTTATGAATCAACGACCGCATGTAGCCGTGGTCGGTGCGACGGGTGCCGTCGGCATCGAAATGATCAAGACCCTCGAGAAGCGCAACTTCCCGGTGGGCAAGTTGACCTTGCTCGCTTCAGCGCGTTCCGTGGGCAAGCAACTCTCATTTCGTGGTGAGCAAATCACCGTTAAAGAGCTGACTAAAGACTCATTCGCCGGGATCGACATCGCTCTCTTCAGCGCCGGCGGCAGCATCTCGAAGGAATTTGCCCCGATCGCCGCCAAAGCCGGGTGCGTGGTGGTGGATAACTCGAGCGCTTTTCGCATGGACGATTCCGTCCCGCTGGTCGTTCCGGAAATCAATGCCGCGGACGTTAAGAAGCACCAGGGAATCATCGCGAATCCCAACTGCACGACGGCGATCACCCTGATGGCCCTTTACCCGCTGCACCAGGCCTTTGGCTGCAAGCGCATTTTCGCGTCCAGCTACCAGGCCGTTTCCGGCACGGGTGCCAAGGCGATCATCGAGCTCGAGCGCCAGGTCGACCAGATTGTGAAAGGCCAGCCGGTCACGAAAGAAGTCTATCCGCACCAAATCGCGTTCAACGTCCTGCCGCACGTCGATTCCTTCCTGCCTTCCGGTTATACCAAGGAGGAAATGAAGATGGAAAATGAGGGCCGCAAAATCATGCACCATCCCTCATTCCGCGCCAGCGTCACCTGCGTCCGGGTGCCGGTCTATCGCGCCCACTCCGTGGCGGTCACTGCGGAATTTGAAAAGTCCGTCTCCGTCGAAGCGGCGCTCGAAGCCTTGCAGAAAGCTCCGGGGCTCGATGTGGTGGATGCTCCCGCCAGGGCCGAGTACCCGCTGCCCCTCTACCAAGCCGAGCGCTACAACTGCGCCGTGGGCCGCATCCGCAAGGATTGCGCCATGGATAACGGCCTTTGTTTCTGGGTCTCAGGCGACCAGTTGTTGAAGGGCGCCGCCCTCAACGCCGTCCAAATCGCCGAAGAGCTGCTGAAGTAGACAGCCGCCGCCCCTTCCAACGTATCGGAATTGCGCGAAGCGTCTTGGAGTGCGGCAGTCCTCTGCCGCTTTGGCAGTAAGGTTGGGCCGAAGCCCGTTACTTCGCCTTCTCCTTGGTGTAGGCGTTCACGATCTTGATGTTGGCCTCCTTCGCGGCGTCCATCACCTTGATCACTTGGCCAAACGGCGCCTTGGTGTCCGCGTTGATCGACAGCTTCAGGTCGGCGGTCTTGGCCGCCGCCGCTACCAGTTCATCCTTTAGCCGGTCGGCGGTCACAGGTTTGCCTTCCGTCTCGCCCAGGCGCAAGGAGCCGTCGGCGCCGATCGTTACCGTCAAAGGCTGCTTCTCTTGCGAGCCGGTTTTCCTGGCCTGCGATGACTCCGGCAGCGCCAGGCGCAGCGCCGGGTGTTGCTGCTTTAGCGTCGTCGTGGCCATCACAAAAATCAGCAGCACGATCAGGATATCGATCAATGCCACAATGATGATAGCCGGCGGTTGCCGGCGTTTTTGCGTGGTGAAACGCATGACTACCTCATTACCTCCTCGCGGTACTGCCGGCGCAGGAACTCGTCGCAAATCGTCTCCATCTCCACCGCGATCGTTTCCACTTTCTTGCTGTAATAGCTCCAGGAAATCAGGGACGGAATGGCAATTAACAGTCCCATCAGGGTGGCGTTCAGGATGGTGGCGATTCCCTTGGCGAGCCGCGACGCGTCGTTGAGCCCGGCCTGGCCAATGTCTCCAAAGAGGATCATCATGCCGGCGATGGTCCCGACCAGCCCGAGCAGGGGAGCGATTCCGACGATGATCTCCAGGACGACCAGGCCCCGCTCCAGGCGCGTGACTTCCTGGCGGGCGCGCGTTTGCAGCGCATCCTCGTTCTCCTCCTTCGACCAATCGAGATGATCGGCCGCCATCAGCAGCAGCCGCGAAATCGCCGAATCATGCTGCTGGCAAATCTGCCGCAGCACCGGCAGGTGCTCCCGGCGGTGGCAGGATTGCACCGCCGCTTCGACCTCTGAGGGCACCACTTTCCGCCACCGCAGCGCGAGTCCGCGCTCCACGATAAAGGTCATGCCCACGACCGATGTGCCGATCAAAACAAGGTAGATGAAGAATTCCATTTGGTGTCAGGTTAGTTGTAGTAAAAAGTAAACTGGATGCTGCGCATGTCGCCCAGCATGCGCCGCATGTCGCCCGGCCACGCCGGGAAGGGCGCCGGATCTTCCACCGCCTTGCGGCACAGAAGCCCTAGCACTTCGCTGGCCGTGCTGTTTTCGGCGATCGCCATTGCTTTCACGCTGCCATCGTAATACAGCCGGAAGTGCAGCACCACCTTCCCGCGGCTATCGGACGCATAGTCCCGCTGGTCGAGCAAGGCAAACCAGCGTTTCGAAATGGCCTCCACCATCGCCGCGTCGTAGGCCCCGAAGGGTGTTGCCTTGGTGTCCATCGACGAAATCTCCAATCGCCGCTTCACCCCGCCGTCCTGCTTCATGGCTTCCCCGGGAATCCGGTTCATCTGCTTTCGAGCCAGCGCCTCCTGGACCGTCCGCGGACGCGTTTTCGGCGCCTCAGTTATTTCCTTCGGTGGATTCGGATCAGGTTTTCCGAGCGCCAGGTCTCCGGGCTTTTCGGCCGGCTTGGGCTTCTCTTCCCTGACCACTTCCGGCGGCTTCGAAGGCTGCAGCGGAACAAACTTCTCGGGCGGCGTGACTTTGGGCACGTCCTCGGTCTTCGGCACCTGCTCCTGCTTGACCGAGATCTTCGGAATTTCGGTCTCCTTTTCGGCTTCAGGATTGGCCGCCTTCGAGTTCTTATCCGAGTAGAATTGCGCGTCCTTCGGCGGTTCGGGGGTGGCGACCACGGGATTGACTTCGACGAACACCAGCGGGATCTGTTCCTGCTTGGGCGGCTGCGGTTTCGGTGGCGGGCGAACCAAATCCGTCAGCATCCGGGCCGACTGCATGAAGGGACGCGTGCTCAGGTAGCGCCACCAGCCGAATTTGGCTCCCGCATGGTAGGTGCCATAGGCAAACAGATGGAGGACCAGGGAAAGCAGGAGTGCCCAGGCCAGTCTAGAGGACTCGGCCCGTTTCCATCGCAGAGGTATCTCTGTGTTCTCGGCAACAGCCATGCGTTAGCAGTTTGCCGCACGGTCAAACCATGGGCAACTGTTTAGACAGCCCATCCCCTCCAACGGTTCAGGCCGGCGCGGCCGCCCTGAGTTTCCTAAGCACCTGCATTGCAGCCGCCCGCACCCAATCCGGCCGGTTTTCCAGCGCCGCTTCAAGCTGGCTCCCGGCGCGTTGCGCGGCCTCGCCCTGTATCCAGTTCGCGTCAATTTGATCCAGCGATCGCTCCGCTGCCTGCCGCACGGTGCTCTCGTCGTCGGTCAGCGCCAGCACCAGGCTTTCGATTGCGGCGGGATATCCCAGCTCGCCGAGGGCGCGGGCCACCGCCAGCCGGACATCGCTGTCGGGGTCCGCCAGCAGCGGCAGAATGGCCTCCGCCACCTGCGGCTCGCGAAATTTGATCAGAAATTGCACCGAGTTCAGGCGCACTTCGAAATTCTCATCCGTCAGCAAAGGCAAATAATAGTCGGCCAGCGCCGTGTCATCCCGCCGCAGCAGCACTTGCGTGGCGGCCAGGCGCACGTTCGCGTCCCGGTCGTGGAAAGCCCGCAGGATTGCCGTGGTCACAATCTCGTCCCTCTCCTTGCCGAGCGCGTGGATTGCCGAAACCCGCACGGATGAATCCAGGTCGCTCATGGCGGACAGCAATGGCTTGATCCGGCGCGGATCGTTCGTCCGTTCCAGGGCTTCCGCGGCAGCCCGCCGGACGAAACTGGTGTCGTGCTTGAGTTCCGCGACCAGCGGATTCACCGCCGCTGCTCCGCGGAACGAGGCGGCATTGGTGTTGCCCAGCGCAAGGTCAAACCGTGCCTGCTCCTCATCGTCGGCTGCGCGCCAGTTCAGCGACCGGAGCGCGCACGCGGCGGCGGCGCGGACTGATTGCGAGTGATCCTGCAGCAATGGTGCGAGCCAGGTGTTGGCTTCGGCATTTCCCCGTCGGGCCAGCGCCTGGGCGGCGGCTTCGCGCACGCTGGCCTCATGGTCTCTCAACCTCTCAATGAGCATCCCCAGGGCGTCGCCGCAGGTAGGCGCCAACAGCGCCCGGACCGCGGCGCAGCGAACCTCGGCATCCTCGTCCGTGAGGCACGAGGCCACCAGTTCCAGTGCCTCCGGGCTGTCGCAGACTCCGAGTTGCTCAATCGCTTTGCGTCGCACCTCCGGGTTGTTCGATTTCAACCTGAGACTTTTCCACCAAACCATTTTCGCCTTTCACCCATTTGCCCTCGCAAACAGGACAATAATGTCTTTGTCCGGTACAGCGTTACGGCATCAGCCCAAGCTCGTGCCGCGAGCGCCTGCCAAAAAACGCGTTGAACCAGAAAATCTTGTCCCCGGCATCGATGCCGGCCGCGTCCACAGGCTGCAAACCCCTTCAAGCCTATCCTGTGCCAATGCCACATCCGCAGAACTCTCAACCACGCCGCGGCCTCTAACCCAACGCCGCTGGCCCCTTGTAGGACACGACGTAAGGAGTGTTTCCCAGCGCCCCTGGCTCCCTGTAGGACACGACGTAAGGAGTGTTCCCCAGTGGCTCGCAAGCCCCGTAGGCGACGAGGTAACGAGTCGTAGCCCTCTCAACATGCAACCCAGGTAGGGACGCCTCGCCGAGGCGTCCGTTCTCCCCTCCCTCAACCCTCAACTCTCAACTGTCTGCTCACCCACTCCGCGACGGACGCGCTTAGGTATCTGGTGGCAACGAAGGTGCGAACAATTTCCGAGAGGAAATTTTGCGGGATGTAATGGAGGGGAAAGTCAGCGGCCGGAGCCAGCCGCCTCTGATGCCCGACCTGGCTTTGACGAAGTCGACTGGCTCCGGTCCGCTGAACCGACCGAGTCGCTTGCGTAAGATGAGATCAGGCCGCTCTGGAGGTTAACAATGCCTTTGGGGGCCGGAGACAGTCTTAAGGCAGCGAGCTTCTTCGTCTGCCAAAGTCGTTGCAATTTCCACCGCCAGGCGCGCGGGCCCGCCTCAAACTCCAGGGTTTCAAGCTGCAGTCGCCGCAACCGCTGCGATGGCTCTTGAATGCTGAATACTGCCTTTGTGCCCGGTTCGAAGGTTTTCCCGGTAGGATCCTGGTGGCGCCATTGTGGCGGTCCATGCACCTGGGTGGACGTTCCCCAATCAATTACCAGCCAGCTCTTCTGGACGAAAACACGCTTGCCTGCGGGGACTGCCAGTTCGAACGTGACAAACCGTTGCCCGCCCTCTTCGCCCCGGCTCTGAATTGCTAAGCTCGTTGCACCTTGAGGAGCGCGGCTCAACCAAACGCACGCTCCCACAAGACCAATGGTCAGACCCACTATCGCACTCGCTAGGATTGCGGTTCGTCCCTTCACATTACCCATAACCGGAGCCTAGTACCGCGCGTGAGGGGTGTCGAGGATTTTGGGCCCAGCCCCCTGGGGATGGAGGGGGGGCGAACACTCAACGATTTGATCAACCAACTCAGACTCTCTCATGGTTTACGTGACTTCGGGGCGAAGACAAAAGCATAGTCTTCGGCTGAAACGCTAACGTCTGCTGTCTTCGCGAGATGTCCTACTGCGTCCGCTACCGTGATGTTTTTCAAGGCGAGTGTGATTTTCGGGATGGTCCCAATAACGTCTGGATTCGTAATTATAAAATTGCATCCTTTTCCGTCTGGGGAATTCTGCCTCGAGGCGTCGTGTAATTTGTTAAGCGCTTCTCGCAACGTGGCGCCATCCGACTTGAACTCTGGCAGCACAATGCTCTTGGCTTTGGTGACAATCGCACGCTCTCGTGGCTGCGCTCCGGATGTGGACGATGTCGCCGTTGCTAGTTTGGTGCATAGATGTGCAGACTCCGGCCTGCAAGTGACAACGATCCGGCCTGTCGGATCGGGACCTATGGCGCTATAGAAGGCACCGGTGGCTCGGAACACGTCCGCGATCGCAGTCCAAGTCTGAAGGGGCGTTCGGTCTGTTGCCGTGACTTGCACCTCCACCAGGTAGCCGGAAGCGAGCAGATGCTGCCTCTGGTCCTCGTATCTTCTCCAGTAAGTTGATTCATGGCTCGCCAGATGCAGGAGGCTGGACAAGCCCGCGGGGAGCCAAGACTCGACCTGCCTCACCCGTGCAAAAGCAGCGCGGGACCTCTTCAGGCTCAGAAATCTGCCCTCATCGCTGCTCGGGGCGCGTGGCAGTAGCAATGCCCACACCGCCAGTGTGGCCAGCAACGAACATACTAAGAGAATCTGAGTTTTGCGTTTGCGCACCCGATTGTTCGGCAACATAACCTTTCACAACTAAGTCAGTGCGGCCTTGCGCTTCGATTCCGACGCTCTGCGTGCTGCGACTACTCCAACCAGAAAAACCGTCAGGCCGGCGGCAACTGCAAACATGCTGGCACCTGCAAACCAGGCTTTGGTAGGGCTAGCGGCGAGCCAGGAAAGAATGCCGAATACTCCACCGACTCCAAAAAGCCGGATCATCCATTTGTTTGTTTTCATAAAATTCCGTGGCGGGCTCACTTGTGGCTTGCGGACACAGATAGATGTCTCACTCTCCACCAAAGCACAACTCCAGCAATGCCCAAAAGTAGCGGGACGACGAAGAACCAGCGAAAATCGAAACTCAATCGGAATCCCTCGCTCTCCATCGAAAATGGAATCTGCGCCCAAACGCCAATCAGTCCGAAGAATAACGGCGCAAGTGCAAACCAAAACCGACGCTTACGTGTAGCTGCACGCAGAGAGGCAAAGGCACTCCAGCAGAGAACTGCCCAAAACAGAAGAAGCGCGGCCAGGATCAGGAGCATCGGAAGATACTCACCGGGATCATTGATGATGTCGTGAATCATGCTTTTCATACTTGGTGAGGTGTCGAGCGGCCTGGACGCGGTTCAGTGGCGGCTGGCAGCAGCGCCCGATATGAAACGGACAGCGAGTTCGGCCGTCCACTACACCCGCTTTCGGCTTTCATGATTTTGTTTCCAGTGTCTTAGCTCCGGCTATGCTCCAGGCCTTGGCGATTCTTCCATTCTGCACCTCGTAGATCATAACCAATTCAATCTTACCTTTGCCCTCAGGAAAGTTTCGAGCCACCACTTCGTGATCGATGACGGTGGTGCCCATTACGATGCGTTGACGCAACTCCGCGTGCAAATCAGGCTCCTTGAATCGTGTAATGAAACGCTCACGCAGTTCTGCCGAACCGGTGGCCGACAGCTTCGATGGGTGCTCGAACATTTGCGCGTCGTCCGAGTAAATTCCGATCAGCGCCTCAACATCACGCGCGTTATAGGCGTCCAATTGCTTTTGGATAACCTGTTCTGGTTTTGTGGGGGAGAGGTTCATACGTACGCCGAACGTTCTGGGTCAGGCGAGCTGGGCCAGTGACTCAGGAACAAACTCCAGGCGCGACCCGGCGTCGCCTGCACCCAGTGGTTCGGCTCTTCCTTCATGCCTTCCCCCCCCACCACCGGTCCTTCTCTTCGAGCGTCTGGTCGCGTGGACCATGAAACTTCCAATGGATCGCTTCCTCGACGGTCAGAATCCGGAGACCACAATGATTCGCGGAACAGCCGCGAGGTCCGCTCCCATCGACCAGCGAAATGCCTTCAACCCCATCCTCGTCTCCCTCACTGCCAGCCAGCGTGCAAAGGCAGGGGTGGAAGGCGCAATCTTCGAAGAAGTCGCCAACCATGATGTCTTTGATGGACTTTACGGGCGTGGGCATAACTTAATTGCCGAACAATTACACAACGAACGAGTCGCTCGTATAATGAACAGTATCACTATTGTTGTTAAGTGAATAATTATAAGCAGCTTATACCGAAAGCCGCCGGCTGGTCAACCTCGGAAAAGGGGCACCCCCCCAGCCCCAACTTCCAACGCAAACTCCGCGGCCTCTGACCCAGCGCCCCTAATCCCCCTTGTAGGACACGACGTAAGGAGTGTTCCCCAGTGGCTCTCAAGCCCCGTAGGCGACGAGGTAACGAGTCGTAGCCCTCTCAGCATGCAACCCAGGTAGGGACGCCTCGCCGAGGCGTCCGTCATCCCCTCTCTCGGAACTCTCAACCCTCAACCACGCTCAGCCACAAGACGCTGTTATCTTTAGTGAACCGGGCCGCCGGATGGGACCTTCTGGACGGGCACCGGGCGGGAGGCGGCGGGGCGCGCTGCACACCAGCACTTTCTTCTTAGTTTCTTCCCCTTCGCCGGCCGGGGGAAGGCCGGCACCAATCAAAAGCCCCCAACGGGGGCGCGACATGATAGCCCGGGGTCAGGCGGCCTGCGGGGCAGCAGGTCGTCGCCACCCCGGGTAACCGGCCAAGAATATCATTCCCCTCCTCCGGTCCCCGGAGGAGGGGCAAGGGGTGGAGGTAAGACGCCCCACGTGTTTCGTTACGTGGTTGCAACGAAGACGCGAAACGCGACCAATTTCCCAGAGGAAATTGCGGGGGTTGTGATTGGCTATTTGGACCAGGGGGCCGTCGCCAGGATGGAAGGTTAGAGAGTAAACTATGCCTCCGGGGTAGTCGTCTACAGCTAGGCGCGAGGCGGGGGTGGTTCGCTCCGCTGCTCTCGGCATGCACCCTGCTTCGGCTCAGGGCGACGCAAGAGAATGTAGCTGCGTCCCAGCGGTATAAAACTGAGGAAGGCTATATACATCAGAATACGAGCCAGTGTAATCGAGAAGAAACCATCGGACGGGAGAGGGTGAAACTGCTGCAAGATTTCGGCGAGGACAGTCAGTAGCGCATAACTACACATGACGAGCGTGAGACAAAACCGGAATGGACGAGGCCCAAATGGGGATTGCTTGCAAAAGGTTATAGTGAAGAGTGCCAACCAGGGAATGAGAAGAACGCCCAGCAAAAGCCACTCTGAAGTATGTGAAAAGAGTCGGACATAGAACCAAAACTGTCCGAACGCGCCCACGAGGAAGCCATAACTCGCGATGTTCAATGTGCCCAGCATACCAAGTCAGCAAAGATGAAGCGAAGCAATGAAGAGCAAGTTGAACCATGCCCCTGCTCGTAGCAACTCGTTTGTTTCGAGGAAAAAGAACTGTGCTTTTGCGCCGGGGGCGCAGGCCGCGGCGCAACAGCACAGGCCAACCGAAGGTTATTGCGCAGCCCCCCCTGGGGATGGAGGGGGGCGAGCACTCAACGATTTGATCAACCAATCAGAACTCTCAACCCTCAACTTCTTCAATCAACCATCAACCACTTCGCGCCCTCTGACCCAGCGCCCCTGGCCCCCTGTAGGACACGAAGTAAGGAGTGTTCCCCAGTGGCTCTCAAGCCCCGTAGGGGACGAGGTAACGAGTCGTAGCCCTCTCAGCATGCAACCCAGGTAGGACCGGCTCGCCGAACTGGCCGCCCCCAATGTCCTTTTCTTCGTTCGCTTCGTTCTCTTCTGTGAAAAATTTCAGATTTCAGCTTTCTACTTTCTGTTTTGCCCCTCAACCCTCTGGCCCCCAAGTGCTGCGGCGTTCGAATTGCCGAGGCCGAGCAGCCAGCGTGACAGCCCCGCATCCTTAACACATCACCGACTTTGTCTTTGCGGGGCTGGCGCGATGGCTGCGTTCGGAGGCGCTGGAATCGCCGAGGCGTATCGAAGTGCGCGACAGCGGTGTGGCTCTGGAATTGCTGGGACTTTTGGAATTGCGGAGGGCGTAGGTTCGCCGTGGCTCATTTCGGGCTCCTTTCCTCAGCTAGCTGACTTTTGTTCCACCAGG
>Ga0184628_10000620_pt1 | contig 18538 bp, 18 predicted proteins | sample PLM4_5_b1_FD_133149 | JGI IMG/M metagenome (GOLD analysis project Ga0184628, IMG submission 133149) | Groundwater sediment microbial communities from an aquifer in East River, Colorado, USA - PLM4_5_b1 | ecosystem: Environmental > Terrestrial > Soil > Riparian zone | place: USA: East River... | reverse complement strand
GCTCGCCGGCAAGGCCGGGCCCGCCGCGGGCGTGCCGCCGGGCCTGCCCTTCGCATTGCATCACCACATGCTCACGCAGATGGGCATCCACCACATCGAGAACGCGAAACTGGACGAACTGGCGCGCGACAAGGTGTGGACCTCGTGCACCATGGTCCTGCCGATGCTCGAGAAAGGCAGCGCCGGTTCGCCGATCCGCCCTGTGGCGTACGGTGTGCCGGGGCAATGAGCGCGCCATGCCCGACCGGCGTGCACAGCGCCGAGTTGGGCGTGCGCGACGTCGAGGCCTGCGCGCGTTTCTACACCGAGGTGTGGCGGCTTGAGCCGGTCGCGCAGAGCGGCGGCTCGGTCTATCTCCGCGGCAGCGGCGCCATTCACCACATCCTGGCATTGCACCCGCGCGGCCGCGCCGAGTTACTGCGGCTGAACCTGGCCGCGGCGAGCCGCGCGGACGTCGACGCGATGCACCAGCGGGTGCAGCGCGCCGGCGGCGCGGTGCTCGAGCCGCCGGCAGCGGTGGCGGAACCCGGCGGCGGCTACGCTTTCGCCTTCCGCGATCCCGAAGGCCGCCTGGTGCGCGTGATCGCGGGCGACCAGCGCCATGCCGACGTGCGCGCAGGGCCCGATCGCCCGATAGGCATCACGCATTTCGTGCTCAACACGCCGCAACAGGAGCGCGCCGCCGCGTTCTGGATCGAGGCGCTCGGCTTCGAGCTGAGCGACCGGTCGCTGCTCACCTTCATCCGCTGCAATGCCGACCACCACAGCATCGCCTTCCACCCTGGCGCGGACAGCACGCTGCACCACATCGCCTTCGAGATGGCGGACATCGATGCGGTGATGCGCGGCGCCGGGCGCATGCGCGAGCACGGCTACCCGCTCGAATGGGGCATCGGGCGGCACGGGCCGGGCAACAACGTGTTCGCCTATTTCGTCGGCCCCGAGGATTTCGTCATCGAGTACACCGCCGAGGTCGAGCAGGTCGGGCCCGGCTACCGGGTGCGCTCGCCGCAGGAATGGCGCTATGCAGCCGGCCGCACCGACCTGTGGGGCGTCACCGCGCCGCCTACCGAGCGCATGAAGGCCGCGCAGGCCAAGATCCGCTTCGCCCCCTGACGCATGGAGAAATTCGGCGTCGGCCAGCCGCTGCAGCGGTTCGAGGATCCCCGGCTGCTGCGGGGCGAAGGGCGCTTCATCCATGACCTCGCAGTGCCGGGACAGGCCTACCTGGTGCTGGTGCGCTCGCCGCATGCGCATGCGCGCATCGCCGCGATAGACCGCTCCGCCGCCGCCGCCGCGCCGGGCGTGCTCGGCGTGTTCGACGGCGAGGACCTGGTGCGCGACGGCGTCGGCGCGCCCGAAGTGTCGATCAAGCGCAAGCGACCCGACGGCACGCCGATGTTCTGGCGCGCGCACGAAGGGTTGGCGCGCGCTCGCGTGCGCTTCGTCGGCGACCCGGTGGTCGCGGTTGTGGCGCAGACGCTCGCGCAGGCGAAAGACGCTGCCGACCTGGTGGAAATCGACTACGAGGCGCTGCCCATCGACGGCGCGGTGTGGGACGAATGCCCGGACAACGTGTGCAACGTGCACGAGGTCGGCGATGCCGCCGCCACCGACGCCGCGTTCGCGCTCGCGGCGCGCGTGGTCAGCCGCCGCTACGTCGTCTCGCGCGTGCATGCGCAGTTCATCGAGCCGCGCGGCACGCTGGGCGAGTACGACGCGGCGACGGGCCGCTATACGCTGCACCTCGACGTGCAGTACCCGCATCGCGTGCGCGACCTGCTTGCCGAGCGCATCCTCAAGGTGCCCAGGGACGCCGTGCGCGTGGTGTCCGGCGACGTCGGTGGCGCGTTCGGCGCCAAGGGCTGGTCCCACGTCGAGCAGCGCCACGTGCTGTGGCTCGCGCGCAAGCTCGGGCGGCCGGTGAAATGGACCTGCGAACGCAGCGAAGCGCCGCTCGCCGACGACCACGGGCGCGACTGCGTCAGCGCGGCTGAGCTCGCACTCGACGCCGAAGGCCGCTTCCTCGCGCTGCGCGTGCGCACCACCAGCAACCTCGGCGCCTACGTCTCCAGCGACCGCCAGTTGCTGCCGACGTTTTCCAACCTGGGCTCGCTGGTGGGCATGTACGCGTTTCCCGCGGCGCACGTGCGCGTGCTCGGCAAGTTCTCCCACATGAACCCGATCGCGCCCTACCGCGGCGCCGGGCGACCCGAGGCGATCTACGTGCTCGAGCGCCTGATCGACGATGCGGCGCGCGAGCTCGGCGTGGACCGGGTCGAGCTGCGGCGCAGGAATCTGGTACCGGCTGCAGCGATGCCTTATCGCACCGCCCTCACCTTCACCTACTGACTGCGGCGATTTCGCCGGCGTGATGGAAGGCGCGCTCGCGCTCGGCGACTGGGCGGGATTCGAGGAGCGGCGCGCTGAGGCGCGCCGCCGCGGCCGACTGCGCGGCATCGGCCTCGCCAACGCGGTCGAGCGCGCCGGCGCGCCGCCCGGCGACGAGACCGCGCAGATCCGCTTCGACGCCGGCGGCGCGGCGACGATCCTGATGGGCAGCAAGAGCCAGGGCCAGGGCCACGAGACCACCTTCCGCCAGGTCGCCTGCGAGCGCCTGGGCCTCGCGCCGGAGGATTTCGGCTACGTCGAAGGCGATACCGATGCGGTGGCGCGCGGCACCGGCACCTTCGGCTCGCGCTCCGGGGCGCTAGGCGGCAGCGCCCTGCTGCTCGCCGGCGACAAGATCGTCGCGCGCGGCAAGCCGGTGGCGGCGCAGCTGCTCGAAGCGGCGGAGGCTGATGTGGTGTTCGCGCAAGGGCGCTACCACATCGCCGGCACCGATCGCAGCGTGGGGCTAAAGGACGTGGCCGTCGCGGCGGGCGGCATGGACGAGAACGCGAGCTTCGCGCCCTCGGCGGAGAACTTTCCCAACGGCTGCCACGTCTGCGAAGTCGAGATCGATCCCGAAACCGGCGCCATCGAAATCGCGGGTTACGCGGTGGTGGACGACGTCGGCACGGTGATCAACCCGCTCACGGTGGCCGGCCAGGTGCACGGCGGCATCGTGCAGGGCCTGGGCCAGATCCTGATGGAGAGGATCGTGTACGACGCGGAAACGGGGCAGCTGCTCACCGCCTCGTTCATGGACTACGCCATGCCGCGCGCGGCGGACCTGTGCGAACTGAAGGTGGAGGAGCACCCGGTGCCCACCGCGCTCAATCCGCTCGGCGTGAAGGGCGTGGGGGAAGCGGGCGCGGTCGGGGCGCTCGCCGCGGCGATGAACGCGATCGTGGACGCGCTGGCACCGCTCGGTGTGCGCTCGCTCGAGATGCCGGCCACGCCCGAGCGCGTGTGGCGCGCGCTGCGCAACGCGGCGCAAGCCCAGGCAGCGTCCCCCGCGTTGTAACGCCACTTCAGTTGGCGGTGATGTTCGCTGCCTTCACCACCCGGGCCCAGGTGTCGTATTCGCGCTTGATGGTGGCGGCAAGCGCCTCGCGCGAACTCGGCGAGGGTTCCATGCCCTGCGCGAGCAGTGCCGCTCGCACCGCAGGATCGTTCAGGATTTTCACCAGCTCGCGGTTCCAGCGCTCGACGATCTCGTTGGACGTCTTTGCCGGCAGCACGTAGGCGTACCAGTTGGTGGCCTCGAAGCCTGCGTAGCCCGACTCGGCGATGGTCGGCACGTCGGGCATGAAGCCGGTGCGCTGCAGGCTCGTGACCGCGATGGCGCGGATGCGTCCCGACTTGATGTGCGGACCGGCCGAGATCGGCGTGGCGAAAATGGAGGCAATCTGCTTGCCCAGCAGGTCCTGCATCGCCGGCCCGCCGCCCTTGTAGGGCACATGCACGATGTTCACGCCGGACATCATGCGGAACAACTCGCCCGACAGGTGCCCCGCGCCGCCGATACCCGAGGAGCCGTAGGTAAGGGTGCCGCCTTTTTCGTTGGCGAGCTTCACGTATTCGGCGAGCGTGCGCACCGGCACCTCGTCGTGCACCACCAGGACGTTGGCGAAGGTCACCGCCATGGTGACCGGCGCCAGGTCCTTCAGCGGATCGTAGGGCAGGTTCTTGATCATGTGCGGCGCCACCGTGAGCGGGCCGACCGAGCCGAGCAGGATGGTGTGGCCGTCCGGGGCAGCTTTCGCCACCAGCTCGCACGCGATGTTGCCGCCGGCGCCGGCGCGGTTGTCCACCACCACGGGCTGGCCGAGGGCCTCGCTCGCCGCCTTGGCGATGATGCGCGCCGCGGTGTCGGTGCCGCCGCCGGGCGCAAAGCCCACCACCATGGTGATCGGGCGGCTGGGGAAGCCGCCTTGCGCCGCCGCGCCCGCCACGAACAGCGCACCGAGCAATGCCGCAATCAGGATCCTCATCGCTAGACCACCTTTCTCTCGCGCAGCCCTGCAATCTCGGCGGCGCTGTAGCCCAACTCCGAGAGCACCTCCTGCGTATGTTCCCCCAGCTCCGGCGTCGCGCTCGCCATCGTCGCCGGCGTGCGCGAAAGCCGCGCCGCCTGGTTGACGACACGGAACGCGCCAAGCTTGGGGTGCCTCACTTCCGCCGCCGCCTGGATGTGCCGCACCTGCGCATCGGCGAACACCTGGTCCATGGCGTAGATCGGGCCGCAGGGCACGCCGGCCGCGTTCAGGGTGTCGATCCACTGCGCGCTCTTCCCCTTTGCCAGCGCCGCGTTCAGCTCGGCGTTGAGCGCCGCGCGGTTCTGCGCGCGCGCCGGCTGGTCCTTGAACTCGGGCCGCGCGAGCAGCTCCTCGCGCCCGATCGCCTTGCACAGCCGCTGCCACATGCCCTCGCCCGACGCGGCGACGTTGATGTGTCCGTCCGCGGTCCGGTAGGCGCTGGTGGGCATGCTCGTCGGATGGTCGTTGCCCACCTGCGCCGGCACCTCGCCTTCCTTCAGGTAGCGCGCGGCCTGGAAATCGAGCAGCGCGATGCCGGCATGCAGCAGTGAGGATTGCACCCACTGCCCCTTGCCCGATTGCTCGCGCTCGATCAGCGCCGTCATGATGCCCAGCGCCGCGAACAGCCCCGCGGCAACGTCGGCGATCGCCGCGCCGGTGCGCATCGGCCCCTGCCCGGGAACACCGGTCACCGACATCAGCCCGCTCATGCCCTGCGCGATCTGGTCGAAGCCGGGCCGTTCCACGTACGGACCATCCTGACCGAAGCCGGAGATGCTGCCGAGGATGATGCGCGGGTTGATCTTCTCCAGCGACGCATAGTCCACGCCGAGCCGGTATTTCACGTCGGGACGGTAATTCTCCACCACCACGTCGGCGCTCTTCGCCAGGCGCGCGAACACCTCTTTGCCCTCGGCGAGCTTCAGATTGAGCGTGATCGCGCGCTTGTTGCGGTGCAGATTCTGGAAGTCCGAGCCCGAGCGCGCGCCGCCCATGCCCTCGTTCGGATCCACGCCGGGCGGAGACTCGATCTTGATCACGTCGGCGCCGAAGTCGGCGAACTGCCGCACGCAGCTCGGCCCGGCGCGCACGCGCGACAGGTCGAGGATGCGAAGGTGCGAAAACGCGCCGCCGGCGCCGGGTCTGGGCACGGAGCGCTAGATCAGGACCACGATCAGGATGATGAGCAGGACGATGATCAGCAACTCGTTGTTGCTGAGCGCGCCGCCGGCGGGCAGCCGGTCGATGGCGCCCGCAAGCTCGCGCACCTCCGCGTCGGTCATGGCCCGCACGCGTGCCGCTGCGCTCTCGGGCGGCACGCCGAGAGTCTGCAGGGTCTTCGCCACCTCGGGACGCGCGATCAGCGCTTCCAGCCTTGCGCGCTCGTCAGCCCCCTGGGCCTCATGCGCCAGCGTCTCGGTTTCGATCAATGCCGCCGTCGCCGGCGCCGCCCACCAGACCTGGCCGAGAACCGCCAGCGCCGCGATCAGCGTGCGCACTGCCTTGAGATCAACTTTCATGGATGCCTCCTCTGCCGTGCACAAGCTTGCGATTATATTGCCGCCCGCGCGCGCGGGCGGCGCCTATCGCAGGATGCGCGTGTTGGCGAGCACCAGGCGGTCCACCAGGTTGCGCACCAGCGCGCGCGTGAGGTGCAGCTGCGCCCCGCCGCTCATCTGCTGCAGCGTCGCCGGGTCGAATTCGGCGAGCAGCAGCCGGGTCATCGACTCGGCGGTGGCGTGCCGCGGCAGCTCGCCGCCCCAGATGTAGGCCATCTCGCCGAAGCACTCGCTGTGGCTGACCACGTTGAGGAGCCGCCCGCCCTTGGTCACCTTGACTTCACCCTCGGCGAGGAAGAAGAAGCTCGTGCCCTGGTCGTTCTCGCGCACGATGGTCTTCCCCTTGTCCACGCGCGACCACTTGCCGGCGTTCACCAGCTCCCAGACCTCGGCATCGGCGAGCCCGGAGAGCATGTCCACGCGCTTGAGCGCGACGTATTTTTCGGTGTCCGGGATGTCCTTGGGCGGCTGCGCGACGCGCACCGCCTTGGACAGCGCCAGCGCGAACTCCGACCAGGTCGGATAGCGGCTCTCGGGCTGCTTGCGCAGCGCGCGCAGGATCACCGCGTCGAGCTCCTTGGGCAGATCGGGGCGCACTGCGCTGGGCGGCAGGGGCTCCAGTTCGGTGATCTTCTTCAGCAGCGCTTCGAGGTTGTCCGCGCGCAGCGGCCGCTGGCCGGTGAGCAATTCGTAGAGCACCGCGCCCAGGGAGTACATGTCGCTGTGGTGGGTGAGCGGCGCCCCGGCGATCTGCTCGGGGGACATGTAGTAGGGCGAGCCCATCATCGCCGTCTGCACCACGTGGCTCTTCTTCAGGTAGGCGGCGCCGAAATCGGCGATCTTCACGTCGGTGCCCCTGGCAATCATGATGTTGGCGGGCTTGATGTCGCGGTGCACGATGCCTTCCCTGAACGCGTAATCGAGCGCCCCGCACACCTTGAAGCCGATCTGCAGCACGTCCGCCACCGGCAGCAGCTTGTCCGGCGTGGTGTAGGGCACCAGGTCCCCCCCGGTGACCAGCTCCATGGCGATGTAGCCCGAGTCTTCCCCCACCGCCGCGTCGAGGATGGCGACGATGTGCGGGTGCTTGAGCTTGCCGGCGAGCGAGGCCTCGTTGAGGAACTGCGTGCGGTACACGGTGCCGAACTCGGGGTCGCGGAACACCTCCGGCTCGATGGTCTTGAGCGCCACTTCCCGGCCGGAAAAGGTGTCCCGCGCCAGGTACACCGTGCCGGTGGCGCCCTTGCCCAGCATCTTTTGCACGTCGTACTTCCCGACCTGCAGGCTCAGGCCCAGATCCGCCGCTGCCGACACCTTTTCTCCTCCCGGACCGGCATGTTACTGCATCGTGGCGCTTGCCGAGACCGCGCTGCCGGACGAAAATCGGCTGCTCATTTCGTCCACTCCACGCACGGCGGCCCGCACACGACGATGGCGCACAAGGAAGTCCCGGTCGAGTCCCTCGAGTTCGGCATGTTCGTGGCCAGGCTCGACCGCCCGTGGACCGAGACCCCGTTTGTGTTCCAGGGCTTCGTGCTCACGAGCGAGGAGCAGCTCGCCGCACTGAAGAAGTACTGCAAGAAGGTCTACGTGGACCCGGAGAAGATGCGGGTGGACGTGGCGCCGAAGCTGCTCACCCTGCCGGGTTCGGCGCGCTCGGTGATCGCGGAGCAGTCCAATGAGAAGGTGCGCGGCACCGCCGTGTACAAGGAGCTCGCCACGGTGGAGGACGAGCTGCCGCGCGCGCGCACCGCGTTCACCCAGACCACCGCCATCGTGCAGAGCATGTCGCGCGCGGTGGTCACCGGCAACGCGCTCGACGGCAACCGCGCCAAGCAGGCGGTGACCGAGATTACCGACAGCGTGGTGCGCAACCCGGACGCCATGATGTTGCTCGTCACGATGCGCGAGAAAGCGCAGGAGACGCTCAATCGCGCCACGCAGGTGTCGGTGTACATGACGGTGTTCGGCCGCTTCCTGCAGCTGGAGCGCGAGCGCCTGGAGCTGCTCGGCCTGATCGGGCTGCTGCAGGACGTGGGCATGCTCAAGCTGCCCGCAGGCATTCCCGGGCGTCGCAGCGACCTCACTTCCGCCGAGGACGAGGACTTCAAGACCCACGTCACGCACGGCGTGGAGATCCTGAGCCAGACCGCCGGCCTGCCGGCCGAGCTGCCCGGCCTCGCCTCGCTGCACCATGAGCGCTACGACGGCAGCGGCTACCCGCGGGGCCTGAAGGGCAGCGCGATCTCGCAGACCGGCGCCATCTCGGGCATCGTCGACACGTTCGACATGCTCACCGCGCCAGTCCCCTACGGCATGCAGATGCCGCCCTCCAACGCGCTGAACGTCCTGTTCCAGAACCGCGGTACGCAGTTCCACGCCGCGCTGGTCGAGCAGTTCATCCAGTGCGTCGGCGCCTTCCCGGTGGGCAGCGTGGTGGAACTCAACACCGGCGAGGTCGGGGTGGTGATCACGCAGAACCTGATCAAGCGCCTGCAGCCGCGAGTCATGGTGGTGCAGGACGCCAGCGGCAACCCGATCCACCCGTACAAGATCCTCGACCTGGTGAAGGAGCCCAAGGCGACGCCGGACGAGCCCTACCGCATCCGCCGCACCCTCGACCAGACCACCGTGAAGATCGACTCGCGCGAGCTGTTCCTGTGAATGCGGCGCTGGACGGCGCCGCGATCAAGCACCTGATGCAGGAGTTCGGACTCGGCGACGAGGCCATCGGCGCCCTGGACGCGCTCGGCGCCGCGCTCCAGCACCAGGCGCCCGAATCGCTGCAGGCGGCGCGCGGCGAGAGCGCCCTGTCGAGCGCCACCTCGCCCTTCTTCCTGCCGCTGCTCCCGGTGGGCATGTCCGAGCCGCAGCGCGCGCTGGTCAACGCGCTGTCGCTCGGCGCGCTGGGCCGGGAATCGCTGCACCGGCTGCTGCTCGGGTGGGCGGCGACGCTCAATCCCGAGGAGCCGACCGAACGCGCCAAGCGCGACTGCCTTCCGCTGCAGGACCTGCTGCGCGCCGGCGCGCTGCGCGTTTTCGGCCGCGACCGCGTGCGCTGCGAGGCGGCGCTCTCTGCGGCCGAGCGGTTGTGCGCCGCCCAGCTCGCGCTGCTGGCCGACATCGCGGTGCGCGGCGCGCACGCGCGCGGCACCGGCGTCTCCGGCCAGGCCGCCTTCATGGCGCGGCTCGATGCCTGCGTCGGCCAGGCGCTGTCCGACGGCCGGCAATTGGCGCTGCTGTTCGTCGACTGCGGCGTGATCGCGCGCATCGACGGCGTGTGGGGCTACATTGTGGGCGACGGCGTGCGCGACCGGCTGGGCGCGCGGTTGCGCAGCGAGGTGCTGCGCGAGAGCGATTTCATCGGCGAGCCCGGGCGGGACGAGTTCGCCTGCGTGCTCACGACAGTGCAGAGCCCGGGCGTGGCGGTGCTGGCAGCGGAAAAGGTCCTGCGCGCCCTGGACGCGCCGCTGTGGGTGGACGTGCACCAGGTGTACGCGCGCCCGGCGGTGGGCATCGCGGTGTATCCCGACCACGGCGACAACGCGGTGAGCCTGCTGCAGCGCGCCCGCAGCGCAAGCCATGCGGCGCGCGAGCGCCCGGAGCGCTTCGCTGCGTATTCCGCCGAACAAGTGCGCGACGAGGCCGAACTGCTGCTGTACGAGAACCGCCTGCGCACCGCCATCGCGCAGGACGCGCTGGACATCGTGTTCCAGCCGCAGGTGGACCTGCGCTCCGGCCTGATCGTCGGCGCCGAGAGCCAGCTGCGCTGGCGCGACAGCGCCCTGGGCAGCGTGCCGGTGGCGAAGGCGATCGCCGCCGCGGAGTCCGCGGGCCTGGTGAACGAGGTGACGCTGTGGCTGGTGAACGGTGCGCTGCGCAACTGCCGCGAGTTCCGCGACGCCGCCGGCCTCGACCTGCGCGTCGGCGTGAACCTGTCCGCCAAGAGCCTGCGCCAGTCCGACCTGCCGGAATTCGTCGCCAGCGCGCTCAAGACCTGGAACCTGCGCCCCAGCCGCCTGGCGCTGGAGATCAGCGAGACCGCGGTCCTCGCGCGCAGCCTGGAATCGGTGGAAACCCTGCAGCGCCTGCGCGAAGCCGGCGTGCGCCTGTGCCTGGACGACCCCGGCGCGGGCTACGCCTCGCTCTCCTGGCTCGCCACCCTGCCGTTCCACGAGCTGAAGGTCGACCTCGCATCGGTGGGCAACATCGTGGAAGCGCCGCAGAAGCTCGCCCTGGTGCAGTCGCTCATCGATCTGGCGCACCGGCTGAAGCTGGAAGTGGTCGTCGCCGGCGTGGAGGACGAAGCCACCGCGGCGCGGCTGAAGGAGCTGCGCTGCGACATTGCGCAAGGCGCCTTCCTCGGCGCGCCGCTCGACGCGGCAGCATTCGTCACGCAGCACCGGGCCGACCAATAGAGGAAGGAGGATCGCCTCGTGTCAAGACGCCTGCTTTGCACCTTCGCGCTGGCGCTGCCGCTGGCCGCGCTGGCGCAGTCCGGCTACCCGAGGAAGCCGATCCTCATGCTGGTGCCGCTGCAGGCGGCGAGCGCCGTGGACAACGCCGCGCGCATCGTCGCGCAGAAGATGGCCGAGAACATGGGCCAGGCGATCGTCATCGAGAACCAGCCCGGCGCCGCGGGCCTGATCGGCGCCGAGCGCGTGGCGAAGGCGGCGCCCGACGGCTACGTCATCGGCGGCTTCAACGACAGCATCATGACCATGCTGCCCAACGTGCACGCGAAATTGCCCTGGGACATCCTGCGCGACTTCGAGCCCGTGTCGCTGGTGGCGACGATGGAGTGGGCGCTGGTGGCGCCGCCCGGCTCGCCCTACGCAAGCGCGGCGGACCTCATCGCCGCGGCGAAAGCCAGGCCGGGCGCGCTCAACTATTCCTCGGGCGGCAACGGCAGCCCGCAGCACGTGGCGATGGAACTGTTCAAGTCGCGCGCCGGGATCTACATGACCCACATCCCGTACCGCGGCGCGGCCGCCGCCGCGGTGGATACCGCCTCCGGGCAGGTGGACGCGAGCTTCTCGGGCATGCCCACGGTGTTCGCCATGATCAAGGGCGGGAAGGTGAAGCTGCTCGGCGTCGCCAGCCCTTCGCGCTCGGCGCTGTTCCCGGAGGCGCCCGCGGTCGGCGAGGCGCTGCCCGGTTACGTGTTCAACTCCAATTTCAGCGTGGTGGCGCCGGCGGGCACGCCGAAGGACATCATCGCGCGCCTGAACGCCGAGATCGCCAGGGCCACCAGCGCCCCCGATGTGCGCGACAAGCTCGTCGCCCAGGGCTTCACGGTGAACGCCACTTCGCCCGAGGAGCTGGCGCGCTTCACGCGCGAGCAGCTCGCGCGCTACGCGGCCCTCTTCAAGCAGGCCGGCATCCGCGCCGACTGAGCCTTCGGCTACGGCTGGCCGATGTAGTCGGCCTTGCCCAGCTCCACGCCGTTGTGGCGCAGGATGGCGTAGGCGGTGACGACGTGGAAGTAGAAGTTGGGAAGCGCGAAGCCGAGCAGGTACTGCATGCCCTTGTAGGGCACCTCGCGCGCGCGCAGCTTGAGGACGATATCCTTCTCCTCGCTGCCGTCGATCTGCGCCGGCTTGATCGTATTGATGAATGCCACCGTCTTCGCGATGCGCGCCTGCAACTCCTCAATGGTCTTCTCCACGTCCTCGTGCTTGGGGATTTCCACGCCCGCGAGCCGCGCCACCGCGCCCTTCGCGTTGTCGCAGGCGATGGTGATCTGGCGCGTGAACGGCAGCATGTCCGGGCTCAGCCGGCAGGCAGTAAGCACCAGCGGATCGATCTTCTTCGCCTCGCAGTGGGCCTGCGCCTTGTCGAGCAGCGCGGACAGGTTCTTCAGCATGTTGGCGAAGCGCGGCGCGCTCGCCTGGTACATCGAGATGGTCATGGGCAAATCCGCAGAAGTGTGAACAAGTGGATGGCGGATTCTAGCGCCTGCCGTCACAATGCGGGACCCAGGAGCTGAGATGAATTCCCTCTACGATCCGGCCGTCGCGCTCGCCTTCTTCAAGTCCGCCGGCAGCCCGGAGAAGTATCCCCAGGGTGCGAACATCTTTCGCGAGAACGAGAAGGCGCGCTCCATCCTGCTGCAGCGCGACAAGATGTACTACGTCTTCGACGGCGAAGTGAGCCTGGTGGCGAAGAAGAAGGCCATCGCCAGCGTGAAGAAGGGCGAGGTGTTCGGCGAGCTGGCTCCGCTCACGCATGCGCCGCGCACCGCCGGCGCCGTGGCGAAGACCGCCTGCCGCGTCATCGCGCTCGACGACCGCGAGTTCCGCGCCGCGCTGCTCAGGAGGCCGGCGTTCGCATTGATGCTGATGAGCGTCATGGTCGCGCGGCTGCGCCACACTATCGTGTCGCTGCACGCCGAGGGCAAGCTCTCGGTGAGCGGCGCGTGGAAGGAAGCCGCGGTGTTCGACAAGCGCCAGCTTGCCGACCTGGTGCAGGGCCTGGCCAACGACCCGCCGCTGTATTTCGACCGCGGCGCGGTCATCATCAAGGAAGGCTCCACCGGCGTGCGCATGTACACGGTGCTCGAGGGTCGCGTCGAGGTCACCATCGAAGGCAGCAAGGTCGAGCGCATCGGCCCGGGAGGCGTGTTCGGCGAGGCGGCGCTGCTCGACCAGGCGACTCGACTGGCGAGCGTGCAGGCGGAGACCGATTGCGCGCTGCAGCCGATCGGCCGCACCGCGTTCCTCGAGCTGGTGAAAGTGAGCCCGGCGTTCGCGCAGAAGATGCTCGCCAACCTCGCTCAGCGGCTGCGGCTGTTGGCGGCGCGACTGAACTAGCTGTCGCCGCGAGGCGACGCATGTGCCGTGAACTCGCGTCCGCCGCACGCAGTCGAAGCCACTCCACGCCACGGAGATCGATGAAATGACCAATCCCACATACGCAATTCCTCTCGCATTTGTCCTCGCCGCCTGCGACCAGCCGCAATCGAACGTCGCCGTTCCTCCGCCGCCGCCGACGCAGGCCGTGCAAGTGCCGGTCGTCGCCAAGCCGGTCGAACCGCCGGCCGCGCCGCAGCCCTCCGCCAATGAGCAGCTGGCCGCGAAGGTCAAGGCGGCATTGCGCAACGCAAAGGACCTGGATGCCCAGGGCGTGGACGTCAAGGTTGCCGACGGCGTGGTGACGCTTTACGGCACCGTGCCCGAGAAGGAAGAGCGCCGCAAGATCGCCGTCTTCGTCTCACAGATGGCCGGCGTGCGCTCGGTAGTGAACAACCTGGTGATTATCCGCGGATCGTAGCGCCGTACGCGGCGCGCCGCGCCTGCGGCGTGCGCCCGAGCGCGTAGTAGCAGGGGTGCGGGGTGACCAGCGCATCCTCCTTGCCCAGCACGTTCGCGCGGTAGCTGGACCAGCGGTACTCGGCAGGGCTATCCACCAGCCCCGCCCGCACGGGGTTCAATTCGATATAGCGCATGCAGGAGAGCAGGTAGCGCGACGCCAGCACGGGCGTCGCGTCGAGCTCTGCCACGCTCGCGCCGAGTTCACGCAGCAGCCCGGTGCCGCCGTGCGCGCGCGCCGGCGTGACCAGCAGGTGCACGTGGTTCCCCATCAGCGCATAGGCGTGCACCGGGCAATCGAGCCCGGCTGCCGCAATGCGCAGGCGCGCGAGATAATCGAGCCGGTCATCTTCGCCGCAGAAGCACGCCCGGCGGCCGCGCTGCACCAGGTGCAACGCGACGCCGGGTTGCTGCGGACACGCTTGCCGGGCCATGCAGGGAGCAACGGCCCGGGAACGCGGGCGGTTGACTTACAATGTCCTGGACATCACCCGGAGGAGACCCATGAGACTGTTCGTCGCAGCATTGCTGTTCGCGGCCGCCGCGGCGGCGCAGGCCCAGTACCCGCAGCGCCCGGTGCAGGTGATCGTGCCCTGGGGCGCGGGCGGCGGCACCGATGCAACCGCGCGCATCATCGCCGCACTGCTGGAAAAGGAACTCAAGCAGCCCTTCAACGTGGTCAACCGCACCGGCGGCTCGGGCGTGGTCGGCCACCAGGCAATCGCCTCGTCGAGCCCCGATGGCTACACCATCGGCATGATCACGGTGGAGATCACGATGATGCACCACGTGGGGCTGACGCCGCTCACGCACGCCGACTACACGCCGATCGGGCTGGTGAACGCCGACCCGGCGGGGGTGCACGTGCGCGTGGACTCGCCCTACAAGTCCGTGAAGGACCTGCTCGCTGCGATCAAGGCCAACCCCGGCAAGTTGAAAGCCTCCGGCACTGGCCAGGGCGGCATCTGGCACCTCGCCATCGCCGGCCTGCTCAAGGACCAGGGCATCGATCCGAACGCGCTGCCCTGGGTGCCTTCCAACGGCGCCGCGCCCGGCCTGCAAGACATGGTGGCGGGAGGCGTGGAAGTGGTGCCCTGCTCGGTGCCCGAAGCGCGCGGCATGATCGACGCCGGCAAAGTGCGCGCGCTGGCGATCATGGACGCCAACCCGCCGGCGCTGTACCCGAACGTGCCGACGCTGAAAAAGGAACTGGGCACCGACTGGGCGATCGCCGCCTGGCGCGTGATCGCGGCGCCCAAGGGCATCCCGCCCGAAGCGCAGAAGACCCTCGTCGCGGCGCTGAAGAAGGTCTACGACTCCAAGGAGTACAAGGATTTCATGGCGAGCCGCGGCTTCGGCGTGGTGTGGGCCGATCCGGAGGGCACCGCGAAGTTCATGGCGGCCTCGGACGCCAGCCTCGGCGCGGCGCTGAAAGCGGTGGGCTTGGCCAAGTAGCTTGAAGGTCAACGACGCCCTGAGCGGCGCAGGACTCGCCGCTCTCGGCGGGGTCGTCCTCTGGCACATCCAGGGGTTTCCGGCCATGCCGGGCCAGAAATTCGGCCCGGCGTGGTTCCCCGGCGCGATCGCTGCCGGGCTTCTTGCGTGCGGCGTGCTGCTGATACTGCGTGCGGGCGGCGAGCCCTGGTTCGCCGTGCCGGCGTGGACGAAACGCGCACGGCCGATCGCCGGGGTCGCTTCGGTGATCGGCGGGCTGCTGTTCTACGTGCTGGCCGCCGACCGGCTGGGCTTTCATCTCACCGGGCTCCTGCTGCTGACCCTGTGGTGCAGGGTCCTGGGCGCGGGCTGGCGTATCTCGATCGCGGTGTCGGTGATCGCCACCCTCGCGATTCACATGTCGTTTTACAAGCTCCTGCGCATCCCGCTGCCCTGGGGTGTTCTCGAGCGCTTCGCTTTCTGAGATGACGACCGACATCCTTGCGCAAGCGCTGGCGCTGGTGTTCGATCCTTACGTGCTGTGGGTGATCCTCGGATCGGCGGTGTTCGGCCTGTTCGTCGGCGCGGTGCCAGGGCTCACCGCGACCATGGCCACCGCGCTGCTGGTGCCGGTGACCTTCTTCATGCCGCCGGTGCCGGCGATCGCCTCGATCGTCACCGCCACCGCGATGGCGATCTTCGCCGGCGACATCCCGAGCTGCTTCCTGCGCATGCCCGGCACGCCCGCCTCCGCCGCCTACACCGACGAGGCCTACGCGATGACCAAGAAGGGCCAGGGCGAGCTGGCGCTGGGGGCCGGGCTGGTGTTCTCGGTGATCGGCGGCCTCTTCGGCACTGCGGTGCTGATCCTCGCGGCGCCGGCGCTGGCGGAAGTGGCGCTCAGGTTCTCCTCCTTCGAGTACTTCTGGCTGGTGGTGCTGGGCCTTGCGAGCGCGGTGTTCCTCGCGCTCGCCAACCCGCTGAAGGGCATCGTGTCGCTGCTGCTGGGTTTGCTGGTGGCTTCCGTCGGCCTGGACAACCCGGCCGGCTTCCCGCGCTTCACCTTCGGCAACGCGGAACTCGCCGGCGGCCTCACCCTGATCCCGATCATGATCGGCATGTTCGCGCTGTCGGAGATCCTGCGCAGCGTGGCGGCGATCGAGCGGCCCTGGGAGATGGCGCAGGCGCAGATCGGCAACGTGTTCCAGGGCATGTGGGCGCTGTTGCGGCGCTATCCGCTTCAGACGCTGCGCGGCAGCGTGCTCGGCACCGCGATCGGCGCGCTGCCCGGCGCGGGCGCGGACATCGCGGCCTGGATGTCCTACGCGGTCTCCAAGCGCTTCTCCAAAGAGCCGCAGAAGTTCGGCACCGGCCACGTCGAGGGCATCATCGAGGCGGGCGCCTCCAACAACAGCGCGCTCGCCGGCGCCTGGATCCCGGCCCTGGTGTTCGGCATCCCCGGCGACTCGATCACCGCCATCGTCATCGGCGTGCTCTACATCAAGGGCCTCAATCCCGGCCCCACCATCTTCATGGAGAAGTCGGTGGAGATCTACGCCATCTTCATGGTGTTCATCCTGGCGAACCTGATCATGCTGCCGCTGGGCGTCGCCGCCATCAAGAGCGCCAAGCAGATGCTGCGCGCGCCGCGCGAATTGCTGCTGCCGGTGATCCTGCTGTTTTGCATCGTGGGGTCGTTCGCCATCAACAACTCGGCCTTCGGCGTGCTGCTGATGCTCGGCTTCGGCATCGTGGCCTACCTGATGGAGGAGAACGGCTTCCCGGTGGCGCCGGCGATCCTCGGCATGGTGCTGGGCGCGATGCTGGAGGAGAACTTCATCAGCTCGATGATCAAGGCCGACGGGCGCCTGCTGGCCTTCTTCGAGCGGCCGATCGCCGGCGGCCTGGGCGCGCTCACCATCGTGGTGCTGCTGGTGCCGGTGTTGCGAGCCTGGCTGCGCCGGGGCGCACTGGCGCGGTAGCATGTCGGCCTGAGCGGACCACGAGGACTGCCATGAGTGCCCCGGACAAGACCAAGCAGGAAATCCAGCTCGACCCCACTGAGGTGCTGGCGCAGAAGCTCTACATCGAATTGTGCGGCCGCGTCTACAGCGTGAGCGGCAGCGAAAAACCGCAGCCCAAGATGCTGGCGCAGATGAGTTTCAAGCTGGCCGAGGTGTTCCAGGCGGCGAACTACGAATTCAACCCCACGGCGATCGCCGCGCGCGAGGCGAGGGCCAAGGCCTCGGTGAACCTCGACAACGTGCAGATCGACTTCGGCGCCGGCAAGCCGAAGTAGCCTCGCGCATGAAGATCGATGCCGAGCGCTTCCGCGTGCGGCCCGGCGAGCGGGTCCGGCTGAAGCAGGCGCCGACGCGGGTCCAGCCCTGCTACGCCTCGAAAGCCGAGTACCAGGAGCGGCTCGCCCGGCACGTCGAGCAACTCTCCGAACTGCAGAACCTGCTCTATGCCGATGACCGCTACGCGCTGCTCCTCGTCTTCCAGGCGATGGATGCCGCGGGCAAGGACAGCTGCATCAAGCACGTCATGTCCGGCATCAACCCGCAGGGCTGCCAGGTCTACAGCTTCAAGCACCCCAGCGCCGAGGAGCTGGATCACGACTTCCTCTGGCGATGCATGCGCGCGCTGCCCGAGCGCGGCCGCATCGGCATCTTCAACCGCTCCTACTACGAGGAGGTGCTGATCGTGCGCGTGCACCCGGAGATCCTGCGCGCGCAGAAGCTGGCGCAGGAAGGCCCCGGCAGACGCGCGGTGTGGGAGAAGCGCTACCGCTCGATCGCCGACATGGAAGCGCACCTGGAGCGCAACGGCACGCGCATCGTCAAGTTCTTCCTGCATGTCTCCAAGGACGAGCAGCGCAAGCGCTTCCTGGCGCGCATCGACGAGCCGGAGAAGAACTGGAAATTCAGCCGCCAGGACATCGAGGAACGAAAGTACTGGAAGGACTACATGCGCGCCTACGAAGCGTGCCTCGAGGCAACCAGCGCCAAGCGCTCGCCCTGGTACGTGGTGCCGGCCGACGACAAGCCGAACGCGCGCCTCATCGTCTCGCGCATCGTCGTCGATACGCTGAAGAAACTCGACTTGGCCTACCCGCAGCTGGACGCAAGGCGGCGGCGAGAGCTGCAGACGCTGCGCAAGCTGCTGGCGAAGTAGGCGTGTACGGCTAGCCCAGCGCCGCCGCCACCGCGTCGCCCATCGCCACGCAGCCCACGCGCTGCATCCCCGGCTGCATCATGTCCGCCGTGCGCAGTCCCTGTGCGAGCGCCGCGCGCACCGCGCGCTCGATGCGCGCCGCCGCCTCGTTCTCGCCGAAGCTCATGCGCAGCATCATCGCCGCGGAAAGGATGGCGGCGAGCGGGTTGGCCAGGTCCCGGCCGGCGATGTCCGGCGCGCTGCCGTGCACCGGCTCGTACAGGCCGAAGCGGCCCTCGCCGATCGAGGCCGAGGGCAGCATGCCGATGGAGCCGGTGAGCATGGCGGCGGCGTCCGACAGGATGTCGCCGAACATGTTCCCCATCACCATCACGTCGAACTGCCTGGGCGCGCGCAGCAGCTGCATCGAGGCCGCGTCGACAAAGAGGTGGGTCAGCTCCACGTCCGGGTATTGCTTGCCGACCCGCGCCACCGTCTCGCGCCACAGCTGCATGGTCTCCAGCACGTTGGCCTTGTCCACCGAGCAGACCTTGTTCCTGCGCCCGCGCGCCGTGCGGAAGGCCACGTGCGCGATGCGCTCGATCTCCGGCTCGGTGTAGCGCATGGTGTTCACGCCCTCGCGCACGCCGGCGGC
>Ga0184628_10000619_pt1 | contig 18580 bp, 15 predicted proteins | sample PLM4_5_b1_FD_133149 | JGI IMG/M metagenome (GOLD analysis project Ga0184628, IMG submission 133149) | Groundwater sediment microbial communities from an aquifer in East River, Colorado, USA - PLM4_5_b1 | ecosystem: Environmental > Terrestrial > Soil > Riparian zone | place: USA: East River... | reverse complement strand
CGGCTGGCCCTCGGAATTCGCTTTGACGAGGAAGCCGCCGAAGTCCGGAATGAGTTCATAGATCTCAGCCGCCTTCGCCTTCCACCAGGCAATGACGTCTTTGTCGAGCGGATCGGCCGTCTTCATTCCACCTGCAGTCACCGGCGCGGAGAAATTGACGGAAAGGTACAGCCGCACGCCATAGGGACGCCACACCGCGGCCAGCGCAGCGACCTTTGGCAGGTATTCCGCGGAGATAAATTTAACGTCGGCGTTTACGTTGTTGATGACAGCGCCGTTGATTCCAATCGACGCGTTGGCGCGCGCGTAATCCGTGTAGCGAGGGCTGATCTTGCCGGGCAGGTCTGCCCACTGCCAAAGCGAGTTTCCCGCGTAGCCCCGTTCGATGGTCCCGTTGGCGTTGTCCCAGTGATTGAGCATCCGCAGTTGAACTCGCGGACGCTCGGCAATATTGAGACGATCGATGGGCTGCCCCGTCTGCAGCAACCGGAGGAAGTGGTACATTCCGTAGAGTGCTCCCATTTCGCCATCGGAGGCGACCGCGATTGCTGCCCGGTCTTCCGCACGAGCCGGTCGGATCAGAAATCCCTCATTGCCGACCTTCGACAGATCGGCGCCCAATGACAAGGATCGAATCGAGGATGAGTTCCCCGGAGTTCCAATCACCAGCGTCCCTTCGAAAAGACCAGCCGGGCTCGACTGCACGACTGGAATAGCACCCGCGGGAGCGCCCAGTATCGAAGCCAAAGCAGTCGCCATCTCTTTGCGGATGACGTCCGCTGTCGCCGAATCGCCTTCCACCAGCACCTGACGAAGCGATCGGCGGTACTGGGTAACAACTGCCACCGGAGCCGGCGCGTATCGAAGCCACAGCTTGTATCCATCTTCGTTCTGAAGAGAGATTGTCTGTGCGAATGCTTGGGGATGGACAGCCAAACCCGCCGCGCCTGCAATTCCCGTTCGAACAAAATCTCGTCGTGTAACCTTCACAGATTTACTCCCGAGGCCAGATAGCCTCCATCAACAGCGATACATTCCCCTGTCATGAAACTCGCGCCATCCGACGCCAGCAACACGGCGGCTCCGACGAGTTCTTCCGGTTTGCCGAAACGTCCCATCGGAGTTCGCATAAGAATTTCATTTCCGCGCGGCGTCCCCATGATCAGTTTACTGTTGAGTTCGGTGGGAAACACGCCGGGCGCGATGGCGTTCACCATGATACCGTCCTTCGCCCATTCGCACCCGAGGCCGCGCGTCAGCGACAATACCGCGGACTTCGCGGCGCAGTACGCAGCGACCTGGTAGAACGCGCGATACGAACCCAGCGACGCGATATTAATGATGCGGCCGCGGCCGCTCGCCTTCAGCGGCTCATAAAACGACTGGCACGCGCGCAGCACGCCGGTAAGATCCGTATCCATCAACGAACTCCACTGCTCTTCGGTCACCGTTAGCGTCGGCTGCTTGAACGTAACGCCGGCGGCGTTGAGCAGTATGTCCACGCGACCGAACTGTTTCAATACTGCGTCTCGAAACGCATCGATTGACGCGCGATCGCCCACATCGACGGTGTGGCACATGGTTGCCCGGCCGGCGGATTCGATTTCTTTACAGACTGCCTGGATGCGGTCTTCCCTTCTACCCGTCGGAATCACTGTCGCACCGTGTTCAGCGAGGCCGATGGCGAGCGAGCGTCCAATTCCGGAAGTAGCACCCATCACTACCGCCACGCGATCGGTCAAGTCAAAGCAGTTCGCCATATTCACCTATTAATAAGGCAGAGCCACAGGCCGCCTATCCGCTGGATCCGCCCAACGATCATTTGGAATCAACGGAGCCCATCCCGGACGCGCCGGATCCTGGTCATAGGGATAATTGCCGAGCCGTTTGTACAGTTCGCTATATTTGCCCAGCTTCTCGCGATCGAGTTTCACACCGAGTCCCGGTCCGGCAGGCACCCGGATCGCCCCGTTTTCGTACTTCATCAGGCCGCCGACAATGACGTCGTCGGTGAGGTGGTGATAGTGCGCGTCGCCGGCAAAAGAAAGTCCGGGAAGGACGGCGCCCATATGCAACATCGTGGCCAGCTGAATTCCGAGCTCGCCCGAAGAATGAACGGCAATTCCCAGTTGGAACGTCTCGCACACACCTGCAGCTTTCACGCATGCGCGGATGCCTCCCCAGAACGTCGTATCGAGAAGGATCACATCGACGGCAGTGTTCAGGACATTCGCCGCGAGCTGTTCGAAGTTCACGACAACGGTGTTCGTCGCGAGCGGAACGCGAACTTTCTTGCGCGTACGACGCATGCCATTGAGTCCGTAGACGGGATCTTCCAGATAGTCGTTGTTCAGTCCTTCAATGGCCTGACCGAAGCGGATCGCCTGCTCGGTGGACCACACCGCATTGGGATCGAATCGCAGCGAGTCTCCGGGGAATGCGGCAGCGAGAGCGCGATACGCTTCGAGTTCATAATCGGGATGGAAGACTCCGCCCTTCATCTTGTGGGTGGTGAATCCGAATCGTTGTTTCAGTTCCCGCGCGTGAGAGATGAGTTGCTCGATCGTGCGGACTTCACCGCCGTCTCCTGACTTTGGTGTTTTCGGATTCGGGTAGCGAAAGAAGCAATACGACGCGAATCGAACGCTGTCGCGCACACGTCCGCCGAGAATGTCGCACACTGGAACACCCCACGCCTGACCAAGAATATCCAGACACGCGAATTCCAGCGCGGCATGAATCTGAGTGCGGTTGTTGTAGAGCGATGCGGTTGGATTCGCGATGAGATATCGCATCTCCTCCAGCCGCGCCGGATCGTGACCGACGAGGTACGCTTTCATTGCTCGAAACGCCGCTTCCGCGGATTCGCCGCCTCCGCCCATTTCACCAAGTCCGATGAGCCCGTTATCGGTTTCGACTTCGACGATGGTTCGAACAAAGCGTCCCCAATGCACACCGTTGGCATGACGGAGGGGTGCTTCCAAAGGAACGGTGACAGTGGTCGCGCGGATGTCGGTGATTTTCACAAGGTTTACCGGCGCAACAATATATCAGAACCATTTGCGAGGGCAGCCGCGGATCGCGGTATAACCTGAATGCGCAAGATACCGAAAGCGGAGTACGTCCACGAAAGGCCTTCAAACCCATGATCCCATCGAATCCGGCACATGCAATTTCGTTGCGGAACAAGGTCGCCATCGTCACAGGAGCCAGTCGCGGCGCGGGGCGCGGAATTGCCCTTGCGCTTGGCGATGCGGGTGCGACGGTTTATGTAACGGGGCGCAGCGTCCGGGGCAAAGCGACGACCGAACATTTGCCTGGTACGATTGAGGACACCGCCGAAGCGGTGACTGCACGCGGAGGCACAGGAATTCCCGTGCGCTGCAATCACACCGTGGACTCGGATGTTGAAACACTATTTGCACGCGTACAGAACGAACAGGGGCGACTGGACCTTCTGGTGAACAATGCCTGGGGCGGCTACGAGAAGCACGATTTCCGGACATTTGGCGCCCCGTTCCACGAGCAGCCGCTGCGTCACTGGGATGGAATGTTCATGGCCGGCGTGCGCGCCGCCATGATTGCCAGTCGTCTTGCCACTTCGATGATGCTGCAACAGAAGCACGGTCTCATCGTCAGCATCACGGCATGGGATCGCGATAGGTTCATGGTCAACGTATTCTACGACGTCGCCAAAAACGCGATCAATCGCCTGACCTATGGTCTGGCCCGGGAGCTTAAGCCGCACAACATAGCCTCTATCGCGCTAGCCCCCGGCTTTATGCGCACCGAGCGTGTGGCGTCAGCCTTCGAAGCCGTCGGCAACAAGGACTATCTGAACTTTACGGAATCGCCGGAATACGTGGGACGCGCCGTTGTCGCCGTCGCCTCGGATTCGAATGTGTTGGCGAAGTCTGGGAGGGTTCTCGCGGTCGGTGATCTTGCCGAAGAATACGGATTCACGGACATTGACGGCAGACGCGTTCCGGCTTTCAGAATGCCCGATGAGTCTTGAGTTCGAGCCGGAGAGTCATGAGTAACGGAGAAGCGTAGATCCATATTCACCATCTATTCGTTTTACTTTCAGCGACTCGTAGGTAAGACTTTGGAAATGATGCGGCGATACGTCCTGATTGTCCTATTGCTCTCGACTGCCCTCACCGCTTCGTCAGGGCTTGCACAGAATCTTCCGGTGAAACCGAGGCTGGTTCTCGTTCTGTCGATCGATCAGATGCGGTTCGATTATCTGACCCGTTTCGGTCCTCTGTACAAGGGCGGCCTGCGAATGCTCCTGGATCGGGGGGCGGTTTTCACGAATGCAAACTATCGTCATTCTGCGACTGAGACGGGGCCAGGACACTCGGTGATTCTTTCCGGGCGTCATCCGAGCCATTCGGGCATTGTCGCAAACGAATGGTATGACACCTATCTTCGCAAGACTGTGAACGTTGTCGACGACCCTGTCCAGAGGCCCGTTGGAGGCAGCGGAAGGAGCGCCTCACCTGCAAATACGCTTAGCTTTACTATCGGAGATGTGCTCAAGGCAAAGAGTCCACAAGCACATGTTGTCGGTGTTTCGCTGAAGGATCGTTCCGCCATTTTGATGGGCGGACGCCGCGCAGACGCCGCTTACTGGTACGAAACCTCGGGTGGAAACTTCATTACGAGCACATTCTACACTGCCGAACCGCCGTCATGGCTGGTTGCTCTGAACAATCGCCACATGGCAGATTCGCATGCCGGCCAAACGTGGACGCGCCTGCTGCCCGACACAACTCTCTATGAACGCTATGCCGGAAAGGATGCAATCGAAGGGGAATGGGACCGAAAGGACATTGTATTTCCGCACGTAGGTCGGGGCAAGCCGCCGGAAACAGCGTTCTACGATGACTTACGCCGCACGCCCTTTGCCGACGAATTGACGTTCGAGGTGGTACTGGAAGCCATGGCGGCACACCACATCGGTGAAGATAGCGTCACCGATATTCTCGCAATCGGCTTCTCGGCAACCGACATCATCGGTCATACCTATGGCGCCGACAGCCAGGAAATGATGGATCAGTTGCTGCGGCTGGACCTGGTGCTCGACAGACTTTTCAAACAGGTTGACGAGAAAGTGGGACTTGGGAACACTCTCGTCGTGCTGACTGCGGATCACGGCTCGCTTCCGCTTGTCGAAACTCTTCAGGCGCAAGGCATAGACGCCAGGCGGGCAGCGCCCGCGGTTCTGGAAAACGCGGTGAAGCAGGCTCTGGCAAAAAAGTATCCCCGTATTGAAGGCCTGATCCAGAACTACTCGGCGCCGGACTTTTACCTTGATGAAGATGTCATCCGGCGCGGAAATCTCAATCGCAAAGAGGTTGAGACCACGGCCATCCAGGCTCTCCTCGCCACTGGTCTTGTGGAGAAGGTTTACACGGCCGATGACCTTAGAGGTACAAACCCACTCTCCGACCCCTACTTTCGGCTGTTCCAGAACTCATTCTTTGAGCCCCGAAGCCCACAGCTGAACGTGTTGCTGAAGCAATACGTGTACCTCAGCGCGGCAGCAGGCGGAACCGGCCATGGAACAGCGTACGACTATGATCGGCACGTGCCCATTGTGTTCATGGGCAGCGGCGTAAGGCCGGGTTTGTACAACGAGCTTTGCGGTCCGGAGGATATTGCGCCGACACTGGGTCTCATGCTGGATCTGGATTTTCCCCATGAGCCGGATTCCAGACTTCTCCGCGAAATGCTTCCATGAAGTCCGGCACAGAATTGCGGAGATCGCCAGCTTGCAGTTTCCCGCGAACCCGTTCGAACCACTGACGCGGACACTTTGATCGAACGCGGCGTTGCCACTTCGAGCCTGGTATCATTTCCAGTTACGGCTTTTTGTTATATAAGAGCGAATAACTTGCTGGAAACAATCATGCCGAAGAGATTTCTCGACACTCTCATGGTGCTTCTTATTCTCGGACCTATTGCATTTGGCCAGACGGGGATAAACCAGCCGACATCCATCATCATCTCCTTCATTCCCGCCCCGAGTTCGACTACTACGCGTTACCCGGCAGCCGTCGTGGGGAACATCACGTCTCCACAGCGCTCCATGGACAAATGCGAAGTGTTCCTGCTCTCAAACGACGATGGACACGTCGTCGCACGGACTTTCACGGACCGAAACGGTCAGTTTCGTTTCCTGAATCTCAGACCGGAGATTTTTGACATCGTCCTGCGGATCGAAGGATTTGAAAGCGTCAAAGTGACAAGGGTCAGTTCCGGCGCGACAGTCACGGTCCCCGTGACGTTAACGCAAAAGTTGGACAATGCCGGGGATTCCATCGACTTGAGCTCCTATGTGGTCGATATCGCCGATCTCACTCGCGCATATCCCAAAAAGGCCCTGGAAGAATTTCAAAAATCCGTGAACGCCGAGCGCCAGGGAGACACTGCAAAATCCATCGAGCTGCTCGAGGAATTGGTAAAAGCGACGCCAGAATTCCACGAAGCACACAGCATGCTGGGAGCGATCTATCAGCGTCAGGGCCGGTTTCGAGAGGCGGAACAGCAGTACAACACCTTTCGAGAGTTGCGGCCGAGATCGGTCATCCCTCTTCTGAATCTCGCGACCCTGTACCTTCAGGAAGCCGAAGCAAACGAGAACGAGGGACGCTTTGTCATTGGAGTGATGTACGACGATGCGCTGCACATGCTGCAGGCGGCCGTTCGGCTGGAACCCCGCAACGCGCGAGCCTTCTTTCTACTGGGCGTCCTGTTCTACAGGGCCAATTCCAATTCTCTTGCGGAGGGAAGTTTGAATCAGGCGCTCTTTTTCGACCCCTACCAGGGCTCGGCGCGACTGGCTCTGGCCAATCTCTACATCCGCGAAAAGAAGTGGAACGATGCGCTCAACCAGCTCGACAAGTACCTCACCGACAATCCATTTGCAGCCGACAGACTACTGGTGGAAGGCGTTCGCGCGAAATTGAACCTGCAGCGGTAAGGCGGTCGATAAGGGATCCCTCTCCCTTAGGGCGAGGGATCCCCCTTCATTGACACGACGAAACCTCGCTGACATACTTCCGCGAATTAAAGAAGGAGCAGTCTATGAACAGACTCGCGCGGATCACCGCAGGGCAAGGGCCTCTTCATCCGTGCAATTTCCGAAAGCGGCGCCTGGATGGGGCTCGGCATGAGCGCGATGACTCCGCTTTCGCGAGCCGAGCAGTCCGGCGTGCAGCTGGGCAACACTCTTGGCGCGCCAACACTCGCGGAACTTCGAAAGAAACCTGCTGCGGACATTCAGTCGATGGGCCGCGGCTCCGGCATGATCATTGATGGATACATGATTCCGGAAGATCTCTCCATCACATTCGCCGAAGGCCGCCAGAACCAGGTCGATATTCTCGTGGGATCCAACAAAGACGAAGGAACGTTTTTCGCACGCACGACGACAGCGGCGCAATTCACCACTTCCAGCAAACAGACCTGGGGCGAACTGGCCGATACTTATCTGAAACTCTATCCGGTGGCCACGGATGCCGAAGCCAACGCAATGTCGCTGGCGACATTCCGCGACACTCTGGGATGGCATCAACGCACGTATGCCACGCTTCAGGAGAAACTCTCCAACGACAAGAAGCTCAATCTCCATGTGTTCGTGTACTACTTCACACACGACCCGACGCCCGGGCCAAACTCTCGCGGCGCGACGCACGGTGCCGAAGCCACCTACGTTTTCAATACACCCGGACGCGCATGGACCGATGCGGACAAGGCCCTTGGCGAACAGATCTCCTCGTACTGGGCGAATTTTGCCAGGACTGGGAATCCGAATGGCAGCGGACTTCCCAACTGGCCCGAATATCATGCAGCCAGCAGCAACCAGCCAATGGTTCTCGGCGAAAAGTTTGATGTTCAACCGGATGCCGATCGGATGAAATTGTTTGATGCGCGTTACGCGACTCTGAAAGGCAGGATCGGAAAGTGATTGCACGATCATTGCTCGTCGTCGTTCTTACCGCCGGCTTTCTTCAGGCGCAGGCGGGATTCGATCGAATTCACCCGCCGCGCCAGCCAGCACGTGGCAGGAGGCCCCTCAGAAGCAAAGCTGCAGGGGCGGTCTATGACCACTGCTGTCCAAATTAGAGAGCTGTTTCGGGCGAATCCATCTCCTGAAGGGAGAGGAATTCGCGATACTGGCCGTCCCTTCCGCCGTCGTACCGATGGAACAAAACTAGCTGTTGAATCCACGTCAAAACGCGCCCCGGCCTTTTGAATTCGACTGCCGCATGTGGAAAACGAAGTGAGACGACAAAGCATCCTCGAAAAGCCGTCGACCCGGCGGCGTGACGAATTCCTTTCGGCAGTCCGGAAAAGCGGAAGACTGCACGGAAAATGGACAGCAGCCCCTCACACGACTCTCCAATTCGACGCCTACTTAAAGCGCATACGACGAAAGACTCATCTCGGCTATTGGGTGGTTACACAACAAGGCGAATTGGCCGGCGTTATCAATATCAGTGAGATTGTTCGTGGCAGCTTCTGTTCCGGCTATCTTGGTTACTACGCGTTTGCTCCGCACAACGGCCGGGGATACATGACGCAAGGGCTCGCCGCCGTTCTGCTCGATGCCTTTGAAAATCAGGGACTCCATCGCCTGGAGGCGAACATACAACCCGGAAACAAGGCGTCGCGATCCCTTGTCGAGCGACTGGGATTTCGCGTCGAAGGTTTTTCACCCCGCTATCTGAAGATCTCCGGCCGGTGGCGTGATCATGAGCGCTGGGCAATTACCATCGAAGATTGGACGAAACAATTGAGGCGTAAAAGATAGAAACGGGGGGGTTGCCGTTTGTCATTGATCAAATGGCAAATCCCCATTTTTATCGGCTGCGTTCCCCAATATAATAATGTCCATTTCCTGGAGGTGACTATGGTCAAGAAGCAGGCACATTTTCTTGTGTTGATGATCTTGCTGGCCGCGCTTCCGGCGACAAGCCAGGCCCAGGATCTCAGCACCGTCATCAACAACGTTACGAAAGCGATGGGTTCCGCGAATCTGAAATCGGTTCGGTATTCCGGTTCCGGCTCCAGCTACACTTCCGGCAAAAACGCAACATGGGTGAAGTCGTATACACGCGATATCGATCTCAGTGTTCCGCTGTCTCGAGTGCAGATTTCTCGCGAACAAGGGACGCCGCCGGTTGAATCGAAGGAGAACCTGAGCGTCGGCACCGACGCGCCATGGTCGAAGCAATTCGAGCTTTGGACCAATCCCTGGGTGTTTGTGAAGGCAGCAAGCGCCAATAACGCGACGGTCTCATCACAGACGATCTTTGCGCAGAAGTTCACGGTGGTGACATTCACGCTGCAGAACAAGTACAGGGTAAGCGGGTTCATCAACGATCAGAACATGATCGAAAAGATCCAGGCGTGGATCGACCCGAACGAGACTGTGGTGGAAACGATCTATCGGGAATATCAGGATTTCAGCGGACTGAAGTTCCCCACAATGATCATCGAGAAGCAGGCCGGAGAACTGGCGCTGATTGTGATTGTGAACGATGTGAAACCGAATACGACAATGAATTGAAAATAGGGACAGGAGCAGGCACCGGAGATTGGGAAAATATTCTGTACTCCTCACCCGGCCGCCCATCTATTGATGGTGCACCCTCTCCCTCCGGGAGAGGGATGCGTCCGCAATGACACCAATTAGAATAACGGCACCCATCACGGCAAAGTCGAGGGAACCCGGAATATCGAGAAGGTTGACAAGATTCCGAAGCACCTGCAGCAGCGCGGTGCCAATCACGATGCCTGCGATGGACCCTTCCCCGCCCCGCAGACTGCAGCCACCGAGAACGGCCGCTGCGATCGCATAGAGTTCATAAAAATTCCCATGTGATGAAGGCGAAACCGAATTCGTATAGAACGCAATCAGGATGGACGCTACTCCTGCCAGCCCGCCCGAGATGACATACGCGCCGGTAATCACGCTTTGCGACTGGATGCCGGAGTAGCGGGCCGCTTCTTCGTTCCGTCCCACTGCAAACAGATGCCGGCCGTAGACGGAGCGATGCAGCATCAGCCACATCACCACTCCAACAACGATCATCAAAACGAATGGCATTGGCACGCCAAACAGACTGCCCGTGGCAAGATCGCTCAGCCATCGAAATCCCTTGCCGCTGCCGAATCCCTTACTGCTGTCAGCGGCGATGTATCGCGCGAGTCCGCGGTACAGAAGCAAGCCGCACAGCGTCACGATGAACGGCTGCAGCCGCAGTCGTGTGATGAGCAGTCCGTGGACCAACCCCAGCCCGGCGCCGAGAGCGAGAATGACGGCCACCGCAAGCGCAGCCGGCCAATGCCATTCCGTGAGCATCATCGAGAGAAGAACGCCCAGAAGCGCAAACATCGAACCCACGGATAAATCGATGCCGCCGGTGATTACAACGATTCCAACGCCGATACTGAAAATGCCGTAGGTTCCAATCAGCCGGCTCGTGTTCTGAACATTCGCCGAACTCAGAAACTGCGGATTCATGATCGCGACAATCCCGCAGAGGACAAACAGCAGAATCAAAATGCTGAGTTCCTTGCGACGCATGGATCGCTATGCCACCGCCAGCCGCATGATGGCTTCCTGAGTGCACTGCGCTCGATCGAGCACTCCGCTGATGCGTCCCTCGTGCATGACGGCCACGCGATCGCTGTTTCCAAGAATTTCTTCCATATCGCTGCTGACCATCAGAATCGCGACACCCTGATCGGCAAGGTGCCGCATGAGATGATAGATCTCGGCTTTTGCGCCCACGTCGATTCCTCGCGTCGGCTCGTCAAAGAGAATCACCTTCGGTTTTAGCGACAGCCACTTGGCCAGAACAACCTTCTGTTGATTGCCTCCACTGAGGTTGGAAGCCGTAACACCCGTGGACGGCGTCTTGATTTTCAGTTCGGTGCACATCTTCACCGCCACAACCTCTTCAGCGGACTCTTGAATGAAACCGGCAAAGGAATATCGCTCCAGCGCAGGCAGCGTGATGTTCTCGCGTACCGTCATCGCCGTGATTAGACCGAAGCTTCGACGGTCTTCCGGAATCAGATAAATCCCGCGATGGATCGCGTCGCGCGGCGACTGGATCTCAACCGCCGTTCCGTCGATGTGAACGGTGCCGGACAATGGCAACTCCACTCCAAAAATTGCTGCCACCAGTTCCGACCGTCCGGCTCCGACCAGCCCGGCGAGGCCCAGAATTTCTCCGCGACGCACCGCGAGCGAAACACCACTGTTCGGGTATCGGCGAGTTCGCATTTCCTTTACCTCGAAGCAAACCGATTCGCAGGAAGCAGTGGCAGAGGACTGGCGGGGAGTGTAAAAACTGTTCAGATCCCGACCCACCATCAGTTGAACCATCTGGTTATGACGGATCTGATCGCGTTCGAGAGTTCCGGCGTTCTTTCCGTCACGCAAAACCACCACACGGTCTGCGAGTTCCTGAACCTCGCTCAGCCGGTGCGATATATAGATGATGCTCACGCCCTCGGCCCTCAAATCCTTAACTACGCGGAAAAGCTGCTCTGTCTCGGTAAGCGTGAGGCTGGAAGTTGGCTCATCCATGATCAGAATGCCTGCATTCAATGAGATAGCCCTGGCGATCTCCACCATCTGTTGATGTGCCGTAGGCAACTGGCGGACTAAAGTCCGAGGTGAAAGCCGCAGATTGAGACGCGCCAGAACGGCGACAGTTTCCGCGTCGATTCGCCGACGATCGATGAACCGCAGAGGTCCCCGGGTGGGTTCACGTCCCAGAAAAACGTTGCCTGCGATGTCGAGCGAATCGATGACTTCAAGTTCCTGGTGAATGATGCCGATGCCATGTCGCGCCGATTCGCGAGGCGAACGTAGCACAACAGGCTCTCCGTTGATCCGGATCATGCCGGAATCGGGCTGATGAATTCCCGCCAGGATTTTCATCAACGTGGATTTGCCCGCGCCATTTTCGCCGACCAGTGCGACAACTTCGCCGCGAGCGAGATCCAGGTCCACGGAATCCAGAGCCGTCACTCCTGGAAACCGCTTCGATATTCCCGACATTTGGAGTGCGTGCATACAAATCAGGGGAACTGGGAAATGTTCAATGTTCAATTCTCAATTGTCATCCGAAGGGGCACGATGTTCTGTTCTCTTCTCGGATGAAAATTGAGAATTGAACATTGAACATTTCCCCGTTCCCACTCGCTATCCGGCTAGCTGCCGCCCTTTAGTTTGTTGATCCGGTCCGAGTAGTCGTTCACGTTCGCCTTCGTGACGGCCAGCGTCGGGATGATCCGCAGTTTGTTCGCGGGAATACCGCTGTTATCGCCGGCGAGAATACTGGTCATCAGCTTGATGGCCTGGTAGCCAAACTCATACGGCTGCTGCACGACGGTTCCATGGACGGACCCATCCATAATGCCGGCGATGGTCTGGGGATCATCATCGAAACAGACCACCTGAATCCGGCCGAGCTTCTTCGCTTCCTTGAGCGCGCTGACGATTGCGGGCCCGTTGTATCCCCAGAGTCCGATGAGTGCAGCGACATCCGGATGTTTCACGATGGTGTCGGCCGCATTCGCCTTGGCGCGCACCTGATCGGCATCGTCGGTTTTCACATCCAGAATCTGGATCTTCGTCCCCGCAATTGTCTGCTTGATGCCCTCGTACCGCTCTTTCGCATTCTGGGCGTCGATCTTGCCGACGAACAGCATGATCTTTCCGCCGCTGGGCAACGCCTCCTTGATCAGCGCACCGGCCTGCTTTCCCGCAGCGATATTGTCCGTGCCGATGTAGGCCATGCGATTGCTGTCGGGTGCGTCACTGTCCTGCGTGATGACGACACCCTTCTGTGCAATATCATTGATCATCTGTGTCTGATTCGCCGGATCGACGGGGCTGATGGCGATCCCGGTCACACCCTTCGTCAGCAGGTCGTCGACGATGCGGCGCTGATCCGCGGCAGTCCCATCGGCAATTTGAAATTCGACATCGACGTTGTCGAGTTCCTTGTCGGCCGCTTCGGTTCCCTTCCGAGCCATGGTCCAGAAATCCGCTGGCGTATTGGTGACGAACGCCAGCTTCACTTTCTTTATTTCCGACTTGTCGCCGGAATTGCCGCAACCAGCCAACGCAACCAGCACAAGCGCCATGACGGCCTGCTTTACAACTGAGTTCAGTCTCATTCGTTTTCTCCGAGATTCAGAAGTTCAAGCTTTGGAACCAGCCATTGGATCAGCAACAGCGCAATCAAATACATGATTCCCGCAATGACAAATATCGGGCCATACGACTTACCGGAAAAATCCAGCCATGCACCAACTGCAGGCTGAAGGATCATACCGCCTATGGCACCTGCCAGGCCGCCGATGCCGACGACGGAACCAACGGCACGGCGTGGAAATGCGTCGGAGGCCATCGTGAATAAATTTGCAGACCATCCCTGATGCGCCGCAGCGGCCAGGCCGATCAGAATGACAGCGGGCCAGATCGTTTTGACATAATAGACGTACATCACCGGGACGGCCATTACAGCACAAATCAGCATCGCCATCTTGCGTGAACGATTCGGTGTCCATCCTCTCGACACCATGCCTGCAAACAGCCAGCCACCGCCAACGGAACCCACATCGGCCATCAGATAGATCACGATCAGCGGCAGTCCGATGTTGGTGAGGTTCACGTGGTAAACGGTATTAAAAAAGCCCGGAATCCAGGTCAGATAAAACCACCACACGGGATCGGTCAGAAACTTCCCGACAATGAAGGCCCTTGCCGCGCCGAATCTCAGGATCTGCTTTGTGGGAATTTTCGTCACGGCCTCCGTTGGACCGCCGGACTGAATGAGCGCCAGTTCCGACTTCGAAATCCAGGGATGCTCGGCAGGCTTTCGAAACCACAGCAGCCAGGGAATGACCCAGAGAAAGCCAAGTCCGCCCGTAACAATGAATGCTGCGCGCCAGCCATAATGGAGCGTAAGAAGAGGGACTGTAATCGCTGCGACAATCACACCCACATTGGAGCCGCTGTTGAATATTCCCGTCGCGAAGGATCTTTCCTTCTGCGGAAACCAGTCCGCCACCGTACGGATCGCGGTCGGAAAATTCGCGGCTTCACCCGCTCCGAGTCCGAACCGGGCCAGGCTGAACGACCAGAAACCGGAAGCGAGTGCGTGGGAAACCGATGCCAGACTCCACACCGCAACAGCAATGGTGTACCCCAGGCGAGTGCCGATACGATCGATGATTCGACCCGCAATCGGCATGACCAGGGCATAGGCCAGTTGAAATCCGAACACGATCAAACCGTATTCCTTTTCGTTCCAGCCAAATTCGGTTTGCAGCGTCGGCTTGAGAATGCTCAGGACCTGACGGTCGACGTAATTGACGGTGGTTGCGAAGAAGAGAAGACCGCAAATCATCCAGCGGACATTGCTTGTTGGTCGCGACAGACTGGGTTGACGGGACGAATCAATCGGCACGTTGTATCCAGTTTTCAAAGTTGGAGCGGAACAGGCGGTTCACATCGCGTTGAATATCGTCTCGGGTGACGGATCGGCCGTCGGCGGCGAGCAGTTTATAGGACTGCGCCAGGATGGGGCCAACCGTGCGCCGCGTATTGCGCCACTTGTAGATGACCTGCTCCAGAATGCGCGCGTCGGAGTGCTGAGGGATAAAGCTCGTGCCCAGCATTTCCAACCGTTCACGTGTCATCTCTTCCACAATCGATGGGTTGTTCAGAAACCACCAGCAGCCGAACGGAAGCAGGTTTCGAAATTTGCGAGCGATGACGCAGAGCTCGTGCTGGTTTTCCCGGCTCAGCATGCTGATGAGAAACCGATTGTCCGGAAACTCGAGCGCGATATTCTGCACTGCGCGCATATCGGCGCGGCCGGCTCCGTCGCCGGCAAGGCGCAGGGCCGGATTGATCAGGCGTCGAACTCCTATCATCAGAGACATCGGAAGGTGGAATTCACGGCACGTAGGAAGGACGGCATCTCGGAACAGCTTCGTTCGAACATCGTCTTCTGGAAAGTTGAATGTGTCTTCCAACGAAACGGCCATGTATACGGGCTTCATGCGAACAACCCAATCGGCCAGAAATCGCCGCACTTCTTTCATGGATGCCCCGCCACCATCGGCCTCCGCAGCATATCCCTGCGCAGAAAGTGCGCCATGATGCGCGGACCACTGATTGAGAATTCGATCGATGCGCATGACGGCGGGAAAATGCGGATCCAGTTCGATGCCGCGCTTCCACATCCCCGCTTCTTCGGGATCAAGAGGGTCGTTGGTCATTACCGCATGCGTGATCCCGGCAAGGTGAAACACGTGCGGAATATATTCGACGAGTTTCTGAGATCGAAAATAATCGCGCAGCGGATCGAGAGATTTGGCATCGGTATCCAGCTTCAGCGCACTCAGCACGGCGATGACGCCGCGTGCGGCCTCCGAGAGCGGCGTGTTTTCGACGAACAGCGTCTTCCATACAAGATCGGCGCGCTGTGTCTTTGTCAGCGTCCAGTAATGTTCCGGAGTAACGGGAGAGAACCGAAACAGCTCCGCTTCGAGATAGTGATAGGTAAGCAGCTCATCGATGCCCCAGAGGCCGAGACTGCCCAGCGACGGAGAGAACAAGTGCGTGTGAATATCTATAAAGGACGTCGTGGCGAGCACGTCTTCCACAACGGCATCCGTCGATTCGATCGCAATTGAAGGCCGGGTATTCATCTGAAGCGGCAACAATATAGCACAGCGCTTTGCATCACAATTGTAGGCGCGGTCTATGACCGAGCGCGGTCCTGATTCCGCATCAACACTTCGTTGGTGACTGGAGCGCGGTCACAGGCCGCGCCTACAAATCCAACTCAGTCAAACCGATGATTGGCCTCCGAGTTGCCATGCCATTACGGCGTGGTAAGCTATGGCCGAACCTGGAAATTCATCATGCGCGCGGAAGCCACACGAAAACTCTTCACCACCGACGAATACTACCGAATGGCGGAAACCGGCATTCTCACGCCTGACGATCGAGTGGAGCTCATCGAAGGGGAGATCATCCGGATGAGCCCCATCGGCACGAGGCATGCCGGTTGCGTCAATCGGGTCAACGAATTATTTACCCTGAAGTTCCACGGAAAAGCGATTGTGACGGTTCAAAACCCGGCACACCTGAACCAATACAATGAACCGCAACCGGATATCCTGCTCCTGAAACCACGAGAGGATTACTACGCTTCGAAGCATCCATCAGCCGAAGACACGTTGCTGCTCCTCGAAGTATCCGACACCACCCTGGGTTTTGATCTGAAGATCAAGACCCCTATTTATGCGGCGACGGGAATTGCGGAAGTCTGGATTGCAGATCTTCGAAAAAACGTCGTTCGGGTTTTCAGAAATCCAGAAGCAGGCCAATACCGGACAGTCCTGACGTTCAGCGCCGCGGAAACGCTTTCCGTTCTTGCTTTCCCGGACATGGTTTTCAATGCCAGCGACTTAATCGGCTGAAACTCGACAAAGAAGTCCGCTATTTTCGCGATTGCTAGCGCTTGTCGACTACGACGCGTCCGCCCTTGACTACCAGTTTGGTTTTCAGCATGTTCCAGTAGCCTTCGAGTGGATCGCCATCCAGAAGAATGATGTCGGCGATTTTGCCAGGCTCGAGGGTCCCCAGCTGGTCCCCCATCTGAATGTAAGATGCTGTATTTGGCCCCATCATCTTAATGATGTCCTTCATCGAGAACATGGGATTGATGGTCTTCAGTTCATGCTCCAGACCGGCCAGCGGAGCGTAGGTGGTGTCGGTGCAATAACCCAGAATTGCACCGGCGTCCCAGGCGGTGCGGGCATTCACCGGCATGTAGCCAGCTTCCTCTCCAAGGCGGACACCATCGACTATGGAATCAGGCCACGGACGACCGTCGCGAAAACGAGCAGCATTGTCATCCGCAAATACGCCGAATACAGGCGTGCCGAATCCCACCGTTCCTAAAATCTTTGTGCCGGAGGCGGCCAGTTTTTTCGCATCTTCCTTGCTCATCCAGTCTTTGTTTGGCAGATGCACCAGCAGTGGAACACCGGCATCGATGGCGGCTACCATGGCTTTGGAGCTGACGGCATGGACCTGCACCATGACGCCAACCTTCTTCGCTTCGTCCACGACAGCTCTGAGAACTTCCAATTCCTTCTCGCTCGGTCCCGGAATGGGCGTCAGGGCGATCTCTCCCGTAAACTTGATTCCCATCTCGGCCATTTTCCGAATCTCGGCGCGAGCCATTTCCGGAGTGTTGTTGGCAAGGCGAAGTGTCCCCGAAGGGATGATGCGTGGCCCGTTAATTTCGCCCTTATCGATGTGATCCCGAAGCATGATGTTTCCTTCAGCCGGACCGCCGCCGGAAAGAATGGTGGTGTAGCCGGCCTCGAGAAACGCCTGCATCTGCGCTTTTTCATTGGGACCGGTGTTGATGTGCCGATGCGCATCGATGAATCCCGGCATCGCCGACATGCCTTTGGCGTCGATGACGGTCCCGCTCGCCGAGGCAGGTGCTCCAGCGGCCGCGGAAGTGATTTTCCCTGCGCGCACGACAATGGATCCGCGCTCAATGACGCTGCCATTGCCGACAACGATGCGGGCATTGGTGATCGTGAGGTCCTGCGCAAACAGGGGCGCAAGCGTCCCGAACGTCAGGCAGGCAATAACTGTCAGGATTAGTCGTTTCATGCGTAGGGTTCCTCCGAATTGAATTTATGGATCGCAATCTTACGATACTTGCCCTCGTTGTGCGCTATATCCGTGACCAGCATGCTCACTCGGCGCAAAGAAGGTGTCGAAGAAGGAGATCGCGAGTTGCGTCAGATGATCGACGATTTCGAGAAAGGACAGAAGGGGCAGAAAGGCCAGAAAGGAACGAAGTGAAACATGACGAATCAAAAGGTCAGCGGATCAAGGCCCAGGATTCGGACAAAGCCACATTCACGGTGAAGATGATTCCCGGGGGCTCGCAGTAGACACATCATCGGGGCCCTCGACGATTGCGCCATCAAGATTCAGCGTTGCACCTTCACTGGTCCCAAATATTTCTCCAGCCAGTCCAGCGCTTTCTTAATCACTTCCTGGCGGTTGATGTAGTCGACGTGTCCCCCGGGAAATGTGAAGTATTTCTTGTCCTTCTCCGGAGTTCCCAGCGCTTTGAACATGGGCTTCTGGCTGGTCTCCACGGGAGCCATCGAGTCATCCAGTCCGTTCATCATCAGCACGGGAATCCTGACGCGTGGCGCATAATTCCACGAGTCCACATCCGGAGAGCCTCCTTCCGGCGTATAGCCTAAGGACAGCAGCACCGCCGTTTTGATACGCGGTTCTACAGCCACAACTCTCAACCCCAGCCCCGAACCAAAACTCACGCCGACGAAGGCGAGATTCCCGGTATCAATGTCTCCGCGAGTCTGCAGGTAATCGATGGATCGGCCGACGTCTTTTATCGACTGGATTTGCAGATCTCTTTCCCTGCCCGGAGGTATGGGATCGTTCGTACGGTCGCGACGCTCCAATGTG
>Ga0184628_10000617_pt1 | contig 18655 bp, 17 predicted proteins | sample PLM4_5_b1_FD_133149 | JGI IMG/M metagenome (GOLD analysis project Ga0184628, IMG submission 133149) | Groundwater sediment microbial communities from an aquifer in East River, Colorado, USA - PLM4_5_b1 | ecosystem: Environmental > Terrestrial > Soil > Riparian zone | place: USA: East River... | reverse complement strand
GGACGTGCGCGCCTTCCTCGCGCGTTGGCTGCCGGAAGTCGTGAAGGAGAACCGCAGTTACCTGACCGTCGCCATCGGCTGCACCGGCGGCCGGCACCGCTCGGTGTACCTGGCCGAAAAGCTCGCCGATGCGTTCGCGGGCGAGTGGCGCGTGCTGCTGCGCCACCGCGGCCTCGCCAAAGAGTGACCGCCGCCGGCGAGATCCCCCTCTTCCCGTTGCAGACGGTGCTGTTCCCGGGCGGCCGGCTGCCACTGCGCATCTTCGAGCAGCGCTACATGGACATGGCGAAAGCCTGCCTGCGCGACGGTGCGCCATTCGGGGTGTGCCTGATCCGCGAAGGCGGCGAGGTGGGCGAGCCGGCACTGCCGGAAGACCTCGGCTGTACGGCGCGCATCGTCGAATGGGACATGCCGCAACTCGGGCTGCTCCAGGTCGTGGCACGCGGCGAGCAGCGCTTTCGCATCCGCCGCCGCCGCCTCCAGGCCGACGGCCTGGCGCTCGCCGAAATCCAACTCCTGCCGGCGGAAGCCGACGCGACGCTCGACCCGCAGGCCGACCTTTGCGCGCGCGTGCTGCACAGGATCGTCGATGCCGCGCCCGCCGGTCTGGTCGAGTCGCCGCCGCATTACGAATCCGGCGCGTGGGTGAGCGCGCGCCTTGCTGAACTCCTGCCGCTCTCGCCCGCCTCAAAACAGCGCCTGCTCGAAATGGACGACGCGCGCGACCGCATCGAGATCCTGCGCCGTCTGATCAGTTCAAGCGGCCAGTAGACCCTTCAGCACTGTGCGCACCGGCGTCGGCACCGCCGCCCTCACCGCATCTGCAACGTCCAGCCACATGCGGCCCGGCGCTTCGCCGCGCGGCGTTGCCTTGCGCACTGCGCAAAGCAGCGGCTGCGCCCGCAGGCGGAAATGCGTGAAGCCGTGCTCGACGAGGGGCAAGCGGCGCGGCTTCCCCGCGCCGGGGAAGCGAGTTTCCGGAAACGTCCACAGGCCACCCCACAAGCCGGCGCCTGGCCGTCGCTCCAGCAGCACCTGTCCCTGGTGCAGAAAGACGTACCAGGTCGCGTGCCGCAGCGGCAGCGGCGCCCGCGCGCGGCGCGCGGGCAGTTCGTGGATGCGATTCTCGCGGCGTGCGACGCAACGCGCAGCCACGGGGCAACGCTCGCAGGCGGGATTCGCGCGCGTGCATACGGTCGCGCCCAGGTCCATCAGTGCTTGGGTATAGGTGCGGATGCCGCTCGAGGGCAGCAGATTCTCCGCCAGTTCCCACTGGCGCTTCTCGCCTTCCACGCCGAAGCAGCGCGCGAAGACGCGCTTTGCATTCCCGTCCAGGATCGCGGCGCGCCGGCCGAAAGCAAACACCGCGATCGCCGACGCCGTGGAGCGGCCGATCCCGGGCAGGGCCTGGATGGCCTTCACCGTACTGGGGAATGCCCCTCGCTGCGTGATGGCTTTCGCCGCTGCGTGCAGGTTGCGGCCGCGCGCGTAATAGCCCAGGCCGCTCCACAGCTGCAGTACGTCCTCCTGCGACGCGGAAGCCAGCGCGCCTACGCTGGCAAAGCGCGCCAGGAACCGCTCGTAGTAGGGGATCACAGCTGCCACCTGGGTCTGCTGCAGCATCACCTCGGCCAGCCAAATGCGGAAGGGGTCCCGCGTGCCCTGCCAGGGCAGGCCGTGGCGACCGTGGCGGCGCTGCCAGGCAGCCAGCCGGGAAGCGAAATCCCGCATGCGTCATTGTATGATTCCCCCGTCCACATTCCCCATGCTCGCCTTCATCCTGCGCCGTCTCGGGCAAGCGGTCCTCGTCATGTTGACCGTGGGCTTCATCGCCTTTTCCCTGTTCCGCTTCGTGGGCGACCCGGTGCTGTTCATGCTCGGGCAGGACGCGACGCCGCAAGACCGCGAGCGCATCACCAGGCTGCTCGGCCTGGACCAGCCGTTCTACGTGCAGTACGCGAAGTTCGTCGGCCGCGCGGTGCAGGGCGAGTTCGGTCTGTCCCTGCGCCAGGTGCAGCCGGTGTCGAAGCTGTTCGTCGAGCGCCTGCCGGCCACTCTCGAGTTGTCGATGGTCGCCGCCACGCTGGCGCTGGTGGCTGGGGTGGCGATGGGCGTCTACACCGCGCTGCGACGAGATACCTGGCTGACGCAATTCCTGCTTGCGGTGTCGCTGATCGGCGTGTCGTTGCCGACCTTCCTCATCGGCATTCTTCTGATCCTCGTGTTCGCGGTGCTGCTCGGCTGGCTGCCTTCCTTCGGGCGCGGTGACACCGTCGCCCTCGGCTGGTGGAGCACGGGCTTTCTCACCTGGAGCGGCATCAAATCGCTGATCCTGCCTTCGATCACGCTCGGCCTGTTCCAGATGACGCTGATCCAGCGCCTGGTGCGCTCCGAGATGCTCGAAGTGCTGCGCACCGACTACATCAAGTTCGCCCGCGCGCGCGGCCTCACCGACCGCGCGGTGCACTTCGGCCACGCGCTGAAGAACACGCTGGTGCCGGTGATCACCATCACCGGGCTGCAGCTGGGCGCCATCATCGCTTTCGCCATCATCACCGAGACGGTGTTCCAGTGGCCCGGGATGGGATTGCTGTTCATCCAGGCGGTGGGCTTCGCCGATGTGCCGGTGATGGCTGCCTATCTGTGCCTCATCGCGCTATTCTTCGTCGTCATCAACCTCGTCGTGGACCTGCTGTATTACGCGGTCGATCCCCGCCTGCGGATCGACCGGGCGGTCGCGGCGCACTGAGGAAACCATGAAAAACGATCCCCTCGAAATGCTGCGGCTTTTCCATGCGGAGCTGGTCCACATTCGCCGCGACATTCACGCCAATCCCGAGCTCGGCTTCGAGGAGACGCGCACCTCGCAGCTGGTGGCCGACAAGCTCGCCGAATATGGCATCGAGGTGCACCGCGGCCTGGCCAAGACAGGCGTGGTCGGGGTGATCAAGGGAAAGAAGGACTCCGGCCGCGCCATCGGACTGCGCGCCGACATGGATTGCCTGCCGATGCACGAGACGAGCGAGGTGCCGCACAAGTCGAAAGTCGCCGGCCGCATGCACGCGTGCGGTCACGATGGTCACACCACGATGCTGCTGGGTGCCGCGCGCTACCTCGCTCAGACGCGCAACTTCGACGGCACCGTGAACCTGATCTTCCAGCCGGCCGAGGAAGGCGGCGGCGGCGGGCGCGTGATGGTCGAGGAAGGCCTGTTCAAGAAATTCCCGGTGGACGCGGTGTACGCGTTGCACAACTGGCCGGGGCTGCCGGTGGGCAAGATGGCGGTGCGCCCGGGCGCGATGATGGCGGCGACCGACGAGATCAAGATCAAGGTGCGCGGCAGGGGCGGCCACGCGGCGCTGCCGCATCTGGCGGCCGATCCGGTGGTGGCGACAGCGCACATCATCACCGCGCTGCAGACCATCGCCAGCCGCAACGCCAACCCGATCGACGCCCTCGTCGTCTCGGTGTGTTCGATGCAGACCAGCCAGGTGGGCGCATTCAACGTCATCCCCGGGCACGTGGAGCTGGTCGGCACGGTGCGCAGCTTCAGCCCGGAGATGCGCGAGTTGGCCGAAAAGCGCATCAAGGAGATCGCGACTTCCGTGGCGCAGGGCCTGGGCGCGAGCGCCGAGGTGGAATACCGGCGCGGCTACCCGGCCACCGTCAACACGGAGAAGGAAGCCGTGTTTGCGGCGCGGGTGGGCGAGAAGGTGTTCGGCAAAGGCAACGTGGTCACCGACGGCGAGCCCACCATGGGCGGCGAAGACTTCTCCTACATGCTGCAGGCGAAGCCCGGCGCCTACGTGTTCCTCGGGCAGGGCGGCCAGCAGGGCGGCTGCTACCTGCACAATCCGGGCTACGATTTCAACGACGAGGTGATCCCGCTCGGTGCCGGCTACCTGGCCGCGCTGGTCGAGGAATCGCTGCCACTCAAGTAACGGGAGACAAACGCAATGAAGCTCAAGACACTGCTGGCCGCCGCTCTGATCGCGGTCTCCACGACGACCCAGGCCGCGACGCTGAGGTGGGGCGCGCAGAACGACATCCTGACGCTGGACCCGCATTCGCAGAACCACGCCACCACGCACGGCATCCTGCAGCACACCTACGAGGGCCTGGTGCGCTACACCAAGGACTTCCAGGTCGAGCCCTGCCTCGCCACCAGCTGGCAGCAAATCTCGCCTACGCAGTGGCGCTTCAACTTGCGCCGCAACGTCAAGTTCCACGACGGCACGCCATTCACCGCCGACGACGTGGTGTTCTCCTATGGCCGCATCATCCAGCCCCAGGGCACCAACCAGATCTACGTCTCCGGCGTGAAGGAAGTGAGGAAGGTCGATGACTACACCGTGGACCTGGTGCTGGGCGGGCCGAATCCGGTGCTGCTGCGCCTGCTGGTCGACTTCCGCATCATGAGCAAGGCCTGGTCGGTGAAGAACAAGTCCGAGAACGTGCAGAACTACGTGGCCAAGGAGGAGTCCTACGCCTCGCGCAACGCCAATGGCACCGGCCCCTACCTGATCAAGCTGTGGGAGCCCGACAAGCGCATCGTCTTTGCCGCCAATTCCGCCTGGTGGGACAAGATCGAGGGCAACGCCACCGAAGTGATCTACACGCCGATCAAGGCCGACGCCACGCGCATCGCCGCATTGCTCTCCGGCGACGTGGACATCGTCACCGACCTGCCGACGCAGGACGTAGCGCGCCTGCGCACAGACCCGAAGCTGAAGGTGCTCGAGGGCCATGAGGTGCGCACCATCTTCATCGGCCTGGACCAGTTCAGCAGCGAGTTGAAGTACTCCAGCGTCAAGGGCAAGAACCCGTTCCAAGACCTGCGCGTGAGGAAGGCGCTGAACCTGGTGGTGGACCGCGAGGCGATCAAGCGCGTCACCATGCGCGGCCTGTCCATCCCGGCGGCGATCATGGTCGCGCCCGGCGTGCACGGCCACTCCCCGGAAATCGACAAGGTGTCGCCGGCGGACGCGGACGGCGCGAGGAAGCTACTCGCGGAAGCGGGCTACCCGAACGGCTTCGACTTCGGCCTGGACTGCCCGAACAACCGCTACGTCAACGACGAGGAAATCTGCCAGGCGCTGGTCGGCATGTGGGCGCGCATCGGCCTGAAGGCGAAGCTGAACGCGCAGCCGATGGCCACCTTCATCCAGAAGATCCAGAAGTTCGACCACGACGCCTACATGCTGGGCTGGGGCGTGGCGACCTTCGACGGCCTGTACACGCTGCAGTCCCTGGTGCGCACCAAGACCACCGGCGCCGACGGCAGCTTCAACCTCGGGCGCATCAGCGACGCCAAGCTCGACGCCCTGATCGACGCGATGAAGACCGAGACTGACGTGAAGAAGCGCGACGGCATGCTGCGCGAGGCGCTGGTAGGGACGCGCGACAACTACTACTACGTGCCGCTGCACCACCAGCTACGCCCCTGGGCGATGAAAAAGAACGTCAGCACGGTGCACAAGGCGGACGACCGGCCGGAATCGCGCTTCGCGCGCATCGACTGACGGGCCCCCAGAGCGGAACCCCGGGCGATGGCCGCAGTGGCGGGATGGCTGCGGCGCGCCTGGGAGAACGACCTGGCGTGGAGCTTCCGCCGCTCGCCGGTCACCATCCTCGCCGCGTTCCTGACGCTGGTCTGCGTCGGCAGCGCCCTGTTCGCGCCCTGGGTCGCGCCGCATAACCCCTTTGACAGCGCCACGCTCAACCTTTCCGACGGCTTCACGCCGCCGGCTTGGTCCGCCAAGGGCACCGCGAAGTACCTGCTCGGCACCGACGACCAGGGCCGCGACCTGCTGTCCACCATCATGTACGGCGCGCGCATCTCGCTCGGCGTCGGGCTCGCCGCGGTGTTGTTCTCGGCCACGCTCGGCGTGTCTCTCGGGTTGCTCTCGGGCTACCTCGGCGGCCGGCTGGATGCCTTCATCATGCGCGTGGCGGACATCCAGCTCTCCTTCCCCGCGATCCTCATTGCGCTGCTGATCGATGGCATGACGCGCGTCGCGCTGCCGCGCGAGGTGCACGACCAGATCGCGATTTACGTGCTGGTGCTGGCGATCGGGGTCTCCGGCTGGGTGCAGTACGCGCGCACCGTGCGCGGCTCGACGCTGGTGGAAAAGAACAAGGAGTACGTGCAGGCGGCGCGCGTCATCGGCCGCCACCCGCTCGCGATCATGCTGCGCCACGTGCTGCCCAACGTCACCGGGCCGGTGCTGGTGATCGCCACCATTCACATCGCCACCGCCATCATCACCGAGGCGACGCTCTCCTTCCTGGGCGTGGGCGTGCCGCCGACGCAGCCCTCGCTCGGCACCCTGGTGCGCATCGGCAACGACTTCCTCATCTCGGGCGAGTGGTGGATTACCGTGTTTCCGGGCCTCGCGCTGATCGTGCTGGTGCTGTCGGTCAACCTGCTCGGCGACTGGCTGCGCGACGCGCTCAACCCGAAGCTGCGGTGAGTTCGACGCCGCTCCTCGAAGTGAAGGACCTGCGCGTCGAGTTCCCGACGCGCCGCGGCACGCTGGTGGCGGTGGACGGCGTATCGTTCTCGATCGCTCCCGGCGAGGTGCTCGGCGTAGTGGGCGAGTCCGGTGCCGGCAAGTCGCTCACCGGCATGGCGATCATCGGCCTGCTGGAGCCCCCGGGGCGCATCGCCGCCGGGGAGATCCGGCTCGAAGGCGAACGCATCGACCACCTGCCCGGCAACCAGATGCGCAAGATCCGCGGCCGGCGCATCGGCGCGATCTTCCAGGACCCTCTCACTTCGCTCAACCCGCTCTACACCGTGGGCGACCAGCTGGTCGAGACGATCCTCACCCACCTCGATGTGAGCCGCAATGAAGCGCGCAGCCGCGCCCTCAAGCTCCTTGCCGAGGTCGGCATCCCGGCGCCCGAAGCGCGCATCGGCCATTACCCGCACCAGTTCTCCGGCGGCATGCGCCAGCGCGTGGTGATCGCGCTCGCCCTGTGCGCCGAGCCGCGCCTCATCGTCGCCGACGAGCCGACCACGGCGCTCGACGTGTCGATCCAGGCGCAGATCATCGCGCTCCTGAAGCGGCTCGCGCGCGACCACGGCACCGCGGTGATGCTGATCACGCACGACATGGGCGTGATCGCCGAGACGGCGGACCGCGTCGCGGTAATGTACGCCGGGCGCCTTGCCGAGCTCGGGCCGGTGCGCGAGGTGATCCACCAGCCGCGCCACCCCTACACCGCCGGGCTGATGGGCTCGATCCCCAAGATCGGCGCAGTCAAGCGCCACAGCCGCCTGGTACAGATCGACGGCGCCATGCCGCGGCTGAACGCCATTCCGCCGGGCTGCGCCTTCAATCCGCGCTGCCCGAAGCGCTTCGGGCGCTGCATCGTCGAGCGACCGGAGCCGCTGCCAGTCGGCAACGCGCTTGCCTCCTGCTGGCTCTATTCAGATGAACGTCGATAACCACCCTTTGGTCCGGTTGATCGACGTCGGCCGGGATTTCGACGTCTCGCGGCCCTGGCTCAACCGCGTCGTCGAGGGCGCGCCGCGCCAGCTGCTGCGCGCGGTGGACGGCGTGTCCTTCGAAGTGAGACAAGGCGAGACGCTGGCGCTGGTGGGCGAGTCGGGCTGCGGCAAGTCCACCGTGGCGCGCCTGATCGTCGGCCTGTACCGACTTTCGCGCGGCCGCATCGAGTTCGACAGCATGGACCTTGCTGCGCCGGGCACCGACGCGGCCGCCCTGCGCCGGCGCATGCAGATGATCTTCCAGGACCCCTACGCCAGCCTCAATCCGCGCTGGCGCGTGCGCGACATCGTCGCCGAGCCGATCCGCGTGCTCGGCCTGGCCGCCTCGCCGCAGGCGGAGCGCGACCGGGTGGCACAACTGCTGCGCCAGGTCGGGCTCTCGCCTGATGACGGCGAAAAGTATCCGCACGAGTTCTCCGGCGGGCAGCGCCAGCGCATTTCGATCGCGCGCGCGCTGTCGGGCAATCCCGAGTTCCTGGTGTGCGACGAACCCACGTCGGCGCTCGACGTCTCGGTGCAGGCGCAGATCCTGAACCTGATGAGCGAACTGCAGGAACGGCTCGGCCTGACCTACCTCTTCATATCGCACAACCTCGCGGTGGTGTCGCACATTGCCGACCGCGTCGGCGTGATGTACCTGGGGCGCGTGGTCGAGCTGGCCGAGGCCGAGCGCCTCTTCGCCGCACCGCGGCACCCCTACACGCGCATGCTGATGGACGCGATTCCCGACCTGCAGATGACCGGCAAGGCGCGCACCCCTGTGGCGGGCGAGGTGCCCAATCCGCTTGACCCGCCAGCCGGCTGCGCCTTCAATCCGCGCTGCCCGCACGCGAACGAGCGCTGCCGCGTAGAGCGCCCGCGTTTGCTCGGCGAGGGCACGGCGGCCGTGGCCTGCCACGCCGTGGAGGAACGCCGGCTCAGCGCTTGAGCAGGTCGCGCAGCTTTTGCTGCACCTTCTCCTTCGTCTTCTCCACGGCAGCGTCGGAAGCGAGCGCGCGGTAGTCGATCTCGTATTTCGGCGCGTCGAACGGCCCGGTGAGCTTCACCGGCACGGTGAGCCCCGCAAGGTGGTCGAGGTCCGCACCGCCCTGGCCTTTGGCAGTCGCCACCACCGTCGCCTTGGCGACGTAGTTGAGCTGCGAACCGCCGATGTCGATGTCGCCCGCGCCGCCCAGGCGCACCAGCGGCGCCTTCACGTCCAGGTCGTCGTTGTGCGCGACCCCGTTCTTGATGACGAAACTCGCCGTCATCTCGGAGAAGTCGGTGCGCTGCGATGGGTCAGCGGCTTGCTGCTGCGCCGACTTGGAGCCGAGGGCGGCCTTCGTCTTGCGCAGCGCCTCTGTCAGGTTAAAGCCCTTAACCGCGCCGTCGCGCAGCGCGATCCGCGCAGTGCCGCCAAGGGCCTTCTTCATCGCGTTGACCGTCGCGCCCGCCGCGGTCACGTCCAAGGTCACGTTGCCGCGCCCCTCGAGCGCGTCGCGCCCCATCAGGTCCTTCACCAACGGGCCGATTGCGACGTTGGCGAGCGTCTCCTTCAGCGCCACCCGGTTGCCGCTGGAGTTGAGCGACAGCGCGCCCTGCAGGGTGCCCTCGTAGAGCTTCGCCGAGTGCGGTTCCAGGTCGGCACGGCCGTCGGCGGCGCGCAACTGCGTTTTCAGTTCGGCGAGCTTCAGGCCCTGCACCTGCAACGCGCCGACGCTCAGCTTGCCGTCGGCGCGCAGGCCCTTGAGCCCGCTCAGATCGACGGGGACGTCGACGTCGACCTTCGCGTTCGCGCCCGGCGCCGGCTTGCCCTTGGGACTCGCCACGAGGTAGCGGTCGAGGTTCAGCTTGTCCACCTCGATGTCGAAGGTGTAGTGGGGCGCGTCGAACTTCGCCATGGCGGCCTTCCCCTTGATCGTCGTCTCGTCGAACTTCGCGGTGAGTTCGGCGCTCACGCTCTCTTTCGCCACGTCGGCGTGCACGTCGCCGGAGAGAGCGAGCTCAAGGCGGCTGAAGTCCGCCGCGGTCCCTTCTACCTTCAGGCTCATGCCGCTGAGCGCGTACTCCTGGCGCGCGAGGCTGAAGCGGTAGCCGGTTTCCAGTGCCACCTTGGCGTCCACCAGCGGCTGCTTGCCCTTCATCTGCCCGCCGAGGCTTAGCTTGCCCGGTACGTCCCCGGCGATGCGGCCCGTGCGCAACTCCAGGTGCGCGACTTCCAGCGTCTGCCCGCTGCCCTCATCCTTGTAGGCGAGCGTGGCGTTCTCCAGGCGAACGCCGGCGACGTCGAACTTGACCTTGGCCGGCTGGGCCGGGGCCGCGGCGGGCTTCTTCCCGCCGCCTGCCGCGCCGAGCAGGTCCTCGAAATCGAACTTGCCGCCCGTGGCGCGGATCACGCTCGCCCTGAGGCCAGCGATGCGCACCTGGTCGACCGACGCTTCGCCACGCAGCAGCGGCAGCACGCGCACCGAGACGTGGGCCGAATCGAAGGCGGCGAAATCGTGCTCGCTCGCGCGCCGCGACAGCGTTACCTTGCCGAGCGAGACGCCGAGCGAAGGCCAGAACGCGAGCTTCACGTCACCGTGGAATTTCAGCGTGCGGCCGGTCATCTCCTTGACCAGTTTCTCCACCTCTTCTTTGTACTGGTTGGGGTTGAACGTCAGCGCCAGGATTGCCGCGCCGGCGGCGAGCAGCAGCAGCAGCCCGAGTAGCGCATAGAGCGAAACCTTGAGCCATCTCATGCGGGCTTTCTCCCTGCGATGCCGAAGGGCACGTGGCCGGTGGCAACGTGCCTGCCGGCAGATTCTACGTGGCCGCGCTGGTCGTCGAAGTAGAAATCCGGCTCGAAGGCCTTGAGGAACTCACCCTTGTCCAGGCCGCCGAGGAACAGTGCCTCGTCCACCGCGATCTTCCAGTGCATGAGGGTTCGCACCGCGCGCTCGTGCGCCGGCGCGCTGCGCGCGGTGACCAGCGCCGTGCGCAGCCGCATGGTGGTCCCGGCGGTCTGCAGCCGGTGCAGCGCTTCCAGCAGCGGCTTGAACGGGCCCGGCGGCAGCGGCGTGTCGACGTGTTTCGTTTCGTGGCGCGTAAATGCCTCGAGCCCATCCTGCTGGTAGACGCGCTCCGCCTCGTCGGAGAACAGCACCGCATCGCCATCGAAGGCGATGCGCACCTCGTCGGCATGCCGGCCCGCCGCATGCGCCGACTCCGGCACCACGCGCGCCGCCGGGATGCGCGCGTCCAGCGCACTCATCACGTCCTGCTCATTGGCGGAGAGGAAGAGATTGGCGCGCAGTGCATCGAGGTAGCGGTAGGGGTGGCGGCCGCGGGTGAATACGCCGCGCTCCACGCGCAGGCCGGCGCGCTGTGCCGAGCGGAACACGCGCAGGCCGCTCACTGGATCGTTCTTGGAAAGGATTACCACCTCCACGCGCTGCGCGTCGGGAGTGTTGAAGGAAAGCAGCTTCTTCACCAGGGGGAAGGCCACGCCCTGCTTGGCCGGCACGTCGAGGCGCCCCAGCTGCAGCGTGACGTAGGCGCTCTCGCCGTCGCGCTCGAAAACGCGGTTTTCCTCCTCGAAGTCGAACAGCGCCCGCGACGAGATGGCGACTACGAGCTTTCCGTCAAATGTCACTGGCATCGTCGTGCAGCAGGTGGCGTCAATCCACGCTGATTCTAAGCGTAACGCGCGACCCTCTCAACGACCCAGCACAGGCGTTCTCAGCTTCTCCTTGAGGCGGAAAACAGTCCGGCGAGTCCCGCAATGGGCATCACGATCACAAGGGCCTTCGTCCGCTGATGACCCGCAGCAGGACGGCGATGATGGCGATGACCAGCAGGACGTGAATGACGCCGCCCATGGTATTGGATGTGACCAGCCCCAGGAGCCACAGGACAACGAGGACAACCGCAACGGTGTAGAGCACGACTACCTTCCTTTCGCATGGTGGCGCCGGACGATCAGCGCCGCACTTCTCTTGTTGCAGCATGCTGCCTCTTGCCGCAGGGATTCTCCGTTCGCTTGCGTACATGGAAACGCGGATACCTGTCCGCAAAAAAGAAAGGCCCGGTGACGGTGTTGCCGCGCCGAGCCTCGTGCTGCAGGTGCCCAAGGGGTTGGGGGGCATGAGCACCTGGGCGGATGCTCTTCCTGCACCAGCGGGTAGTCTGTGCGGTACCGAACAGAAAAGGGGAGTTCTCGCCCTATGTTTGCAAGCGCACGGTATGCCCCGGGGGCCATGGCTATAAGTGCGCTGGGATGGCCATTGCAGACCTCGTAAGCCGGACGCAAATGCAGGTAACGGTGTTGTCAGACGATGACCTGGTGACCGCCCGGCGCGAGGGCCGGCTCATGGCCGGGCAATTGGGGTTCTCCGCGAGCGAAGCGACGCTCGTCGCAACGGCGATTGCCGAGCTCGCCCGAAACATGGTGGTCCACGCAAGACATGGCGAGATCCGTCTCGGCGCAGTCAACGACAGCCGCAGGCGCGGCATCACCATTGTTGCCAGAGACCAGGGTGTTGGCATTTGCGGCGCCAAGCGCGCGCCACAGGCTGGCTACCCGGCAGGGGCCGGCCTGGGACTGGGATTGCCCGGCGTGAAACGCCTCATGGACGAGTTCGACATCGCCTGCGAAACCGGTCGCGGCACGACCATTACCGCGACGAAGTGGAGGCCGCAATGAGCGTCACGGTCCTCTGGAGCAAAGCGGCTTCCCGGGCGCTTTCGACTGCAGGCGGAAACAGCGAACAGGCCAAGAATGCCACGCTGGCCGAGCGCTATTGGGAAATCCTCCAGGCTTACCTCGCAGACGGCAGCGAGGCTTCGCTGAGCCGCGGCTACGAGCTGGCGCGACAGGCCATGGTGGAGGGCTGTGGCGTGCTCGAGCTGGCGGAAATCCACGATGCGTCGTTGCGGCGCCTGCGCGCCGAGTCGCGCACCGAAGAGCGGCTCTTGCGCGCGACAAGCGCTTTCTTCGCGGAATGCCTATCGCCCTTCGAGATGAGCCACCGTGGCGCCCAGGAGGGCGCGCGGGCGCTGCGGCACCTGAACGAGGTGCTGGAGAGCGAATTGAAGCGCATCGCGCATGTATTGCACGATCAAGCCAGCCAGTTGCTCGCTTCGGTGCACATTGCCGTCGTGGACGTGGCCAACGAAGTTCCGCCGCAGGCGCGCACACGGTTCGAAAAGGTGGAGCAGCTGCTGGCGCAGGTCGAGGCCGAACTGCGCAATTTGTCCCACGAGTGGCGCCCGACGGTACTGGACAATCTGGGACTGCTCCCCGCGCTCGAATTCCTCGCGCAGAACGTGGCCAAGCGCACCGGCATCCCTGTGATCGTCACCGGCGAGGCCGGCACCGACGTCCGACTGCCTGGCACCGTGGAGACGGCGCTATACAGGATCGTGCAGGAAGCGCTCAACAACGCCATCAAGCACGCGGCCGCCCGCTCCGTATGGATCGAATTGCAGTACCTGCCCTACCTGGTGACGTGCAGCGTGCGCGACGACGGCAGGGGGTTCGACGCCGGCCGGGAACCGAAAGCCCTGGGGCTGGGGTTGACTGGCATCCGGGAACGGGTCAATGCGCTCGGCGGATCGTTGCGCCTGGTCACCACACCCCTGAATGGGACGACCCTGCAGGCTTCAATCCCTCTCGGGGACTGAGATGCGGATCCTATTGGCCGATGACCACCAGATTGTGCGCGAAGGTTTGCGCGCGCTCCTGGAAAGGGCCGGCCACGAGGTAGTCGGCGAGGCTGCCGATGGCCACGAGGCTTGCAAGATGGCGCGTACGCTGAATCCGGATATCGCGGTGATCGATATCTCGATGCCGCTGCTGAACGGCCTTGACGCCGTTCGCGAGATCCGCAGCCTCTCGCCGGATATCAAGTCCATCGTGCTGACCATGTATCCGGACAAAGCCTACGTACTGCAGGCCCTGAAGGTCGGCGCGAAGGGTTTCGTCCTGAAGTCACAGGCGGCTGACGACCTGCTACGCGCCCTGCGCGAGGTTGCGCGCGGCGAGGTGTATCTCAGCCCAGGAGTCGCCGCGTCGGTCGTGGACGCCGACATCAACAATAGTGACATCGCCACAGATCCGCTGACGCCGCGCGAGCGGCAGGTGCTGCAACTTGTTGCCGAAGGCAACTCCACCAAGGCGGCGGCAAAGATACTGAATATCAGTTTCAACACCGCCGAGTCGCATCGCAACCGCATCATGAAGAAGCTGCATCTGCACGACGTCGTTGCGCTCGTGCGCTATGCCATTCAAAGGGGCATGGTGCGCATCTGAGCCGACTTGGGTTTCGTGGTCACCGGTCCGTCGGCGAGCCACATCCGCATCACCGATTTCAGCTCTTCCAGATCCACCGGCTTGGCAATGTAATCGGAGGCGCCTGCCGCGATGCATTTCTCGCGGTCGCCTTTCATCGCCCTGGCGCTGACCCCGATGATCGGGATGTCCCTGAAATGCTCCATTCCCCGGACGAGCCTGATTGTCTGGTATCCGTCCTGATCCGGCATCAACAGGTCCATGAGAACGATCTCGACGTCAGGGTTGTTCCTGAGCATCTCAACGCCAGCCGGACCACTTGTCGCAGTCAAGACCTGCATGCCCTCTCGTTCCAGGAGGTTGGTTAGCGCAAAGACGTTGCGCATATCGTCGTCCACGACCAGCACCTTCTTGTTCGCCAGCGGCGGTTCGGCCCGGCTGCTACCTGGAGGCAGCCGGAAATGTCCCGGAGGCATGTCCTTCATCGCCTCCTTCAGGCAAAGCGCAGTTTGCTCGAAGACCGCCTCGGCGGACTTCACGCGCGTCAGCACCAGCATCTCGGCCTGGTCCTGGATTGCGCCCCGCTCGGTGCCACCCTCAGGGCCAATGGGCGTGTGCAGCACGATGGCGATCTGCTCCATGCATCCCGACTGGACAATTTCGCGCACAAGATCGAGAGGCGCCATGTCGTCGAGCCTCTGGTCGATGATCGCGCAATCGATCCCGGCCGTGCGCAGAACCTTGAGTGCCTGCTTGCCCGTGGCCGCAACGCTGACCTTGCGTTCCTCCGACGCCACGGCTTCCACCAGGCTCTTGCGCTGCGCCTGGCCCGCGCTCACCACCAGCAATGTCGCAAGCCTGCGTTGCATGAACTGACTCAAACTGCGCACAGCCTCGCGCAGCGTCTGCTCACCGGTAGGCCCTTTCACCGATCCGAGAGCGCCCATGCAGGCATAGGCCTGTTCCTGATCATCGATGCAAACCACGATGCCGGGAATATGCCGGGTATCCGCATCCCGCTTCAGCAGGTTCAGGCTTGCCCAACCGCGCGCGTCCCGCGGCCTGACGCCGAAAATGGCGACGTTCGGCAAATGCTCGTTCGCGAGCGCGACCGCCGTGTGCGCATTGGCGGCGCACATTCCTTTGAATCCCAGCGTGCGGACCTGGTCCAGGAGCCTTGCGGCCAGCTTGCCGTCGTCCGCGACGATGAGCACGCTATGGTCCCCGGGCCGGACGCTGTCGCGATCGTCCAGCTCCGTCGCGATCAGGTCCTCCGACGCATGGCTGAGGGGAAGCAGCAGCGTGAAGGTGCTGCCTTTGCCGGAGCAGCTTTCCACCTGGATCTCGCCCCCGAGCAGGTGAGCGAGGTCTGCGCTGATCGTCAGTCCCAGGCCAGTGCCACCGAACTGACGGGAGGTCGTTGCGTCGGACTGCCTGAATGCCTCGAAGATGATCCGTTGCTTGTCCTTCGCAATGCCGATTCCGGTATCGGCAACCGAGAATGTCAAGATCTCCTCCGCATCGGTGCGCCGCCGCGTGCGGCCGCTGCCGGCCATGGAGACCTCGAGCGACACCGCGCCTTGTTCCGTGAACTTGAACGCATTGGCCAGCAGATTCTGCAGTATCTGTCGCAGGCGCTTCATGTCCGTCCGGATCGTGGCTGGCAGGCCTTTGTCCATCGAAATCCTGAACTCCAATCCCTTGTCCCGCGCCAATTGCCGGAATGCGCGCTCCAGCTGGTCCTGCAAGTCGACAAGGCGCACGCGGCCAAGGCTCAACGCCACCGTGCCGGATTCGACCTTGGCCATATCGAGAATGTCGTTGATCAGCGCCAGGAGGTCCTTGCCCGCCACGCAGATTGTTTGGGCGTACTCGACCTGTTTCGGCGTGAGGTTGCCGGTCGTGTTCTGGGCCAGCAGCTGCCCGAGGATGAGCAGGCTGTTCAATGGCGTGCGCAACTCGTGGGACAGGTTGGCAAGGAATTCGGTCTTGTGGTGCGAGCCACGCGCCAACTGCTCAATCTTCTCGTGCAGCTCGACGTTGGCGCGCAGCAACTCGTCCTGCTTCTCGGCGATGCCGTTGAACGCCTGGGCGATTTCGCCGTCCAGCCCGCCGTGGTCCGTGGCCATGCGAATGTCGGGCTCCCGGGCCGCGAGCGCTAGCAGCGCCCTCAGGATCCCCCCCTGATCATGTACGCGTCGTGGAAACTCAAAGTCCGTCATTTGTCTTGAACAGCGAGCAACCCCGCAAGTCTTTGCGGCGTGACTGGCGAGTCATCGGCGATCAGGATTGTCACACGGCACCAAGTTACCGCGCAGCCTACCTCCTCAGGCAACGCGTTCGCATCCACGAACAATGAGTTCGTGCTGCAGGAAGCATTGGTGTTGCGGTAGTGGAACCGCTACAGGGACGAAGACGCGAAGCGCGGCGGGTCTATTCCACCAGTCCGTGCTTGATGGCGTAACGGACGAGGTCCGCGTTGTTGCCGACTTTGAGCTTCTTCAGGATCCGGATGCGGTAGGTACTGACCGTGTTCGGGCTCAGGGACAGTTCTTCGGCGATATGCGTGATCGACTTCCCGGACGCGAGCATCCACATCACACGGTACTCGCGGTCGGACAGCGACTCGTGGGGCAGCCCCTTCGATCCCTCTTCGAGTTCGAGCGCCAGCTTCTGCGCAAGCGACGCGCTGACGTACTTCTTGCCGCTGACGGCCTTCCTGATGGCGACCGTCAGCTCCTCCGACGCGGACTCCTTGCTGATGTAGCCCGCGGCGCCGGCGCGCAGCGCCGAGATCGCGATCGCCTCTTCCGGGTGCATGCTGAGGATGAGAACCGGGCGCTTGGGGTGGGATTTCTGGATCTTCTTCAGAATCTGCAGACCGTTCCCGCCGGGCATGGAGTAATCCAGGATCAGCACGTCCCAGTCGATATCGTGCACGGCTTGCAGCGTCTCGCCGAAGTTCGCGGCTTCGCCGACCACCCGCATGTCGGCTTCCGCAAGAAGTATCTGCTTCACGCCCTGCCGGACCACCGCGTGATCGTCCGCAATGATGATGTTGGTCACGCTGTATTCTCGCAGAGGTCATGGCCTGGCGTGGCCTGCACGTGCAGCGGTACCGAAAGCCTGACGCTGGTTCCCCTGCCATCGGCCCTTTCAATCGCGACCCTGCCTCCCAGGAGAAGCGCGCGCTCGCGCACGCCACGCAAGCCAAGCGCTTTCGGGCTGCGCAGGGCGGTCGGCGAAATACCCAGGCCATTGTCGAGCACGCTCAGCACGAGGCACCCGGCATCCAGTCGCAGCCGGATGTCCACCCTGGTGGCCCTGGCGTGTCGCGCAACGTTCGTCATGGCCTCCTGGACGATCCGCAATACGCCGGTCGCGCGTTCCTGATCCATGACAAACGGCACATCGGGCAGGTCAACCTTGCAGCGGATGCCCGTGCGGGCTTGAAACTCCCTCGCCTGCAATTTGATGGCGCCCATCAGGCCCTCCTCGTCCAGCACCTGTGGCCTGAGGTCCGAGGCGATCCTGCGAACGGATTGAATCGTGTCGTCGATGAGCCCGAACATCGATCTGATCTTCGCGGCGGGCTGCGTGAGGTCCCCGGGCAGTCGTTTCTCCAGCCACGACAGGTCCATCCTCAGGCCGGTCAAGGCCTGCCCCAGCTCGTCGTGAATCTCGCGCGCGATGCGGGTTCTCTCCTCTTCGCGGACAGACTGGATGTGCGCGGTCAATGCGCGCAGCTTCTGTGCGGAGTTCTGCAGCTCCTTCTCGATGGCCTTGCGCCCGGCGATTTCCCTGCCGAGCGCCGCATTGCTTCTGTACAGGTCGGCGAAAACGGAGATCTTGGCTCTTAGGATTTCCGGCACCACGGGCTTCAGCAGGTAGTCCGCGACCTCTTCTTCGTGGCCTCGAAAGCCGGGTGCCGTGTCCTCGTCGGTGCAGGTCAGAAACATGATCGGCGTGGAGCGGGAGCGCTCGCATTGCCGGATCAGCCTCGCGGTGGCGAGGCCATCCAGATCCGGCATCCGTTCGCTCAGGAATATGACGGCGTAATCCGCCTCCCTCACGCGTTGCAAGGCTGCCGTTGCGCTTGCCTCGGTCACCAGGTCCAGGCCCTGGCTGGCGAGGACCTGCTCAAACGCCTGGAGCGTCGGGGGATCGTCCTCCACGACCAGGACGCTCGATTTCAGCGGTTTGGCCTCAATTCCCGAGCGCCTCGCTCCGGCGTCGGCACCCACTGTAACCACCTCTCCCACAACGGAAATCTTCTTTGCCCCGGGTTGCATGAAGTCGCCAGTCGTCAATCCGCGACACCTTAGTGGATTAATTACTCCTCTGTCAACGAATGTTATGTTATGGTGCGGCCTCTTAACTACAGCGCTGTAGTTCTACCGCTACATATAGAACCATAGTGATCTGTTTATGAACGCTTATTTGGAGGCCGTCTCATGTCCTCAAACATCGGTACACCACTGGCCCGGCTTGGCACGGATTCGTCCGTTCCACCGCGCTTCGCCGACGCGATTCGCCCAACGGCGATTGCGCTGCTCCTGGCCGCACTCTCCTTGACCGCCGCGTGCGGCAGTGGGGGCGAGGACGCAAGCGGGAGTGCGGGTGCAGGTGCGAGTACGGGCGCGGGCGCAGGCGGGGGTGCTGCTGCGTCATTCGGCGGGACGCCGGCGACTACCGCCGAAATTCCGTCCGGGGTCGCATTTTCCTGCGACTTTGCGAGCACATTTGCCGACTGCGGGTTTGGAGAACAGGCGAAAGTGGCAGGCCGCGCGACGATGGTGAATGTCGCCGGCGTGAATGCCGTTCACCTGCACACCGAACCTGGTGACAACAATGTCAACGGGAGTGGCGACCACGAACGCAACGATCTC
>Ga0184628_10000616_pt1 | contig 18675 bp, 15 predicted proteins | sample PLM4_5_b1_FD_133149 | JGI IMG/M metagenome (GOLD analysis project Ga0184628, IMG submission 133149) | Groundwater sediment microbial communities from an aquifer in East River, Colorado, USA - PLM4_5_b1 | ecosystem: Environmental > Terrestrial > Soil > Riparian zone | place: USA: East River... | reverse complement strand
CGTGATCGTCACCGATCACGGGGACGGGACGCGGCCACCCGACGCGCCCGAGTACCGCAACGGTGTTTTGTATATCGACGCGCTCGAAATCAGCACGAATGACGGTCATCTCGTTGCGCTTGGTCTGCCGCAGACGCCGTATCCGCTCCGCGGCGACGCTCGCGATGTCGTCGAAGACGTGACGCGACTGGGAGGGTTTTCAATCGCGGCGCATCCGGGCTCGGCCAAGCCGGAGCTGCAATGGACCGATTGGAACAGCCCCGTGAACGGAGTCGAGTGGCTGAACGGAGACAGCGAGTGGCGCGACGAGCGCTGGTGGACCTTGACGCGAACGCTGCTCGCCTATCCCTTTCGCCCCTCGCAGGCGCTGGCGCTTCTGCTCGACCGTCCCTCAGCGGTCCTGGATCACTGGGACGCATTGACCCAGCAGCGACAGGTGGTCGCCGTCGCTGGATCCGATGCGCACTCGCGCGTGGGTGTCCGCTCGGTCGGCGAGCCGTACGATGGCGGTGGGTCGCTTCACTTCCCGTCGTACGACGCGCTTTTCAGGGAATTCACCGTGAGCGTGCCCGAACTGCGACTCACGCGCGACGCCGCCGTTGACGCGCGGAGCCTCATCGGGGCGATCCGGGCTGGTCACGTGTACTCGACGATCGACGCCCTTGGGGGACCCGCGCACTTTCGTTTTGCGGCCGAGGGACCGTCCGGCACGGCTCGCATGGGCGACACGATGCCGATCGATGGTGCCCCAGTCATGCGCGTCTATGCACGGGCACCGGTAGACGCGCGCATCACACTGCGTCGCGACGGTATGCCGGTGGCGACCGGCGGGGGAGCGACGCTGGAGTACCGCGCGCCGCCCGAGATCGCCGTCTACCGCGTGGAAGTCGCCCTCCCGCGCGCGCCAGGTGTTCCGCCCGTGCCCTGGATTGTGTCGAACCCCATCTATGTCGGGCACCGTCCGGACTCAGTACCGACGTCTCCCTCAGCACGCGAGTCGCTGACGCTCTACAACGGCGGTCCTGCACGCGATTGGACGATCGAGAAGACCGCTGCGTCGGACGCAGCACTCAACGTCGTCCAGACGCTGGGGGCCTCGCAAGTGCTGCTGCGGTTCGCGCTCTCGGGGGCCCCCTCCGACCACCCCTACGCGGCGTTCATCATGCCCGCGACGTCGGGGATCGCGGGGCACGATCGGCTCGTGTTCACCGCCCGCGCCGACCGTCCGATGCGCGTCGCCGTGCAATTGCGATCGTCTGGCGGCATCAACGGGCAGCGCTGGCAGCGGTCGATCTATCTCGATCAGACGCCACGCAAGCTGGAGCTGGCGCTCCGCGACTTCCGACCGGTCGAGACTGAGCCGGCGATCGCCGACCTCGCCAGCGTGCAATCTGTGCTCTTCGTGGTTGACGCCGTCAATACCCGGATTGGATCCAACGGCCAGATCTGGTTGGGGGACATCCGCTACGCCCGTTGACGGAACAAACGCCCCTGACGGTCGCCGGCGGATGCGCGCTATGTGCGAACCGTCAGCAGAAGGTACACGGCGCCGGCCCCGAAGAGCACGTTCGGCGCCCACGCGGCCAGCGCCGGCGCGAGAACGCCGCCCGCGCCAAGGGCCGCCGAGACGCTGAAGGCCACCCAGTACGAGATCGCCAGGACAATCCCGACACCGACGCCGTACATGGCGCCCCGTCGGCCGGTACTGACCGCGAAGGGCACGGCGATGAGCGTCATGATCAACGTGACGAACGGGAACGAGACCTTTCGCTCGAGCGCCACCCGCTGCGCGACGACGTCGAAGCCGCTGCTCTGCAACTGCGCGATGTAGTCTCGCAACTGCGAGTAGCTCATGAACTGTGGCTCGGGGCGCCGGGTCCCGAAGTACGACGGCGACTCGAGCGACAGATCAGTCAGAGGCGTCACGGTGTACGCACGCGTGTCGCCGGCCGGCGTGAACTCCCGTGTCCACATCCGCTGCGCGCGCCATCGATCGCCGCCGGTGTACGAGGCCTGCTCGGCAAACGACCGCCGGACGAGCGAGCGCATTTCGTCGGAGAACGCGAACACGGACACGCCCATGAGCTGATTGCTACGTGGATCGAAGTAGTTGTAGTTGTAGATATCGCCGTTGCCTGCCACGACCCAGCGGCGGCTCAGGACCTCGAGCGCGTCCGGCGACCCGCCGTTCATCACGTTGCGGATCGCTTCCCCCTTCTGGTTCGACGGCCCGAGCGTCGTCTGCTCCAGCAGAAAGAGCGTACCGCCCGCAAGGAGCGCCGCGCAGAGCATCGGCATCGCGATCCGGTAGAGACTGATGCCGCATGCCTTCATGACGATCAACTCGCTGTTCTTCGTCAGCACGCCGATCGTCACGAGCGCCGCGAGCAACACCGACATCGGCAACACGTAGTACACGTACTGCGGCGCGAGATACCAGAAGTACGCGCCCAGCATGCCCCAGGTGGCCGTCCCCTTGAAGACCTTGTCCGACCGGTCGATGAACGTCGAGATATAGAACAGGCCGAGGAGCCCCAGCGCGCACAAGGCGAACACTCGAGCGTAGAGCCCTGCCACATACCGATCGAGGATGCCCAGCCGGGGCAGGAACGCCAGCCGGCGGCGAGTCGGCCTCACCGCTCCTGCCGACGCGGCGGCGCGTGACCGGCGTACAGGCAACCAGTGGGGCAGCGACAGCCGCAGGTCCTGGTCGGCACTGCCCGATCGGCGCATGAACAGCCACACACCAACCGCGCTGAGAATGAGGTTGGGAAGCCAGACGGCCAGCCACGGCGCAATGAGGTGGCCCTTGGCCAGCGCCGGACCGAGGTTGAGCGGGATGTAGTACGCGAAGATTACGCCCAGGCCGAAGACGAAGCTCCCGAGCTTGCCGTCACGGCGATTGGTGGCACCGAGGGCGAGACCGATCAACCCGAACACCAGGCAGGCGACTGGAATCGCAAACTTGCGATGAATCGCCATGATCTGATTGTGGGAGGACTGACCCTCCCGCTCCAGCACGGCGGCCCGCGCACGCAGTTCGGCGATCGTCATCTCGGGATCGCCCTTCTGCGGACCGTTCCTCGGAAACACCGTTTCCGGGTCCACGCTGAGCACGAGGCGATCGAACGTGAACACGTGATACGCCCCGTCGGGATCCACGGAGTGGCTCGTGCCGTCTTCGAGCGCCATCGTCACCGTCCGTGTCGGGGGGTCGAGCACGACGCGGCCGTGGCGCGCGAGATAGATCGCCGGCGTCTGCCCCGGCCGGCTATCCGAGATGAACACGTCGTTCCAACCGCCAGTTGGGGGAACGTCGCGCACGTAGAGCACGAGGTCGGGAAAGTCCTGGAAGAATACCCGCGGCTTGACCTCGCCTTCGGCGCGGGCGGCGAGCACGCCGAACGTGATTTCGCGGAACGCCTGATTGGCGTCGGGCAGGGCCTCCAGCATCACGTACGCGGTGACACCCCAGGCCGCAACCGCGATCACGCCCACCGGCCTGAGCAGCCGCGCCACGCTGACACCGCACGCCTGCATCGCCACAAACTCTCGATCGGCCGAGAGCCGACCGAACGCGATCAGCAGACCGATCAGCAGGGCCGCGGGAATCGACAGTGCGAGGGCCTGGGGCAGCAGCGTCATCATCACCCGCAGCACCACTGTCGATGACACGCCCTTGGCGATGAAGGCCTCCGCGTACTGAATCAAAAAGGGGATGATTAGGATGAAGGTGAAGACTAGGAGCCCGATGCCGAAGGGCAGCAGCACTTCGCGGATAACGTACCGATCGATGATGCGCATCACGACGTGGGGTCAATTATGACGCGCGTCGCGCTGCTCTGGCACATGCATCAGCCGTTCTACCAGGATCTGGCGACCGGCGAGCATGTGATGCCCTGGGTCCGGCTCCATGCGCTCAAGGACTACTGGGGGATGGTCGCGCTGCTCCGCGAATTCCCCTCGGTTCGAGTCACATTCAACCTGGTGCCGTCGCTGCTCGTCCAGCTCGAGGCGTTCGCCCGCGACGAGGCCAGGGACCGCCACCTCGAGATCGGCCTGAAGCCGGCCGCCACGCTCTCGGACGAGGAGCGGACCTTCTGCCTGGAGCAGTTCTTTCACGCGCATCGGCCTCGGATGATCGATCCCTATCCGCGCTATGCCGAACTACTGGCCCGGCGCGACCTCGATCGTCCCGTCGACGGCGCGCCGCCGCGGACGGACCGGTTCTCGGTAGACGACTTCCGCGACTTGCAGGTCTGGCACAAGCTCGTGTGGATCGACCACGAGTACTGGCAGCACGATCCGCGGATCCGGTCGTTGGTCGCGAAGGAGCGCCGGTTCACTGAGGAGGACAAGGCCGTCCTGCGGGCGGTCGAACTGGAACTCCTGCGACGGGTGGTGCCTGAGTATCGGGACGCGGTCGGCCGGGGGCAGATCGAGATTTCGACGTCGCCCTTCTACCACGCCATCTTGCCGCTCCTCTGTGACACCGACGTCTACCATCGCACCCATCCGTATTCGCGCATGCCGCGCGAGCCCTTCCGGCGCCCCGAGGACGCCGCCGCCCAGCTGAACCGGGCTGTCGCACTGCATCAGCAGCTGTTCGGGAAGCGACCTGTCGGCCTCTGGCCGTCCGAGGGATCGGTGTCCGACGCCATACTTCCGCTCGTATCGAAGGCGGGCTTTCGCTGGATGGCCACAGACGAGGCCATCCTGGCACGTTCGCTCGATCGCCACCTCTCGCGCGAAGCCGACGGCCACGTTCAGCAGCCGGAGTTGCTCTACCGGTCGTACTCGGTCGGGACCGACGGCCAGCACGTGGCATGCGGCTTCCGGGATCACCTCCTGTCAGATCTGATTGGTTTTACGTACGCCTCCTGGCCCGCCGATTCGGCGGCCGACGATTTCGTCGGCCGCCTCGCCGAGGCCGGGCGCCGCTATGCAGCACGCACGGGCGGCGAGTCAGCGACCATCTTCGTGATTCTCGACGGCGAAAATGCCTGGGAGCACTTCGAAGGGCAGGGGCGCCCGTTTCTACGTGCGTTGTACCAGCGTCTGGCGTCCCATCCGGACCTGCGGACGGTGACGATGGGCGAAGCCTGCGCGCCGGGAGGGGTGTCGCTGCCCTCGGTCTTTCCGGGGTCGTGGATCAACGCCGACTTCTACATCTGGATCGGACACCCCGACGACCATCTGGCGTGGAGCCAGCTGGCCGACGCGCGCCGCGCGCTGGACGCCGCCTCCGGCGTGCCGGCACATGCCCTGGCCCGGGCGTGGGAGGAGATGCTGATCGCCGAAGGGTCCGACTGGTTCTGGTGGTACGGCGACGATCATTCCTCGAACCACGACCGGACGTTCGACGCGTTATTTCGGAAGCACGTGGCGAACATCTACCAGGCCATTGGCGTACCCGTGCCGGCCGAGCTCGCGTCGTCGAACATCTCCACGGAGCCGCCGCCGCGCGACGTGCACGAACCGACGGGCCTGATCACCCCGACCATCGACGGCCGGCGGACCAGCTACTTCGAGTGGCTCGGCGCCGGAGGGGTGGAAACGCTTCACGCCGGCGACGCCATGCACGAGGTCGCACGGCACGACACCCGGCTGACGTCGATCGCATTCGGTGTCGACGCCGAGCATCTGTACTTAAAGGTGGAGGGCAGTCGCCGATTCCACGAACTGCTGGCGGACGGGTTCGCGGTCCATGTGCAGTTTCTTGCACCCGACTCGCGCCAGCTCATCGTGAGCGGGCGTGACGGCAAGACCACGGGGTCGTTTGTCGCCGCGAGTAATACGGGTCGGTCTCCGGCTGATGCGGGCGTCCAGAGCGCCGCGTGGGACTCCGTTGAACTCCGCGTGCCGTTCGGGTGCGTGAGCGCTACGGCGGGGTCCGTTGTGTCCTTCGTCGTGGCCTTCGTCCGCGGAGGCGTGACGCTGGAGCAGCACCCACGGCATGGGCCGATCGAGGTGGCGGTCCCTAGCGGGGACGGCTTGGGCAACCGGCACTGGTCGGTCTAGCCGAGGCTAAACCTCGCATCTTCAGGCGCTATTCACAACGTCGCATAATAGATGTTATGTTAACTACCAGCTACGTGGACCGCCGCGCCACGCAACTCCAGCCGCCCTACCTCGATGCCTTCAGCTCTTTGAGAAGCGCCTCGAGCGCTGAAATGATCTCGCCTTTGTCGACGCGCCCCTTGCGAAAACTCATACGCAGCCGAAAGTGTTTCGACTCCGGGCGGTACGCGAACACGAACGCCTTGGGGCGGCCCGACTTCGCGCGTACCTGCTCGCGCACCTCCTGACGCGTCACCCCGTGTCCGCCGCTCGCAAGCTTCTCGACCAGCGCCAGCATCTTCTTCGCGTCGCCTTGCCGCACGATCTGCAGAAGCGTCGACTTCGACCCGATGTCGGCCAGCCGACATAGGCTCCGTACCTCCTCCGGCATCCCGTTCAACGACAGCGACTCCGTGATCGCCGTCCGCGACCTCCCCAGCTTCCGCGCCATGTCCTCGTGGGTGTAATCGCACTTCTGTGCGAGCTGCTGAAGGGCCTCGGCTTCCTCGAACGCCGTCAGGTCCTTCCGCTGCAGATTCTCGACCAGCGCCAGTTCCATGACCTCGGCGTCGTCCACCTCGCGAATCACGACCGGGACATCCCGCAGACCCACCTGCACGGCCGCGTGATACCGCCGCTCGCCCGCAATGATCTGGTACCGCCCACCGTGCTGGCGCACGATCAACGGCTCGATGATGCCCTTTTCGGCCACCGACGCCATCAGTTCCGTCAGATCGCCCATGACCTGCCGTGGCTGGTTCGGGTTCGGGTCCAGGAGCTCGATCGATACCATCCGTCCGACGGGCGCCCCCGCCGAGGCCGCGAGCGCCTCGACGTAGTGCTCGTCGTGCCGCATCCGCATCGTCTCAGGTAGGCCGCGCTTCGACACGTTCGATCACCTCCTCGCACAGACTGTAATAGTCCGACGCACCCGACGAGTCGGGCGCAAACGTAAAGATCGACTCCTTGTACGCCGGGCTCTCCTCCAGCCGGACGCTCTTGGCGATCACCGTCTGGAAGACCTTCCCGCCGAACACGCGCTGGATCTGCTCTCTGATATCGCGCGCCAAGGCCGTCCGTTTATCGTGCATCGTGATGACGACGCCGAGGATGCGCAGGGCCGGGTTCGGACGCTGGCGCACCTTCTCGATGGTCTCCAGCAGGTCGTCGGTGCCCTCGAGGGCAAAGTAGGACGACTGAATCGGGATCAGCAGGTGCGTGGCTGCGACCAGCGCGTTGACCGTCAGCAGCCCCAGCGCCGGCGGGCAGTCGATCACGATGTGTGTGTACACACCCTCGAGCGCCTGGATCTTGTCCTTGAGCTTGAAGTGCGCGTCCAGTTCGCCCACGAGACGCGCCTCGAGCTTCGCCAGGCCGATCCGTGCTGGGGCGATAAACAGATTCGGCACCGACGAGGGTTGGATGATCTCGGCCAGGCTGCACCCCGGCTCGGCGATCGCGTCGTAGGTGCTTCGCGCGACCGTCGCGAGGTCGAGAAACGAGATGCTGCTATTCGCCTGGGGGTCCAAGTCGATCAGCAGCGTCTTCGCTCCCCGCAGCGCGAGCGCAGCGGCGAGGTTCACTGCGGTCGTCGTTTTGCCGACGCCGCCCTTCTGATTCGCGATCGCAACAATCAAGGGGAAGTCCTGAGGCGCGTGCCTCGGAGCGGCCATCTTAGGAACACCCGATCGAATGTGTCAAACACCCAATAGTGTGTGGCTGAGCTACGGCCCGCCAGGTCGCACGGTTCGGGGAGGGCGGAAACGTGAAAAGTCATGTAGATTGGCCCGCTGAACCGCTGGCCTGGGTCGATGTCGGCCGGCCGACATCGACCCAGCGCCGACGAACAATCGATCACGATAGCGTGTCCGCACCCTCGGGCACCTGGGATCTCGTCGTTGAGCCGGAAGTGCTTCCAGCTCGCCCACGAGCCCCGCGACTCGACCTTCGCCAGGTCGATCGTGCGGTGGCGATACACAGGTTCGGCACCGACGAGGCTGGATGATCTCCGCCAGGCTGCACGCCGGCTCGGCGGTCGCGTCCTAGGTGCTTCGCCCGACAGTCGCGAGTTGAGAAACGAGATGCTGCTCTCGCTTGCGGGCCGACGTCGATCAGCCCCGCAGCCAACCCCGCAGTACGATCGCAGCGGCGAGGTTCATCGCGGTCGTCGTTATACCGACGCCGCCCTTCTGATTCGCGATGGCAACAATCACGCGGGAGGCCCTGAGGCGCATACCTCGGAGGGCCATCTTGGGAACGCCCGATCGAACGTGTCAAACACCCGATAGCGCGTGACCTGAGCTACGGCGCGCAAGCCGCATGGTCCTGGGCGGGGAAAGCGTGAAAGCCTGCAGATTAGACTGCTGGACCGCGGGCATGAGGCAATGTCGGCCGGCCGACATTTGCGTGCTAGCTCAATGTCGGCCGGCCGACAGCTACATCTTGTACTTGCCGAGGTCGGCCGGGTCGAGCCCTTCCAGCCACTTCTGGAGCCGGTCGTCGTCGGTGCGGTCGGCGTTGAAGTCGACGGTCTTGGCGGTGTCGATGACGTGCTCGTCCACGAGGATTGGCGCCCGGGCGCGCAGCGCCAGGGCAATTGCGTCGCTCGGGCGGGCATCGACGGCCACGCGCTCCCCCCGGACGGTGAGGTGGATGACCGCGAAGAAGGTGTTGTCGCGCAGGTCCGACACGACCACGCGGTCGACGTGGCCGTCGAGGTCCGCGATGACGTTGCGCAGGAGGTCGTGCGTCATGGGGCGCGGCGCTGCGACGTTCTCCATCTGGAGGGCGATCGCGTTCGCCTCGAAGATGCCGACCCAGATGGGCAGCACGCGGTCGCCGCCCCGGTCCTTCAGGATCACGATGGGCATGTTGGTCACCGGGTCGACCATCAACCCTTTGATCGTCATTTCGATCAGCATTGCACTCGCGCCTCGTTCCACGTCTCCCCCACTACATCCCCGCTCACACTGTGCGGTCCCGCCCGCCGGATGCGCACGGAGACCGTTCGTCCCAGCCACGCGCCGTCGTCCGACGCGGGCTCGTCTGGAACACCGCAGTTCACCACGACGTTCCCAGCGCTTCGCCCCGACATCTCGGAGGCCTGCCGGCGGCTCACGGCGTCAATCAGCACCTCCGCCACCGTTCCCACCATCCGCTCGTGCAGCCGCGTCTGAATCTCTCGCTGCAGCGACTGCAGCGCGACGATCCGCGCTGTCTTCTCCGCCTCACTCACGTCGTCGGGCAACCGTTTCGAGGCGAGCGTGTTGGGCCGCACCGAGTACTTGAACGAGAACATGCTCTGGTACCCGACCGCCTCCGTGAGCGAGAGCGTCTCGTCGAAGTGCGCGGCGGTCTCCCCCGGGAAACCAACGATCATATCGGTCGATAACGCGACGTTCGGGATGGCCTCCCGGATCTGTCCGACCAGGTCGAGGTACGACTCGCGCGAGTAGCGCCGCCGCATCGCCTGGAGCACGGCCGTGGAGCCCGACTGCACGGGTAGATGCAGATGCTTGCAGACCTTCGGGAGGTCGCGTACCGCCTCGATCAGGCGGCGGCCGGTGTGCCGCGGATGCGGGCTCGCAAACCGGATGCGCTCCACGCCCCTGACCTCGTGCACGGCAGCCAGCAGGGCCGCGAAGTCGCACGCGGGGTCATCCGGCGCCGAATAGTGGTTCACGATCTGCCCGAGGAGCTGAATCTCTCGCCGGCCTGACGCCACGGCGTCGACGGTGTCAGCCAGGATGTCCGCCTTCGTCCGCATCCGCTCGTGCCCGCGCGTGTACGGGACGACGCAGAACGCGCAGTGGTCGTTGCAGCCCTCGATAATGGTGACGTAGGCCTTGACGGGATCCTGCCGGTGGGTGATCCCGAGGGGAAAGGTCACATCGTCCCACGGCGCGATATCCACCTCGGGCCGCGCCGTTGCCGCGGCGCGCCCCACCAATTCAGGCAACCGCTTGAGCCGTTGCGTACCCACGATGACGTCGATCAGGTGCCCGTTCGTGCGCCTGAGTAGCGACGCCCCCTCCTGCTGCGCAACGCACCCTGCCACCGCCACCACGGGGGTGCGTCCGGTCTCGCGCTGGAGGACGCCGATCTGGCCGAGGCGGGTGTACAGCTTGTCTTCGGCATGCTCCCGAACGCTGCACGTGTTGATCACGATCACGTCGGCGTCTCCTTCGTCTGACGTCGATTCGTACCCCGCGGCGTCGAGCAGGCCCGCCATGCGCTCGGAGTCGTGCACGTTCATCTGGCAACCGAACGTCTCGATCAGATACTTCTTGGCCACTGGACTTTCGCTTTCGCTTTCGCTTTCGCCTTTCGCCTTTCGCCTGCTCCCGCGAGCAGTTCCTGCGCGCTCGCTAGGACGGTGGCGGTCACGGCCGCTCCGCCAATCATACGCGCCACCTCCTGGATCCGACCGTCCCCTTCCAGGCGATCGACACTCGTCACGGTGCGACCACGTCGAATGGATTTCTCGATCCGGAAATGAGAGGTGCCTTGCGCGGCGATCTGCGGGAGGTGCGTAATGCAGAGTACCTGGAACCGGCGGCCCAGGTCGCCCAACCGGGCGCCCACGATGCCGGCGACTCGCCCGCCGATGCCGGCGTCGACCTCGTCGAAGATCAGCGTCTTACCCGGTGCGTCCCGAGCCTCGAGGGTCTGCAGCGCAAGCATGAGGCGGGAGAGCTCCCCGCCCGACGCGACGCGTACTAGAGGACGCAGCTCTTCGCCAGGGTTGGGCGACACGAAGAACTCGGCGCGGTCGATCCCGCCGCCCCCCCATTTCTCTGGAGGGGCATCCCCCTCGTCGAAGCGCACTTCGAACCGCGCGCGATCCATTGCCAGTTCCGTGAGCAGCGCTTCGACCCGCCTGGCGAACTCCACTGCGGCAGCGCGGCGGCGGTGCGACAGATCGCGCGCCGCGGCGAGGTACGCCGCGTTTGCCTCCTCGAGCTCCCGCGCGAAATTCCGCCCCTCGTCGGTGCCCTCAGTCAATAGCGCGCGCTCGTGCGCCAGCATCCGGCCCCGGTCAATCACCTCGTCCAGGGTGGGCCCATGCTTCCGCTTCAAGCGCTCGAGCGCCGCCAGACGTTCCTCCACCTGCGCCAGTCGCTCGGGCGAGGCGTCAACGTCGGCCGCGTATCCACGAAGAAAGAACGCCAGGTCTTCGAGCTGCGATTTGATCCCGTCCCGGAGGTCCAGGTACGTCGCAAACTTCGGGTCGATCGCCGCCAGCTCAGCCACGCGCTTCCAGACGACGCCGAGCTGCGCCAGCACAGCCTCTTCGCGCTCATACAACACGCCGTACGACTCCGCACAGAGCTGATGAACCCGCTCCGCGCTCGCCAGCACGCGACGGAGGGCGCCCAGCTCCTCGTCTTCTCCCGCCACGGGCGACACCTTCTCAATCTCACCCGCCTGGAACGCGATGAGTTCCAGCCGCGCACGCCGCTCGCGGTCGTCCATGCGTGACCGATCCATCTGGTCTCGAAGCACGCGGACGCTGTTCCACAGGTCGCCCGTCTTCGAGGTCAGGGCCGTGAGCCCGGCATGGGCGTCGAGCAGCGGAAGGTGTGTGAGGGGATCGAGCAGCGTCTGGTAGGCGTGCTGCCCGTGCAGCTCGACCAGACGGGCCGAGAGGTCGCGAAGCGCGGCGGCGGTCGCCAGTGCGCCGTTGACGTACGAGCGGCTGCGCCCCTGGTTGGTGATGTCTCGCCGGATGACGAGCTCTCCCGCCTCCGGGTCTTCGAAGACGGCTTCGATCGAGGCCAGCGCTTCCCCGGTCCGGACGAGGTCGGCCGACGCGCGGGCTCCCAGGAGCAGGCCCACGGCTTCGACCAGAATGGACTTGCCCGCTCCGGTTTCTCCCGTCAGGACGTTGAAACCGTCGTCAAACTCGACCTCGACCGCCTCGATAACGGCCAGGTTCCGGATCCGGAGGAAGCGGAGCATACGCTCGGAACTGCAATCGTATCATATATTTGACAGCATTCATGACGCGTGCTACCCTCGGATGTCTGCGCTGTCCCAGCGGCGCACAGCCGATGCTCCGGAGGCTTCGTTGCACACGCTTGGCTCCTTCGTCCTGGCCCTACAGGTGCAGGACGGTGCTGCCCTGCCCACGTCTGGATCCCAGGTCCTAATCGACATCGTCACCAACGCGACGGTCATCAACCAGGCCGTCCTGGCGGTTTTGACCGTGATCTCGGTGGCGTCGTGGGCGATCATCCTGTCGAAGGCTCTGCTGTACCGGCGAGTCGAATCGCAGTCAGCGAGGTTCCTGGAAACCTTTCGGAAGAGCACCAAGTTCTCGGAGGTGCAGGCCGCCTGCCAGGCCCTGCCCGCCAGCCCGCTCGTCGGCGTGTTCCAGTCGGGCTATGCCGAGCTGAACGCGCAGTTCAGGCGACCGGACTCGTCAGCAGACAGTCCATCCGGCTCCACGCCCCGTCCAACGTTGAAGAGCCTGGCGGCGGTCGATCGCGCGCTCCTGCGAGCGGCAACGGTCGAGATCAATAAGCTCGAGAAGCGCGTCTCTTTTCTCGCGACCGTCGCCAGCGTGGCACCCTTTATCGGGTTGTTCGGCACCGTCGTGGGAATCACCATCGCGTTCCAGCGCATCGGTACGACCGGCTCGACCAATCTGGCCGTGGTCGGCCCGAGCATCTCCGAGGCGCTCATCGCGACGGCGGCGGGGCTCTTCGCCGCGATTCCAGCCGTGCTCGCGTACAACCACTTCAGTACTCGCGTGAAGATCTTCGCCTCGGAAATGGATGACTTCTCGCTCGAGTTCCTGAATATCGCGGAACGCAACTTCACCTAGGGCCATGCCGAAAGTCCTTCCGCTGGGACCAGCGACCGGTGGCCGTCTCACCCGAGGACGACGGGTCTCGACGACACTCGCCGAAATCAACGTGATCCCGCTCGTCGATGTCATGCTGGTGTTGCTGATCATCTTCATGGTGGCGGCGCCAATGTTGCAGCGGGGCGTCGAGGTGAACCTCCCGGTCGCCAGTCGTTCGCAAGAAATCGCCAGTGATCGCATTTTCGTGAACGTGCCGCTCTCGTTCCGCGACGATCGCCGTATCTTCATCGGGCAGGACGCCGTGCGGATCGATCTCTTGACCGAGCGCATGCGCCAGATGATGGTGAATCGCAGCGACCGCCAGGTGTTTCTACGGGGCGACGGCGGCGTGGAACTGCAGGAACTGCTCGACGTCATGGACCGGTTGAAGGCCGCCGGCGTCGAGAAGGTCGGCATCGTGTCAAAGTTGCCGGGAGAACAATGACGATCAGCCCGCACCCCCGGTGGAGGCAACTGCCCGTATGACCGACGGCAGCGTCACCGCGATCGTGGTCGCTCGCGCTCAGCTGTCGGAGCGCTTGAGCTCGATGATCGCGTGGTCGATCGGCGCGCATGTGCTTCTCGTCGTGTTCTTGATCGTGATGCCGGCGAGCTGGCGCGGTCGGATCGACGAAGGTCCCAAGACGGTTATGACGATCAGTCTCGGTGGCACGACCGGGCCCAGCAACGGTGGCCTAACCACCATGGGCGGACGGGCCGTGCAAGCGCGACCGCCGGTCGAACCGGTCAAGAGTGCCGTCGCACCACCTGCCCCGAAGACGCCGGAAATGACGTTGCCCACTCGAGCTCCCCGGCGGCCTCGGCCCCCGCAGCCTAAGGCCGCGCCTCCAGATGCCTCCGCGCGGACGCCGGCCGCGGGTGAACCGACGGAAGGCTCGACACGAGTAGATACCGGAGCGAGAGGCCAGGGATTCGGGTTGTCAACCAGCGGGGGTGGCGGCACTGGCGTGCAAGTGGACTTCGCCAACTTCTGCTGTCCGGAGTACCTGTCCCAAATGATCGCCCTGATTCAGCGAAACTGGCAGTCGACGCAGGGTACGAGCGGCAGCGTGGTGATGAAGTTCACCATCACCCGGTCCGGCGCGATTGAAAACGTACTGGTCGAACAACCTAGCGGGTTCCTGGCGCACGAACTCGCTGCCCAGCGAGCGCTGCTCTTGACCCGGTTGCCTGAGCTGCCGATTCAGTTTCCGAACGCGAACCTGACGGTGCACATGCGTTTTGAGTATCAACGTTAAGCAGAAGGACCGTGATGCACGCTTCTCGGACGAACTCCCCCACACCGTGGATGCTGCTGATTTTGTCGGTCGTCGGGGTGGCCCTGCTGGCGCAAGTTCCAGCGCCTGCTCCTGCGGCGGGAGCGCCACCGGCCCAACCACAGCAGCCCTCCGAGATTCAGCTCGTCATCAGTGGCGACCCGGGCACACCGCCTCGCTACGCCGTACCCGACTTTGTCGCCCTCTCCCCGGACCTGGCTGAGTTGGCGCGGACGCTGGGCCAAGTGCTCTGGGACGACCTGAACTTCGAACGCGAGTTCTACATGATTCCCCGCGACACCTACGCGACGATCCCAACGGCCCGGACCGCCGAGGAGGTGCCGCTCGCTGCCTGGCGCGAACTCGGCGCGGACGCGGTCGTCTTCGGTACCGTGCAGCGGACCGACGCGAACACCGTTCGCGTCCAGATACGGCTCTTCGACGTGCGGTCGCGGCAGTCGGCGTTCGCCAAGGAGTACTCCGGTGGCCTCGCGAACCCCCGACTCTATGCCCACACCGCCTCGGACGAAATCCACCAGCAGCAGCGTGCGCTGCGCGGCGTCGCCCGTACGAAGATCACGTTCTCGTCCGATCGCAATCGGGAAACGATCGCCGGCCCTGTCCAGAATCGAGAGGTCAAGGAGGTCTACATCGCCGACTACGACGGGCAGAACCAGCGGCGCGTCACCGCGAACCGTCAGCTGAACCTCATGCCGGTCTGGGCCCCCGACGCGCGGGCGATCGCCTACACATCGTACCGACGGGGCTATCCCGACATCTTTATCGCGCTGATCTATCAGGGACTGCAGGAGACTCCGACCAACGGCGTCGGCCAGAACTGGCTGCCCTCGTTCTCCCCCGACGGCTCCCAGATCGCCTTCACCTCCAACCGGGACGGCAACCCCGAGCTCTACGTCATGAACCGCGACGGCGGCAACGTGCGCCGCGTCACCAACAACCCCGCGATCGACACAACCCCAACGTGGTCGCCCAATGGCACGCAGATCGCGTTCACGTCAGACCGGTCCGGTCAGCCTCAGATCTATGTCGTGGGTATCGACGGCTTGAACCTCCGCCGGATCACGACGATGGATTCCTACGCGGACCGACCGACATGGGCGCCCGCGCCCTTCAATGAGATCGCCTATGCCGCGCGAACCGGGCCCGGCTACGACATTCGCATCTTCGAGCTCGCTACGGGTATGACCCGGCAAGTCACGTTCGGCGAGGGAACCAACGAGAGTCCAGCCTTCTCTCCGAACGGACGCCATCTGGCGTTTACCTCGACTCGTACTGGACGCGTGCAGGTGTTCACGATGGGTCGAGATGGCAAGGGACTCAAGCAGATTACGCGCGACGGCAGCAACTACACTCCCGGATGGTCGAATTGACGACATACAACATGAAGCCGAAGACGCTACGGCGACTGGGCCTGGTCTCGCTGCTCCTCATCGCAGTGGCCGTGTCCTGCGCCAAGAAACCAGCGGCTCCGCTGCCGCAGCCTGCGCCGCCACCCCCCGTCGCCAGCGCGTCGTCCCCGGTGGCGCCGCCAACGGCGACCACGTCGACGCAGCCGATCGACGACTCCGTGCCAGTCCCGGTACGCGGCGACGACGCCATCAACTCGCGCTCCATCGAGGACCTGAACCGCAATTCGCCGTTGAAGCCCGCGTTCTTTGGACTCGACAGTGCAGAGCTCGATGATGCGGGGCGATCGAATGTCGCCGCCAACGCCGAGATCCTGAAGCGTTATCCTTCCTGGGTGGTGACGTTTGAGGGACACTGTGATGAGCGCGGCACGGCCGAGTACAACCTTGCGCTGGGCGAACGCCGAGCGGTGGCCGTGAGGACCTATCTCGTCGGCCTTGGGATTGCGCCCGATCGCCTTCGCTCCGTGAGCTACGGCAAGGAGTTCCCGTTCGATCCGGGCCACACGGATGCCGCGTGGGCGCAGAACCGGCGTGCGCACTTCGTGATCACGTCCAAATAGCGCGGGCCCACCAGACCGCGCGCGGGGGATTGTTCGATGCTGAAGAACGTGACGGTTGGGTCGCTGACCGTGCTGGGGTTGCTCTGCGGGGCCGGCGTCGTGCCGGCCGCGGCGCAGAGCCGCGAGCAGCGCCAGATGATGGCCGACGTCCGCATGCTGCAGGAGCAGACGCAGGAACTCGCGGTCGCGGTCGCTGCGCTCGCGCAGGCCCTGCAGGACTCTGTCCGCAACGTCAACACGCGCCTGGACGATGCCGGCAACGTGACACGCCGGGGATTTGCCGATCAGAAAGTCATCGTTGACGACATGGGCAAGGACCTTCGCGCCATTCGCGAACGGATCGATGACACCAACGTGCGCGTGTCGAACGTGCGCGAGGAGCTCGAAGCCATTCGCACCTCGATCCCCGTGGCGCCGCCTCCGGCCGCTCCCGTGGATCCAGCCACCGTCGATCCCAATGCCCCTCCCGCGCCGGTCATCGCGACGCCGCCCCCCTCCGCGCCGCCCTCAACCGCCGGCCTATCACCGACGCGGATGTTCGACACCGCGCGCGCCGACTACGCGGCCGGCCAATGGTCGCTCGCCGTGACGGGGTTCGATGCGTTCCTCAAAACGTTTCCGCGATCCGAGATGGCCGACGACGCCCAGTTCTTCATCGGCGAAACGTACTACGCGCAGAACCGATGGTCCGACGCGATCGACGCCTACTCGCAGACCATTCAGGGCTACCCCTCCGGCAACGCCGTTCCTGACGCATACTACAAGCGCGGTCTGGCGCAGGAGCGTCTCGGGCAGATCGACGCAGCGCGCGCATCCTGGGAGACGGCGGTGAAGACCTATCCCGACAGCGACGCCGGCCGTCTGGCGCGGCAAAGCCTCGATCGCATCTCGCGACGCCCGGCACCGTGACCTCTCCCGTCACGGGCGTATGCGATTCCTGATCGAGCATCCGGCGGCCGTTCTGACTCGCCGGTGAAAGGACACTGATGGGCAGCGTGAACAAGGTCATTCTGGTCGGCAATCTCGGACGCGACGCCGAGCTGCGGTACACGCCGGGCGGCGCCGCCGTCGCGACGCTGAACCTCGCCACGACCGAGGTCTGGAACGACAAGGGCGGCCAGCGCCAGGAGAAGACCGAGTGGCACCGCGTGATCCTGTGGGGCAAGCAGGCCGAGACCCTGAAGGAATACCTCACGAAAGGTAAACAGATCTACATCGAGGGCCGGCTCCAGACGCGCCAGTGGGATGACAAGGACGGCAACAAGAAATACACGACCGAGGTGAAGGCCGATCGCGTCACCCTGCTCGGCGGCGGTGGCGGTGGTGGGCGCGGCGGTGGGATGGATCGCGGCGGCCCCGCGCCTCAGGGCGGCGGGGATGAGCCGCCGATGGAGCCGATCACCGACGACGATATTCCGTTCTGAGCACCCGGAGATACGCGAGAGGGGACCTATCCCCTCTCACCCGTACCCTCTCTAGGATCTGCCATAGCGATCCTCCAGCCTCACGACATCGTCGAGCTCCGGTGTCGAGGCTTCGAGCACGTCGCAATCTTCAATCGCCGTCATGCGGTGCACCGTCTTGGGCGTGACGTGCACCGAATCGCCGGGAACCATCTCGCGGCGGGTCAGCGTGCCATCGACGGCGCCTATCTCGAACAACATGCGGCCCGCGTGCAGAAAGATCGTTTCGTCCTTCTGGTTGTGGTACTGGAGGCTCAGAGCATGCCCGGCTTTGATGTGCAGAATCTTGCCTACGTAGCGATCTGTTTTCGCCCAGTGCAGTTCATAGCCCCACGGCTTCTCGACGCGTGTCACACTCATCGGGTTCTGACCTCATTGTGATCGGCGGGGCGTCCGAACGACTCCCGGAGACATCCCTCGATTTCCTCGACCGTGCCGAGCGTCAGCACGCGGGCCGCGAGACGCCCCATCTCGCCGGCGTGGGCGTCGCGCACGACGCCGCGCGCGACGGTTAGCGCCCCCGGCGTCATGCTGAATTCCGTCAGACCGCACCCGATCAGGAGTCGGAGCAGAAGCGGATCCGACGCCATCTCGCCACAGACCGAAACAGGAATGCCTTCGCGAACCGCTCCGCGACGCACCTGACGAATCAGTCGCAGCACCGCCGGGTGTAGTGGCTCGTATCGATCCGACACGCGTTCGTCGGTGCGATCGACGGCCAGCGTGTACTGGATCAGGTCGTTGGTGCCGATCGTGAAGAAATCGGCCTCGCGGGCGAGCAGCGACGACGTGAAGGCCGCCGAGGGCACCTCGATCATGATGCCAACGGGCACGTGCGGCGATTCGATGCCCCGCGCTGCAAGCTCCGCGCGGGATTCCTCCAGCAGCCGCCGGGCGGTTCGTACCTCCTGAACGGACGACACGAACGGGAACATGACGCGCAGCGATCCGTGGCGCGCCGCGCGCAGCAGCGCCCGCAGCTGCGTCTTGAAGATGGAGGGCTGCGCGAGGCCGAATCGGATGCCGCGCAGCCCG
>Ga0184628_10000613_pt1 | contig 18730 bp, 11 predicted proteins | sample PLM4_5_b1_FD_133149 | JGI IMG/M metagenome (GOLD analysis project Ga0184628, IMG submission 133149) | Groundwater sediment microbial communities from an aquifer in East River, Colorado, USA - PLM4_5_b1 | ecosystem: Environmental > Terrestrial > Soil > Riparian zone | place: USA: East River... | reverse complement strand
TCCAAAACTAACACGGACGGGGGGCGGTGCGCCCCTCGTCCGTGCAATTGCAGCCCGGCTGGGCGGCTGGTTCAGCGCTTCGCCCAGCGCTTCACCAGTTCGTCGTAGTCGATGGTCACGCCCTTCGGCTTCTCGTTGGCGAGCTTGGCCTTGGGACCGTTCGGTTTGCCGAGCCATTCGCTCGCCGGTTTCTCGGCATTGAGGCGCGGGCCGCAGCCGCTGTAGGTCTTGTCCTTCTTGTCGGCTTCCTCCATGCGCGCCATCACCTGGTCCATCTCCTTGGCGAGGCGATCCATGGCCTGCTGCGGGGTGAAAGTCCCCGAGTTCACGTCGCCGATGTTCTGCCACCAGAGCTGTGCCAGCTTCGGGTAGTCCGGCACGTTGACCCCGGTCGGCGTCCAGCGCACGCGGTCGGGCGAGCGGTAGAACTCGACCAGCCCGCCGAGTTTGGCGGCGCGGTCGCTGAAGGACTTGTGGTTGATGTCCGAGTCGCGAATGATGGTCAGGCCGACGTGGCTCTTCTTGAGCGACACCGACTTCGAAACCACGAATTGCGCATACAGCCACGCGGCCTTGCGGCGATTCAGCGGCGTCGACTTGAACAGCGTCCACGAGCCGGCGTCCTGATAGCCGAGCTTCATGCCCTCTTCCCAATACGGCCCCTTCGGCGAAGGTGCCATGCGCCACAGCAGATTGCCCTGGTCGTCGACGGTGTTGTTGCCTTCTTTCTTGGTCTTGACCATCTCTGCGGTGAAGGCGGTGTACCAGAAGATCTGCTGCGCCACGTTGCCCTGGGAGAGCGCCGGCAGAGACTGGTAGAAGTCATAGTCAGCCGCTCCGGGCGGCGCGTACTTGCGCAGCCACTCGTCCCACTTGCGCACGGCGTAGACCGACGCCGGGCCGTTGGTTTCGCCGCCGCGCGTGACCGAAGCGCCCGCCGGGTTGCAGGAACCTGCCTCCATGCGGATGCCCCACTCGTCGATCGGTCGGCCGTTCGGCAGGCCTTTGGAGCTGGCGCCCGCCATGGACAACCAGGCGTCGGTCATGCGCCAGCCCAGGTCGGGGGCGCGCTTGCCGTAGTCCATGTGGCCGTAGATGCGCTTGCCGTCGATTTCCTTTACGTGCACCGAAAAGAACTCGGCGATGTCCTCGTAGGCCGACCAGTCGAGCGGCACGCCAAGGTCATAGCCGTAGATCTGCTTGAACTTGGCCTTCAGGTCCGCGCGCTTGAACCAGTCGTAGCGGAACCAATAGAGGTTCGCGAACTGCTGGTCGGGCAGCTGCCAGAGCTTGCCGTCCGGCCCGGTGGTGAAGGACTTGCCGATGAAGTCGTTGACGTCGAGCGTGGGCAGCGTCACGTCCTTGCCTTCGCCCGCCATCCAGTCGGTCAGGTTGACCGCGGACTGCAGGCGCGAGTGCGTGCCGATCAGGTCCGAATCGTTGATGTAGGCGTCATACAGGTTGCGGTTGGTCTGCATCTGCGTCTGCACCGCCTGCACCACCTCGCCTTCGCCCAGCAGTTGGTGGTTGACCTTGATTCCGGTGATCTCGAAGAAGGCCTTGGTGAGCACCTTGGATTCGTATTCGTGCGTCGGGATGGTTTCCGACAGGACATTGATCTCCAGGCCCTTGAAGGCCTTCGCGGCGTTGATGAACCATTCCATCTCCTTCAACTGCTGCGCCTTGCTCAGCGTCGAAGGCTGGAATTCCTTGTCGACCCACTGCTTCGCTTCGTTCGTGCCCGCGATGCCGATCGGGGCAAAGGCGGCGGCGACTGCAAGGGCGAGCGTCGCCCCTACCTTCGTAAACCTCGTCATGTTGGCTCCCTTTGTCTGACAGAAAAACCATGCTATGAGCGAAAGCAAATGAATGTCAATATATAAGAAACGCTTGGTGCAGTGCCGCAAAACGAAAGAAATAGAAAGTCCTCTTGTTAAGATGAGCAATTGAGGCCAACACCTTGCCAGTCCTCACTCCACGCCAGGCGGACATCGTGGCGCTCGCGCGCGATAACGGTCGACTCGATGTCGACGGGTTGGCGAGCCGCTTCGGGGTGACGCCGCAGACCATCCGCAAGGACCTGAACGAACTGTGCGACCAGGGCGTGCTGCAGCGCTATCACGGGGGCGCGATGCTGCCCTCGGGGGTCGCCAACCTCGCCTATGAATCGCGGCGGCAGCTGGCCACCGACGCCAAGCGGCGCATCGGCCTGAAGGCGGCCGAACTGATCCCGAACGACTGCTCCCTGCTGATCAACATCGGCACCACCACCGAGCAGGTGGCCACCGCCTTGCGCTCGCACAAGGGCCTCATGGTGATCACCAACAACATGAACGTGGTCAACATTTTGCAGGGCTACACGCAGATCGAAGTGATCGTGGCGGGCGGCGTGCTGCGCCATGCCGATGGCGGCATCGTCGGCGAGCCTGCGGTGGATTTCCTGCGCCAGTTCAAGGTGGACTACGCGATCATCGGCGCCTCCGCGATCGACGAGGACGGCAGCTTGCTCGACTACGACTACCGCGAGGTGGAGGTGTCGCGCAAGATCGTGGAGAGCAGCCGCCGCGCCATCCTGGTCGCCGACAGCCTGAAATACGGACGCTCCGCGCCGGTGCGCATCGGCCACATCTCCGACATCGACCATTTCGTCACCGACGCGGCGCCGTCCGAGCGGCTGCTGAGCATCTGCGCGGAGAACCAAGTGGCGGTCGACATCGCCGTCGAGAAGCCAGACGAGGCGGTCGTCGGCGCCCGATGAGCGCAGCGCAGCAACCGGCGCGCCGCGACCTGGCCCGCACGCTCGCGCAGTTCCCCGCGTGGGACCTGGTGGTGATCGGCGGCGGCGCCACCGGGCTCGGCGTGGCGCTCGATGCGGCCGCGCGCGGCCTGTCGGTTGCGCTCGTCGAAGCCGAAGACTTCGCCAAGGGCACCTCGTCACGCGCCACCAAGCTGGTGCACGGCGGCGTGCGCTATCTCGCGCAAGGCAACCTCAGGCTGGTGCGCGAGGCGCTGCGCGAGCGCGCCATCCTCCTGCGCAACGCGCCGCACCTCGCCCAGCCGCTGCCCTTCCTGCTGCCCGTCTACGGCGCCAAGGGGCGCTGGTTCGACCAATGGTTCTACGGCAGCGGACTGTTGCTGTATGACCTGCTTGCCGGCCGGCAACGCCAGGGGCGAACCGAGTTTCTTGGCGCGGCCGCGGCGGTGCGCCTGGCGCCGGGCCTGCAGGTGCGCGGCTTGGCGGGAGCGGTGCGCTACTGGGACGGACAATTCGACGATGCACGCCTGGCGCTCGCGCTGGCGCGCACCGCGATCGCGCGCGGCGCGAGCGTGCTCAATCACTGTGCCGCGGTAGGCCTGAACCATGAAGGCGGCCGCATCGCCGGCGTGGTGGTCGAGGACCGCGAGAGCGGGCAGCGCCACGCCCTGCGCACGCGCTGCGTGGTCAATGCCACCGGTGTCTGGGTGGACGCGGTGCGGCGCATGGACCGGGCGCCGCGCGGCGACCTGGTGGCGCCGAGCCAGGGTGTGCATGTGGTCGTGGACCGCGACTTCCTGCCGGGCGGCCACGCGATCCTGGTGCCGAAAACCAGGGATGGCCGCGTGCTGTTCGCCGTGCCCTGGCTGGGCAAGACCATCCTCGGCACCACCGATACTCCGCGCCACGACCTGCCGCTCGAGCCCGAGCCGTTCCGCCAAGAGATCGAATTCATCCTGGGCGAAGGCGCGCGTTACCTGGCGAGAGCGCCCACGCGCGCGGACATCCGCTCGGTGTGGGTCGGCCTGCGGCCGCTGGTCAAGCCGCCCAACGAGGATCCCGGCGATACCAAGGCGCTATCGCGCGAGCATGCAGTGCTGGTGGAACGCTCGGGCCTGGTCACCGTTACCGGCGGCAAGTGGACCACCTACCGCGCGATGGCCGAAGACGTGCTCGCGCACTGCATGTCCAACCAGCTGCTGCCGGCGCGCCCGGCTGGTGCGACCGCCGCCCTGTCGCTGGCCGGCGCGCCCGCCTGCGGCGAGCGCCCGCTGAGCGATGCGCCGGGCTTGCATCTATATGGCACCGAGGCGCCGATCGTGCAGTCCATGCCCGGCGCGGACCGGGAACTGGCGCCCGGACTTTCGGAGGCCATGGTGCGCTTCGCGGTGCGCCGCGAATACGCGCGCTCGGTGGAGGACGTGCTCGCGCGCCGATCGCGCGTGCTGTTCCTCGACGCGCGGCTAGCCGCGTCGATTGCGGCGCGCACCGCCGCGATCCTCGCCGAGGAACTCGGCAAGGATTTCGATGCCGGCAAGTCTCTGCGCGACTTCAGGGAGCTCGCCGAGCGCTACTGCCGGCTGCCGCCGCAGCCGGCTCAGTAGAATAGCCCGATGCGCTACATCCTCGCGCTCGACCAGGGCACCACCAGCTCGCGCGCCATCGTGTTCAACGAGGAAGGCGCGCCGGTGCAGACGGCGCAGCAGGAATTCCGCCAGATCTATCCGCAGCCGGGTTGGGTGGAGCACGATCCGAACGAGCTCTTCGCTACCCAGTGCGAGGTGGCGCGCGAGGCAGTGGAAAAGGCCGGCGTGCACCCGACCGAGATCCTCGCCGCGGGCATCGCCAACCAGCGCGAGACCACCGTGCTGTGGGACCGGCAGACCGGCGCGCCGCTCGCCAACGCCATCGTCTGGCAGGACCGCCGCACTGCCGGCGTGTGCGCGCAACTGCGTGCCGACGGCGTCGAGGACACCATCAAGGCCAAGACCGGGCTGGTGCTCGATCCTTATTTCTCCGGCACCAAGATCGCCTGGTTGCTGGACAACATCCCCGGCGCGCGCGGGCGCGCCGAGCGCGGCGAGCTCGCCTTCGGCACCATCGACACCTGGCTCGCCTGGCAGCTGTCGCAGAGCCGGACCCATGTCACCGACCCCTCGAACGCGGCGCGCACCATGCTGTTCGACATCCACAAGGGCGACTGGGACACCGAACTGCTCGAAATGCTGCGCGTGCCACGCGCCATCTTGCCCGACGTCTACCCGTCAGCGCACGTGTTCGGCATGATTGCGCCCTCGGTACTCGGCGCCGCGGTGCCGATCGCGGGCATCGCCGGCGACCAGCAGGCGGCGCTTTTCGGCCAGGGCTGCCACAAGCCGGGCATGGCGAAGAACACCTATGGCACCGGCTGCTTCATGCTGCTCAACACCGGCGCGCGCGCCGTGGCCTCCGCCAACGGCCTGCTCACCACCGCCACCGCGCAGCTCGGCCGCGCGCGCGATGCGCGCGACGCCGACAAGGAGTACGCGCTGGAAGGCAGCGTATTCATCGCCGGCGCGGTCGTACAGTGGCTGCGCGACGAGATGCGCTTCTTCAACTCGAGTGCCGAGATCGAGGCGCTGGCCGCCAGCGTGCCCGACTCGGGTGGCGTGGTCCTGGTGCCGGCGTTCACCGGCATGGGCGCGCCGCACTGGGATCCGCAGGCGCGCGGCGTCATCGTCGGCATCACGCGCGGTACCGGGCGCGCGCACATCGCCCGCGCCGCGCTCGAATCGATCGCGTACCAGAGCGCCGACGTGCTCGAGGCGATGCAGAAGGACTCGGGCGAAAAGCTGAAGGAGCTGCGCGTGGACGGCGGCGCCGCCGCCAACGACCTGCTGATGCAGTTCCAGGCCGACATTCTCGGCGTGCCGGTGGTGCGGCCCAAGGTGCTGGAGACCACGGCGCTGGGCGCGGCGTACCTGGCGGGACTGGCCGTCGGGCTGTGGCCTTCGCGCGAGGCGCTCGCCTCGCGCTGGGAAGTGGGCCGGCGCTTCGAGCCGCAGATGATTCCCGCCCACGCCGCAGATCTTCTCGGGCAGTGGCGCGAGGCGGTCAAGCGTTCGCTACGCTGGGCGGAGCTGGGTTAGCGCGCCCCACACGCGGCGCGCGAACTCGGGGTAGTTCTCCGCGATGACGCGGGCTACCGGCCCGCGGAGCAGATCCAGTTCTTCGTCGGCCGGTGCGGCCGTCTGCGGCACGGCGCCCGGCACGTCATAGTCAAAGCCGGTGTTCGCGCGAACGTCCGCCACGCTCGAGTCCGGGTGCACGCTTGCCAAACGGAAGCGGCGCTGTTCCTTCTGCCACAGGAAAAGCGCCTTTCCGGTCAACAATGCCGCCGGGCCGCCCCGCCGTTCGACACCGGGTTCGCTCCACCCCGGCGCGGAGAGGAAATCCACCTTCTTTACCAGCACGCGCGGTGAATGTTCCTCCCGGAATAGGATGGTTTTCTTCGCCGCGAAATACATATAGGCGGAGCCGAAGGAGCCCGGGAAGCGCTTGCCTTCGGCCTTCACCAGGTTGATGTTCGCCTCGCCGTCGATCTGCGCGCCGCCGAGGAAGAAAACGTCGATGCGCCCCTGCCCGGCCAGGTCGAACAGTTCGCGGGATCCTTCGGTGAACGGATTGCCGCTGCGCTTGTGCAGCAGCGATACGCGTGGCCGCCCGCCGTTCTTCTCGCGCAGCAGGAACACCGCCATCGCGGGAATCGGCGAGGCCGCCCCCACGGCGACGTGCCGCGCATCGCCGATCAGGCGCGCGATTGCGACAGCCAGCAGCTCTTCCTTCGCGAAGTTCGGTAGCACGTTGGCAGAACCGTGTGTGTCAATGTCCTGAGGGCGCAGGACAATGGTATCTCGCTGGAAGCCCATGCCGATGGCTGCTTGCGACCCATAGAGGAATCCGCCGGAAGTGCCCTACGCGCGCTACGAGCGTCAAAGGTGCGCAGGGGGCGGGATAGAATCCCCTATCGTTCCATGTACCAACATTACTTTGGCCTCGCCGAGGCGCCATTCTCCATTGCGCCGGACCCACGCTATCTATACCTGAGCCATCGCCATCAGGAGGCGCTCGCTCATCTGCTCTATGGCGTGAACGGCGATGGCGGGTTCGTGCTGCTCACGGGCGAGGTGGGAGCGGGCAAGACCACCGTATGCCGCTGCCTGCTGCAGCAGATCCCCGCGTCCTGCGATGTGGCCTATATCTTCAATCCCAAGCTGACGGTGGAGGAACTGCTCTCGACCATCTGCGTTGAATTCGGCATTGTCTGTCCGCCCGGCAATGCCAGCATCAAGGTGTTCGTCGATTGCATCAACGCGTACCTGCTCGACGCCCATGCCAAGGGCCGCCACACCGTGCTGATCATCGACGAATCGCAGAATCTCTCGGCCGATGTGCTGGAGCAGATGCGCCTGCTCACCAATCTGGAAACGAACGAGCGCAAGCTGCTGCAGATCATCCTGCTTGGCCAGCCCGAGCTGGCGCAGATGCTCGAGCGGCCCGAACTGAGGCAACTCAGCCAGCGCATCGTCGCGCGCTATCACCTGGGGCCGCTGACCAAGCCGGAAGTCGCAGCCTATGTGCGACATCGGCTCGAGATAGCGGGCGCGCAACGGCAACTGTTTCCGGCGGCCTTGATGGGCCGCGTGTTCCGCTTGAGCGGCGGCGTTCCCCGGGTCATCAACGTGCTGTGCGACCGCTCGCTGCTCGGCACCTACGTGCAAGGCAAGGAGCGGGTTGATCGCGCGACGCTCGCGCAAGCAGCGCGCGAGGTGTTCCACCAGGCGCAGCGCCGCAGCCTGGTGCGGCCCCTGCTGGTGATCCTGTTTCTGGTGCTTGCCGGCGGGTTGGCGATGACGCTGATTCAGCCGCAGCTGCGTGAGACTGGAACAGCAACGGGGCCTGCGACCATGGCAAAACCCGGCGTTCAGACAACAGTCGCGGGGCCGGCTAAAGAGGCTCTGGCGAAGGACGTCAAGGCAACAGCGGTGCTGCCGGACACGCTGGAATGGCCGGCGGACCAACCGCGCTCGCGCAGCAAGGAGTTGGCTTACGCTGCATTGTTCCGGGCGTGGGGCGTCGAGGCCAACGGCGAGGAAGCGTGCGGGCAGGCCGAAGGCCTGGGTCTGCGCTGTCGCAGCGCCCGCGGAGGATTGGATGAACTGCATCGGCTGAACCGGCCCGCAGCGCTCCTGATGCGCGACGAACAGGGCCGGGAGTTCCATGCCGCGTTGATTGCGCTCGAAGACAAGACCGCCACTTTCGCCATCGGCGCCGAAGCGAGGACGGTCGCACTTGGCGCCCTGGGGGCGCAATGGTCGGGGCAATACACGTTGCTTTGGCGCATGCCGCCGGATGCGCGCGAGAATATCCTCTCCGGGGAGCGTGGTCCGGCCGTGCAATGGCTGATCAGGCAGCTCGCGCAGGCGCAGGGCCTGGTTGCCGGACCCAGCAAGGATCCGCAGCTCGATGACGTCCTGGAGCGTCAGGTGAAGCAGTTTCAACTCGCCCAGGGATTGATTCCAGACGGCGTCGTCGGACCTCAGACAGTGATGCGACTCGCCGGCGTGGGGGATCGGACGGCGCCGAAATTGCTGCCCCGGCAAGGGGAACAATAGGCGTGTCGTACATCCTCGACGCCTTGAGAAAATCCGATCAGCAGCGTCGGCGCGGCGCGGCGCCGACGCTGCTCGTGGGGCAGGCGATGGCCGTGGCGCCCAAACGGCCGGCGTTCCTGGCCTACGGCATGCTCGTGGCGGTTCTGATCGCAGCGGGTGTAGTGATCGGCTGGCTGCGCCCATGGCAACCGGAGCAAGCGGCTCCCTCCGGGGCGGAGCTTGTCGCCGCCAAGCCGCTCGCGTCGACCCCGCGCCAACTGGCGTCTGCGCCATCCGAGACGGCGCCGCAACCGAAGCCGGAACTGCAGGCGCAAAAAGCGAAGCCGCCCGCGCAAGCATCGCCGGTGCTTGTTCCGACGAAGCCGCAACGGCCCGCGCGCGAAAAGCCGAAGACGGATGGCGCACCGCTTGAAGCGGATGCGGCAATGGCAGGGAACGCTGAGGCGCCGGCGCCGGGCCAGCCTGGCGGCAGCGCCGCCGCCGATGCGGCGCGCTTGCAAACGGTGAACTCGATGGCCGAACTTCCACTCTCGGTCCAGCAGGAGCTTCCGGCAATGGCAATTTCGGTTCATGCCTATTCCGGCAATCCCCGGAACCGCCTGGTCGGCATCAACAACCGCATCCTGAGGGAAGGCGAGTACGTGGTTCCCGGTCTCAAGCTCGAGCAGGTCACGCCGGATGGCATGATATTCGGCTACAAGGGATACAGCTTCCGTCGCGGCTTGAATTAGAGCGGGCTTCTCATTTCAACTGCAGTGGCTGGTACTCCGCGGCGGCCGTCTTGAACACAAACTCGTCGAGATAGCTGCGGAATCCCTCGGCAGTCTTCGCCAGCCGCGCGTAGTGCTGAAGGTGCGCGTCGTCGATGCCGTAGGCGCCGGGCACGCCGAGCGGCCAGGCGCCGCGCGGCGCAGGCGCCACGGCAGTGATGTAGACCGAGCCGATGCAGCCTGGCGCGAGCAATTCGTCCTCGACCATGTCACCCGCCTTCATTTCTTCATAGCTGACATAGCAGGCCTTCGACGCATGCGCAATCGTCGCCAGCTCGCGGCGCCGCCCCACCCAGACATTGCCCGCCTCGTCAGCCCAGCGCGCATGGAACAGCGCGACATCAGGGACGATGGCTCTCGCGAGGAGGATCGGATCACCCTTCGCGTAAGGATTGTCGATGGTCTTCCAGTGCGGATGGTTTTTCACAAGGTCCGAGCCGAGCACGCCGCGCAAAGGCATGAACGGCACGCCCTTCTCGGTGGCCTGCAGGCCGGTGTGGATCATCGGGCAGGTGGCGTCGATCACCTTCAGCGTTCCCTTCTCCACCGCGTCGGTGAAGCGCGGCGCGAGGCCCGCCTCGCCCAGCGTCACGGCGCTGGTTTCCACTTCGCGCACGCAGCCCGCGCCGATCAGAAGGTCGGCGCAAAGTCCCAGCACCGGCACGCCGAGCAGCTTCAGGTCCTTTGCGCCGCGCCGGACCAGCGCGCGCACCACCTCCATCGCCACCGGCGAATAATCCGGCGGCAGGCCGAGGCACGCGCCGTCCCGGATCTCGCGCGCCAGCGCCCCGGCATCGCCGAGGAAGCGTGTCTCGTTGGCCGGCAGGTCACTCAAGCCGTGCCACCCACGGTGAGGCCATCGATGCGCAGCGTCGGCTGCCCCACGCCCACCGGCACCGACTGGCCCTCCTTGCCGCAGGTGCCCACGCCCGAATCGAGTTTCAGGTCGTTGCCGACCATGCTCACGCGCGTGAGCGCATCCGGCCCGTTGCCGATCAGCGTGGCGCCCTTTACCGGCCGCGTCACGCGGCCGTCCTCGATCAGGTAAGACTCGGAGGCCGAGAACACGAATTTCCCGTTGGTGATGTCCACCTGGCCGCCGCCGAAGTTCGCGGCATACAGGCCCTGCTTCACGCCGCGGATGATCTCCTGCGGGTCGTGCGGGCCGGCCAGCATGATGGTGTTGGTCATGCGCGGCAGCGTGAGATGCGCGAAGGATTCGCGCCGCCCATTGCCGGTCACCGGCATCTTCATCAGTCGCGCGTTCAGGCTGTCCTGCATCAAGCCGCGCAGCACGCCGTCTTCGATCAGCACGGTGCGCCGCGTAGGGTTGCCTTCGTCGTCCACGGTGAGCGAGCCGCGACGGTGGGGCAGCGTGCCGTCGTCGATGACGGTGACCCCCGGCGCGGCGACGCGCTCGCCCATGCGCCCGGCGAAGGCCGAGCTGCCCTTGCGATTGAAATCCCCTTCCAGGCCGTGGCCCACCGCCTCGTGCAGGAGGATCCCGGGCCAGCCCGGGCCGAGTACCACGGTCATGGTGCCCGCCGGTGCCGGGGCGGCATCGAGGTTGACCAGCGCCTGGTGCACCGCCTGTTGCGCATATTCCTCGAGCACGGCATCGCTGAAATGCGAGTAATCCGTGCGCCCGCCGCCGCCGGCGCTGCCGCTCTCGCGTCGCCCGTCCTGCTCGGCGATCACCTGCACCGACAGGCGCACCAGCGGCCGCACGTCGGCGGCCAGCAGCCCGTCGGAGCGCGCGATCAGCACCACCTCGTATTCGCCGCCGAGGTGCGCCATCACCTGCGCCACGCGCGGATCCTTCGCCCGGCACAGGCGCTCGAGCTTCTCCAGCATGGCGACCTTCGCTTCGGAGCGGAGCGAGGCCAGCGGGTCGAGCGGCTGGTAGCGCTGCGGCGCGCCGGGGCGGCGCGCGACCCGCGTCTTTTTGCCGCCGCCCGCGGCGGCGATCGCCCGCGTCGCGCGCGCCGCATCCTCCAGCGCGCGCAGGCTGATCTCGTCCGAGTAGGCGAATGCCGTCTTGTCGCCGGAAATCGCGCGCACGCCCACGCCCTGCTCGATGGCGAAGCTGCCCGACTTGACGATGCCTTCCTCCAGGCTCCAGCCCTCGGCGCGCGTGTACTGGAAATAGAGGTCGGCATGCTGCACGCGCCGTTGCGCGAGCGCGGCGAACACCGCGTCCAGCCGGCGCGCCTCGAGGTCGTAGGGCGCGAGCAGGCAGGAGTCGGCGGTGGCAAGCAGCGTATCGGTGTCCATGTCCCTCGTTCCTCCAGTTTGCCCGCGGTTTCCCTCAGTTGCCAGACATTGGCGCGGGTGCTTCGGTGGCAACGGGCGGCTTGATCTTCCGCACCTGAGGGTCCTTCCAGGTGCCGGTGATGCCGTACTCGTACGCGAAGATCTGACCCAGCGGGTCCTTCAGCACGCGCTGGCCGAGGAAGGTCACGATGCCGGCGACCGGGTTGATCACGCCGACCACCGTGGCGGCGGAGTCGCCCAGATTCGGCCTGATGCGCACGCGCAGGTCCTGCGTCTCGCGCGCGAGGTCGGCCTGGCCCTTCATCGCCACGTCGGCCGCCGAACCCCGCATCCTCAAGTCCTGGGTGTCGAGCACGCCACCGGCGATCTGCGCGGTGGCGTCGATGCGCTCCCACTTGAAGCCCTTGGAGAACACGTCGCGGAAATCCAGCGTGATGCGTTGCGGCAGCATCTGCAGGCTCATCAGCGACAGCAGCTTGCCCACGCCGGGGTCGATCTCCAGGAACTGTCCGTCCGCGGCGTGCACTTCAACGCGGCCAGCGAGGCTGGCGTAATCGATCGCCGTCGGATTGCCATTCCAGGTGGCCGAGGCCAGCGCCTTGGCGCTGCCGCCCTTCACCAGCCCGGCGTGGCCGAAGCGCTCGAGCATGCGGCCGACGTCGCTCGCCTCGACGTCCACGCTGATCGAGGTGGTGGCGCCCGCCCCGGTGCGCCAGACGCCCTTGGCGACGAGCGAGCTGTCGAGATTGCGCATCGCGACGCGCTCCAGCACCCAGTCGGCGGCTTGGCGGTGCGCGAGGATCTCCATGCTGCCGAGCTCCTTGCCGCCCAGGCTGAAGCTGTCGGCGATCAGGTCGAGCGCCGGCAGTTCGTCCAGGGCGCGTGCGGCCGTCGTGCCCGGGGTGTCCGGCGGCGTGGCGAAGCGCGACAGCCGCGCGACGAGCTTGCCGCGATCCGCCAGACGGAAGTTGAGGTCGCCCAGGATCTGGGAAGACTCGAGGTTTGCCGACCAGCCCTCGGGCTGCGTGATGACCCTGACCTGGATGTCGCCCAGTCGCTTGCCGAATGCGTCGAGCGTCCCGATGCGCAGGTCCGTGCGCAACTTCAGGCCGTCGCCGGTGCCGTCGGCGGAGGCAAGCGCCAGCCACGGCTCAAGCTCGAGGCTCTCCAGCGCTCCATACAGCAGCAAGACGCTGGACTCCACCGGCATGCGCAGCGGCCCGGCCGGCGGCGAGAAAGCCACGGCCGCGCGCCAAAGCGACTTTTCGCCCTCGCCCTGGCGCGACAGTTCCGCGCGCAACAAACGGCCGAGCGTGATGAAGGTGCGCTGGCCCGCCTCGCCCGCTGTCGCCGAGATGCGCAGCGGCAGCGCCGCATTGGCCGGCTTGGCGAGGGGCGCCGGCAACTCGCTCGAGACGCCGACCAGGTTCGATTCAAACACCACCCGCGGCGCCCGATTGGCGCGCGTGATCAGGGTGGCGGTGTAGGGTGCGGAGCCCTTGAGTGCGCCTTGCCACGGCTGGCCGAGCAGCGGCTCCACGGCAGCGACGGAAAACGAGCCGCGCGCCACCAAGCTCAGGTCGCCGTCCCTGTTCGTACCGCCGTTCAGCGCGATCGGGCCGCCGAAGATCCGGCCGCTCGCCTCACCGAGGGTGAACGATCGCTCGGTGAACGAGAGGGTGCCGGTCGCGCGCTCCAGCGGCGGGAGCCTCGGGTCGAAGTGCAGGGTGTTGCTGACAAAGCGGTACTCGCCCTCTACGTGGCCCGCGTCCATCTTCGCCAGCGGCAGGCCCAGCTTGAGCCTCAGCCGACCGCTGCCGCTCGCGCTCGTGCCGTCGCTGAAGCCCCCGATCATGCGGCGCACCGGGCTCTGGTGGACAAAGTCGAGGAACTCCGCGGTGCGCCCTTCCGCGTCGCCCTGGATCTGCAGTTCGGAGCCGGGCGCCCCGAGCCGGTCGATCGCCACGCGCACATTGGACACGTTGGCGCCAAGGATGCGCGCCCTGCGGGCCGTGATCTCCATGCGGTTGCGATCGAACAGCAGCGTGCCGTCGATGTCTTCCGCGGGCGGCCAGCCTTGAGCGTACAGGAGCGTTGCCTCGCGCACCTGCGCCAGGACCTGGAACTGCCCCTTCGCCGGATCGACGAACGGAAAATCGCGCAGGTCGCCCGACAGGCGCAGCCGCGCATCGTTTGATCTTCCGCCTTGGATCGCGCCGACCAGCCAGGCGCGCGTCACCTCGCCCATGATCGAGGCGAGCGGCAGGTAGCGGTGCAGGTTGCGGGCGTTGACGCGGGACAATTGCACGTTGAGGTCGATCACCCCGGGCCCCTCGCCGGTATACAGGTGATTGCCGGATGCGCTGCCGGCGAAGTCCTCGTTGGCGTAGCTCAGGCCGGCGAGGCGCACACTGACGCCCCTGGCCGGCGTGCGCTCCCAGCGCACCTCCCCGTCCAGCGCATCCAGTCGGATACGCGCCTCGGGGAAAATCCTCGGCAGGCCGATTTCGGCGTTGCGCGCGGCAAGCTGCAGCTCGCCGCGGGTCTCGCTCGCCTGCACGCGGCCCGACAGGTTGGCGAAACCCGGGATCGCGCGCCACGGCGCCATGGTAAGGGCGTCGAAGCGGGAGCGGGCTTCGAAGCGGGCCTGGTCGGGCAGCTCGCCGCTCCAGCGGAAATCCACGTCGCGCAGCCGACCCTGCGGCGCGAGTTCCGCAAGCAGGGCGCGCAGGTCACGCGGAAATGGCAGGTATTCCGCCAGCTGCGCGAGAGGCCCCAGCTCAATCAGGTCGGCGCTCACCGCGCCGCGCTCCGGCTGCGCGCTGTGCGCGGCCTCCCAGCTCGCGCGGAACGAGGTGCCGGAGAGCGGCGCGCCCTGCGCCGGCACGAGCGCGAGGCGCCGCGCGCCGAATTCGTAGCCGTGGGCGGTCTGGCGGCCGTCCACGCGCCCGCTCACGCTGGCGATACGCAGCACCGGCAGGTCGCTGCCCAGGCGCGCTATCACCCCGGTGAGCGCCACATCCGCCGCCGCGTCCACCAGCCTGCCTGCGCCAACGCTCGCCCACAGGCGCAGCGCGCCCTGGCCGGCACTCACCTCCAGCGGGTAGTCGACCCAGGCTCGCCAGCCGGCGAGGTCCGTGTAGCCCAGTTCGGCGTAGACCCGTCCGGTCCACGCCTCGGGGCGCATGGCGACGTCGCTGGTGACCGAAGCGCGCAATTCCACGCTCGCCCCGAGCTCACGCGGCGGCCGCGCCGACAAGCCGATCTGGTGCACGTCGCCGCGATTGCGCATGCGAAACTGCAGGCTGCGCAATGCCAGCAGCGGCGCCCCGCGAAGCTCGTCCACCCAGTCGATCTCCGCGTTGCGGATCACGATCTCGCGCTGCCCGAGGATCAGCCCGGCGAGCCCGGCCCCGCCCGCCGCCGCCACCTGCGCCGCGCCGAGCTTCAGGCCGGCGACGTGGATCGCGCCCGAGGCGTCGCGTCGCACCGTGAGCCGCGGCCCATCGATCGCCAAACTGTACAGGCGCAGCTCGCGCGCGGTCAGCGTGCTCCAGGCCAGCACCGGCTCGACGGATGGCAGGCGCAGCGCCTCGCGCCCTTCGCGGTCATAGATGCGCAGGTCGGAGACCACCAGGCGCGGGCGCAAGCCATCCCAGTCAGCCTGAAGCGCGCCGACCCGGACCTGCAGCCCGACTGCGCGCGTGAGCGCCGCCTCCAGGTCCGCACTGTAGTTGCCCACCTGCGGCAGCAGCCAGAAGCGAAGCGTGAGGAACACGGCGGCGAACGCGAAAAATGCGATCCAGGCCAGCACTTCAAGCGTGCGCAGCAGCACGCCAGCGACGGAGGATCGCTGCAGGGTTTGCATTGCGCTTTGCGTTGCCCCTATATTCGGTTCGGGTTCAGGTGGATGTAACGCTCGACCAGCAGGTTTGGGGCACGGCGGCGCAGAAAGTTCTTGCGGCGCGACACGCTGGCGACTCATTCTAACCGTAAATGCCCGATCCGATTGGCAAAATCACCCTTTCGCGCGCTGCGCAGCACGCGCTGCAGGCGCATGCAGAGATGGCCGACGAGCTCGCGTCGCCGGCGCCTTTCGCGCGCGCGCAGATCGCCGCCGCGCTCGAAGGCGCGGCGCGCGATGACGAGGCAGCGCTCAAGCGGCGGCTGCGGCGGCTGCGCACGCGTGTCCTGCTGCGCGTCATGGCGCGCGACCTCTCGGGGAGCGCGGACCTCGACGAAGTGTGCGGCACGATGAGCGACCTCGCCGAGCTGCAGATCGCCGCGGCGCTGGATTGGACCGGGGCGCGCGAGCTGGTGGTGGTGGCGATGGGCAAGCTCGGCGGCCGCGAGCTGAACGTCTCCTCCGACATCGACCTGATCTTCCTGCACCGGGACGGCGCGGATGCGCAGGCGCTGGAACGCGCCGGGCGCAAGTTGATCGCCCTGCTCTCGGAGATCACCGGGGACGGGTTCGCGTTCCGCGTCGACATGCGCCTGCGCCCCTATGGCGATTCCGGTCCTCTGGTGACGAGCTTCGAGGCGCTGGAGACCTATTTCGTGACCCAGGGGCGCGAGTGGGAGCGCTATGCCTGGATCAAGGCTCGGCCGCTCACGGGCAGCGGCCACGAGGAACTCGCCGCCATCGTGCGCCCCTTCGTGTACCGCAAGTACCTGGACTACGCGACGCTGGCGGCGATGCGCAACCTGCACGCCGAGGTGCGGCGCGAGGTCGCGCGCCGCGACCTCGCCGAGCACGTCAAGCTCGGCCCCGGCGGCATCCGCGAGATCGAGTTCGTGGCGCAGGCGCTGCAACTGGTGCGCGCTGGCCGCGACCCGTCGCTCGCGGTGCGTCCGACGCTGCAGGTCCTCGCGCGCCTGGGCGAGCGCGGACTGCTGCCGCCCGCGGCGGTGCTCGAGCTGCGCGCGGCTTACGTGTACCTGCGCAACACCGAGCACCGCCTGCAGTACCTCGACGATCTGCAGACGCACACGCTGCCGCAGGACGCGGAGGACCGCAACCGCATCGCACGCATGAGCGCCTGCGCTTCCTGGGACCAGTTCAGCGATCGGCTGCAGGCGCACCGCGACGCGGTACAGCGGCACTTCCAGGCGGTGTTCGCCGAATCGCAGGCCGCCGGGGGGCCGGAAGTGTGGCAGGACGACCGCGAGGCTGTGGCGCAGGCGCTCGCCGCGTCCGGTTTCCGCGACGCTGCGGCAAGCGCCGACCGGCTCGCCGCCGTGCGGCGCAGCCAACGCTACGCGCAGCTGCCCGCGGATTCGCGGCGCCGCGTGGACGCGCTGGTGCCGGCGCTGGCCGCCGCCGCAGCGCAATGCGATGATCCCGACGCCACCCTGGCGCGCGGCCTCGACCTGATCGAGGCCGTCGCACGCCGCGCCGCCTACCTGGCGCTGCTGGCGGAGCATCCGGAGGCGCTGCAGCGCGTCACGAAAATCATCGCCGCCTCCAGCTGGGCGGCGGAATTCGTCACGCGCCACCCGCTGCTGCTCGACGAGCTTCTCGACGACCGCGTGCTCTACGCCGTGCCGGACTGGCCGGCGTTCGAGCACGCGTTGCGCGCGGCGCTGGACGCCACCGCGGGCGACGCCGAGCGGCAGATGAACCTGCTGCGCGAGCAGCACCAGGCGCAGGTATTCCGCCTGCTGGCGCAGGACATCGCCGGCCTGCTGACGGTGGAAAAGCTCGCCGACCACCTTTCCGAGCTCGCCGACCGCACGCTTGGTGTGACGCTTGAGTTGTGCTGGTCGCAGCTGCGCACGCGCCACCGCGAGCAGCCGCGCTTCGCGGTGCTCGCCTACGGCAAGCTCGGCGGCAAGGAACTGGGCTACGCCTCCGACCTCGACCTGATCTTCGTCTACGACGACGCCGACGAACGCGCCCCGGAGAATTACGCGCGGCTGGCGCAGCGCCTGAACCACTGGCTGACCACGCGCACCTCGAGCGGCGCGCTGTTCGAGACCGACCTGCGCCTGCGGCCATCGGGCGAGGCCGGGTTGCTGGTGTCCTCCATCGAGGCTTTCGCCAAATACCAGGAAGAGTCGGCGTGGGTGTGGGAGCACCAGGCTCTCTCACGCGCACGCGCCTGCGCGGGCGACGCCCAAGTCGGCGCTGCCTTCGAGCAGATCCGGCGGCGCATCCTGGTCAGGCCGCGCGAGGCCGCCGCGCTGGCGCAGGAAGTCGTTGCCATGCGCGAACGCATGCACCTCTCGCATCCGAATCCCACGGGCCAGTTCGACGTCAAGCACGACCGCGGCGGCATGATCGACCTGGAGTTCATCGTCCAGACCCTGGTGCTCACGCACGCCGCGCGCCATGGCGAGCTCACCGGCAACCTGGGCAACATCGCGCTGCTCGGCATCGCGGCCGGGCTGGGGCTGATCCCGGCGGGACTGGCGCAGCAGTGCCGCGACGCATACCGGGAGTTCCGCCGCATCCAGCATGCGCTGCGCCTGAGCGGAGCGCGGTTCGCGCGCGTACCCATGGAGCGGGTCGCCGCACATGCCGGGGCGGCGCGCGCGCTGTGGGCCGAGGTCCTGGGCTAGCGCACGCGCAGGGTGATGTCGCCGTAGTAGCTGCGCGCGACCTGCTGCGTGTTGTCCGAATCGGTGAGTACGCCCACCGCGACGATATCCGCAGGCTCTTCGCCGAAAGCGCGGCGATAGTCGTCGAAGACGTTGCGCCGGTAGGCCAGCCATTGCCCGACGCGCCCCTCGCCGCTCTCCACCACCACCACGCGGATGCGGTCGATCTGCGGGCTGGGCAGCGTGGTCTCCAGCGGGAGGTCGTTGGACCAGACGTAGATCAGCATGGCGTAGGGCAGCGGCTCGCCGGCGATGGCCTTGGCCAGACGCAGCTTGGCGCGGTCCTCGAAGTCGAGTTTTTCCGGGTCTCCATGAAAGGAGACCACCAGGCGCGCCGCGGAATCCTCGCGCGACCCGACGCGCAAGTCGGCGCCCCGGATCACGTTCTCGATGCGCCAGGTCCACTCCAGCCAGGGTTGCCGGCGCGGATCGACGCGCACGCGACGGTATAGGCCGGTGCCCGCCCGCTCCGCGTAGGCCTCGAGCACCGTGCCCGCCGTGCTGCCCACCAGCCGGTACTCGGTCGGCCGCTTGCCCGACAGCAGGCCCCACGGATGCCAGTGGGCGGGCAGCGCCTCGCCCTCCTTGAGCCCCGAGAAGCGCGCCACCTCGACCACATCGCCCCATTCCCGCCACAGCTCGCGCACGATCGGCGTGGACGCGAGCAGGCCATC
>Ga0184628_10000612_pt1 | contig 18745 bp, 18 predicted proteins | sample PLM4_5_b1_FD_133149 | JGI IMG/M metagenome (GOLD analysis project Ga0184628, IMG submission 133149) | Groundwater sediment microbial communities from an aquifer in East River, Colorado, USA - PLM4_5_b1 | ecosystem: Environmental > Terrestrial > Soil > Riparian zone | place: USA: East River... | reverse complement strand
TCAAAAATCTCAGATTGGACTTTACAGATTCGCACATTTTTGAAGTCCAATCTGAGATTTTTGATTTCTGATTTGAGATGCAGGAATTGTGCGATTTCGAGATCGTCCGATTTCACGATTCCTAAAGCTCTTTTGAGAAAATTACAGAAGCCCTTACCTCACTTTCCGTCGACGGAAAAGACGAGCAGTGCATTGCCCGGCATGCCGCCCCACTGGCCGTAGCCGGAATTCACAAATACCATTCCGTTAACCACGGCCGGCCCGGCGACATCCAGAGAGCCGCCGCGCGCAGGTTTGCCGTTGACGGTTTCAAATTCGCGAGCCGTATCCACGTCCCAAAGCACCACGCCGTTCGCCGTGGAATAGGCGCGAAGATGCCCATCGACTGAGCCGGAGAATACGACTCCGGGAATCACGCTGACCGCGGCCGATTGCGCGGGCGAGCAAACACTTTGACCCGGAGCGCACACCGCAGGCATTGCATCCCAGACCGTCGCGCCCGTCTTCAAATCCAGCGCGTGCAGTCCTCCGCCAATCTTTGGATCCACCGCTAGGCGGAATCCTACGGGAGAGGTTGCGTCCGGCACGCCGCCAAGCCCGATGTCTGAAGTAGCCACATAAACTTTCTGCCCATCCGATGCCGACCCCCACTGGCTGCCGCCCAGATAACCACCTTTAGAAGCGCGGGACTGCCACAATATGGCGCCCTTCTTGTCCGGATCGATGGCGTGAACCATTCCGGATTTCTGGGCGATTATCAACGCCCGGTTCGCGCCACCAAGATCCACCAGAATTGGTGGCTGACCGAAATCAAAGTCCGGCCCTTTCGCAGTCGGACAGTTTGCGGGTGACGGCGACGTGCAGCTGTTGTTAAAGGCATCGTTCTCCGTCAATTGACGCGACCAAAGCAACTCACCGGTTTTGAGGTTCATCGCGAGAACAGAATCGCTGGTCTTCGATGCCGGGTCCGAATAGTTGTCGCCGGTTGAAACGTACAACACGCCGAGCTTTTCATCGATGGTTGGCGTCGACCAGATTCCCGCACCGGATGGACCGAGCAGCTGAACTCCGCCTGCATTCTTTTTTGTAGGCTGGGCCGCTTCGGGAATGGTGAACGTCTGCCAGATCTTCTTTCCCGTTGCCGCATCCAATGCGACAACGCTCCCTCGAAACGAGCAGCATTGATAACTCGGATCGGCGGCAATCGCCTCCTCGAACGAGGAGAATGTCTGATAGACCACGCCGTTGTGCACCTGTGGCGCCGCCGTAATCATCGTCGTGAAATTATCCACGGGACGAATCTTCCATATCAGTTCGCCCGATTGGGCGTTGAGGGCGTAAACCGTCGCACTCGCATCACCCACGAAAATTGCGGGAACGCCATTCGCGTCGCCCATGGTTGCGCCTCCGCGGACGGCAGCATCCGTTTTGAATCCCCAGTAGGTACATCCGCTCTTCGCGTCCAGTGAGTACACTACATTCGTCAGGGTGCCGAGGAATACCCGTCCACCAACAATCACCGGCTGGGATCGCGCCATCGTCACGGCGCCCAAATTGAAAGCCCACTTCAATTTGAGAGCCGGCACCTGCGCCGCCACAAGACCGGCGCTCGATGCGTCCTGAAATCGCGAGTTGGTCGAACTTGTACTCCAACCATTCCACCGGGGTGCATTCAACGCAGCTTTGAAGTCTACGGCTGTGGATCCAGCGTCGGCCTTGCAGGTTCGAGTGATTAAGGGTGCGTCCGCGGCCGCTCCTCCGGTTGGAGCGATGTAACCGAGCAGTGCAAAGATCTGGACTATCGACATACCCTGCCCCTGGGTTTTCATGGCGCCGGTGCTCAAGGCAACATAGATCGCTTCGCCACTCATGGCCTTGATCGCGCCGAGTGCCGGCGTCCGCCCCTGGGGCAGGTCGTGGCACGATGCGCAGCGTTCCTTATAGATTGCAGCTCCGTCGGGGGCTGGGGCTACACCCTGCGCGGATAGAACCGTAGCGGTTGAAATCATCAGCATCAAAGCAAGCAGACACACGTATCGCATGGCATTCCTTTCTGGAGTCATTTGTTAAGGGGCGATCGGTAGTTCCCGCAAAGTCCTACACGAAATCCCGCTTCCGCGATTGAAGGTAAAAGGTCAGTCCCAGGATCAGGACAATGACCGCGAATTCGAATCCGAGAACCGTCAATATTTCCGTGTTCCAGACGATCTCGGGATTCTTCATATCCGCCCGGATGACGGCGTTGCGCACGAGCAGGTACCATCCAAAACCATAAGACGAGTTGGAAACAACCATTGCGGCAACCATCATCCCTTCGGACTCACTGACGAGGGCAACTCCTGCAATAAGGCAAAAACCAACGAGGACAAGCGACGCTAACGCGATCACGACTGGAATCGACCCGTTCGGGAATTTTTCATGTCCGGCAATGTAGAGCACTGCAGCAATGACCAGCGTCAACCACGGAATAATGAACAGCCCTACAGTTGATACGATCTTCGCCGCCGTAAATTGCGTTATGGATATCGGAAGACTCATAAGGAATGGCAGGGTCTGTTTCTTTCTCTCGTTGATGACGTTCGATCCGGGGAGTATGCAGGCAAGCACAATCAATCCCGTGAAGAACCATGTAGCACCAAAGATGAAAGGCAATTCTCCGCCGACTTGAATCAATCCGAGCGCGAGTACGCCACTGGCGATGCAGAAAATGACGGGCCATCGATGTCTCTCCCAATCGGCCAGAATCAGAGTTCGAACCAGAGAACGTGTCATGCTCCCACCTCCTGATGCTCCTCACGGCTGAGTTCCACTTTCGCTACAAAAATCTCTTCGAGAGTCATGTTCTCGATGGTCTGCACCCGCGCACCCGAGTTTTCATATGCCCTGGCGATTCCCGGGCCGAACTCATTCGACGTTGCCACGGCCAGACGTCCGGTTTGGCGGATGCTGATGACACCCGGGAGCGCCGGCAGCTCAATTCCCGTCGGCGCCTCCAGACGCAGCCGGCGCCATCGATCGAGGTAGGCTTCTTTGTCCATTGAGTCAATGATCCGGCCGCGATCGATAAACGTAATCTGGTCGGAGATCTGTTCGACGTCCTGTGTGTTGTGCGACGAAAAAAGAATGCTGCGGCCTTCATCGTTCATGACGGCGGTCAGCTCTCGAAGAATCTCGTGACGTGCAACAGGATCGAGTCCGGTTGTTGGTTCGTCGAGGACAAGCAATCGCGGACGCCGCGCCAGTACCAACAGCAGGGTCGCTTTCACACGCTGACCATGCGACAGTCCCTTGATCTTTTGCTCCGCCATCAGACCGAATCGTTTGAGCAGAAGCTGAGCATACGCAGGATCCCATTGCGGGTAAATGGACCGGATGAAGCGCATATGCCAGTCCAGTGTCATCACGTCATAGAGCCGCATGTCCTCCGACGCAAAGCCGATATCCCACTTGGCGGCGACTTGTTCGGCGGGCATACGATGTCCAAGAACCCGCACTTCGCCCTGGTCCTGGTGAATCAGTCCCATCAAAATGCGTATCGTGGTGGACTTGCCCGCGCCGTTCGGACCGATCAGCCCCATGATTTGGCCTGGAGGAAGCTGCAATTGAATGTTGTCGAGTGTGAAGTAACGATACTTCTTCCCTACGCCGTCGAGTTGGATAGCGAGATTCTTCATTGATCTTCCTTTGCAGCGAGGCTGTCGCTGGCCTCCCGAAGCCGGGTTTCAAGTTCTTTTTGTTCGATGCCGAGAAGAGCGGAAAGCCGGGCGGCATGCTCCAGATGCTTCTGAAGTTCTTCCTGGTGCAGCCTTAATCCCAAGCCGGGGGTTGGCGCTATGCGCGATCCCCTACCCTGCTGAGTGACGATTACACCTTCACGTTCCAGTTCAAGATATGCCCGCTTCACCGTGATAACACTGATCTGAAGGTCGACAGCAAGTTGGCGGATGGAAGGAATCGGCTGGCCTTCGGACCAGTCCCCGAGGGCGATTCGCCGTTTGATCTGCTCTATGATCTGCAGATAAATCGGTCGCTTATCGGACTGGGAAATCAGAATACCGGAATCCATGTGTGTATACTATGTATACACACTCATAATGTCCAGCCTTTTTTGCAGTCAACGCCGTGACGCGTGAATCTCTTGGCCGGCGCTATGAAAGATGAGGCCAGTCGTCTGTCCGGCTTTGTTCAGCGTGAATTCGACCTGGCCGTTGAAAGTCTTGAAGAAGAATTTGCTCTCCGACTCTGCGTAAAGCTGCTGCTTGGGATCTGATGGGGGCTTCGCCATGAGGCGGCCGTCCTCGACCGTCATCACAACCTCGTCACCAGGCGCAACCTGGTAGCTTCCCGCATATCGAAGCAGTACTTCCTTCGGCAACTGCACTTCGAGACGTTCCGCTACGCGCTTCGCTCGGCTCTCACTTCCGTCCTGTTCCAGAACAAATCCGGTTACGGAGCCCGCAGTGTCCTGCTCAAACTCGATCTGCGCATCGATGTCGCGCGCGAAAAAGCGAGTCGCCGATTCGGCGATCAACTCTTTTGATTGCTGGGCACCGAGAGATGCAATCAGCTTCCCATTGGAGGTTGTGATGACCATGTTGGTATCCGGGCTGAATTCATAGCTACCCGTGAACTTTGTCATGGCATCTTCCGATAATTGGAATTCATGTTTTTCGGAAGGCAGAACCACGAGCTCATCGTGAATGATCTGGCTGAGGCGTCGGACCACTCCGACCGAGGAATCTCCTTCCAGGTTTGCGAGAGCCACGATGCCGATCTTTTCATCGGGGTACCAGGTCATATACGTGTTGAAGCCCGCAATGCTGCCTCCGTGCCGGATGACATCCCGGCCTTTCACCTGGGTGACCTCCACACCCATTGCGTAGTTCTCCTTAAACGGCGTCGTCATTTTCTTCAACGATGCTGCCGACAACACCTTTCCACCAAACAGGCCCTGCATCCAGCGGTTCAAATCCTCGGTTGTTGAATACAGCGCTCCGCTTCCAATCGATGATGCCATGCTGAAAAACTGTGCATTAATCATTCCATCCAGACCGGAGGAATATCCCGCTGCCCGCTGCGAAATGATGGAGGCGTTGAAGTCCACACCGGTGTCTTTCATGCCCAGCGGTATGAAGATTTTCTCCCGCAGAAAATCGCCGTACAACTGGCCGCTGATCCGCTCTATCAGATATCCCAGAACGATATATCCGGCATTGCTGTAGGCGTATTGGCTGCCGGCTTCGAAGTTCAGCGGCTTATTTCGAAAGAGTGCGATGACTCTTTCGGTGGGTCCCACCGATAATCTCCAGGGTTCGTCATCTGGAGCAGGCATACCCGATGTGTGCGTCAGCAGGTGATACAGGGTGACTTTGTCCCATGCCGGCGGCGCATCCGGCAAGTGCGTCTTCACAAGGTCTTCGATTCGCAGCTTGCCTTGCTCTTCGAGCAAAAGGATTGCGGCGGCCGTGAACTGCTTGGTGAGTGAACCGAGTCGAAACTTCGTGGTGGGCGTATTGGGGATGCTCCACTCCAAATTCGACAGTCCATAGCTCTTGTCAAAAATAATGTGGTCACCCTTCGCGACGAGCACGGAACCTGAGAAGTCCTTATTCTCAACCCGAAAGCGAATGATCTCGTCCATGCGCGCACGGATCTTGTCTTCCGGAGAAGTCTGGCAGGCCGTAAGCAGGAAAGCGGCAACGAGCATCAAAAGCAAAAGCAACCGGGTTCGCATTATCGTCTCCAGTTTTTCGGTCAGAAACTTTTGGCGAGCATTCTACGCCTTCGCTTTCGATTCTCCGTCGATTTTGAGCTGTTAAATTCAAACCAGACCGCTCCTTGAATTCACACCTGCTTGACAGTGGTTGCGGTACCACCTGATAATCATTGTTCCCGTACGAAGTTGTACTGGCAAAACGGACCAAGACGTCCCGGAACTCGCGAATTGCGAACGTTCCGAGGCGTTTTTTTTTGCTCAGAAAGTGAAGGCGTCCCATGAGATATACAGAAGTTATCCCTGAGGATCATGCAGTCCTGCGGCGAGGACTTAATATTCTCGACCGTATGGTTCAGAGAATGGAAGAGGGCCAGTTGATCGAAATCTTTGATATCCGGGCTGTGACCAGCTTCCTTCGGGGCTATGGGGAACGGTACTCACAAGTCGAAGTGCAAGACATCGTTGGAGCGATTGAAGCCTCTTTGAGCCCGAAGCATGGCATCGAATTTGTGCGCAGTTCTCGCCGTTTGATACTGTTGCTTCGAAATCAGATGGAGCAGGAGCAGGTCGAAGCAATCGCAGAACAGTCCACTACGAGTCCAATACACGCCGAAACCTATGCCGGCTTCGCCCGGCTGGAACGGAAATACGCGCCGAAGCCGCGCGCGACTCCGCTTGAACTGGATCGAAGGGCTCATGCATGACAAGACCATCAGCATCATACTGGCCGGAGGAGTGGGAGCTCGTCTTCATCCATTGACCGCAGAGCGGGCCAAGCCGGCCGTTCCCTTCGGCGGACGATACCGCATCATTGATTTCACGCTCAGCAATTGCCTGCATTCCGAACTGCGACGCATTCTCGTTCTGACGCAGTACAAATCCCAATCGCTGCAGAAACACCTGCGCGACGCGTGGTCGATCTTCAATTCCGAACTGGGCGAGTACATCACTCCTGTTCCTCCGCAGATGCGCACGGGAGAATCGTGGTACAGCGGCACCGCCGATGCCATCTATCAAAACCTCTATCTACTCGAGAGAAGTGGAGCCGAGTATGCGCTGATTCTATCCGGCGATCACATCTATCGAATGGATTATGCGGCAATGCTTCAACATCACTACGATTCCGGAGCTGAGCTGACCCTCGCCTGCCTGACGGTGGATGTGGAGCAGGCAAAGTCCTTCGGCGTCGTGACGGTAGACGCGACAGACAAGATCGTTTCGTTTCATGAAAAGCCCGAAGACCCACGAACCATTCCGGGCGATCCCAACCATGTGCTGGCATCCATGGGCGTTTATGTCTTTTCGATGAAGCTGCTGACTGAATTGCTTCACGAGGACCACAGCGGAGATTCCGGTCACGACTTCGGCAAGGACATCATCCCCTCGATGGTGGGCAAACACCGAGTCAATGCCTATCGTTTCGGCGGCGCCAGCGGACGCGTCACCGCGGATCAGTACTGGCGAGACGTCGGCACCATTGACGCCTATTATGAAGCGAACATGGATCTGCTGCAGCCCCTTCCTGCAATCGATCTGTATCAGGGAGACTGGCCGATACGAACCTACGAGGGACAGCATCCCCCGGCCCGAAGCGTGCACGGCAGGTCCGGGCACGAAGCGGAAATCGTCAACTGCATGCTCGCGTCGGGGACTTTGATTGTCGGAGGAACCTTGCGGCACGCCATTCTGTTCCCGAACGTTCGCGTCGAAGACGGAGCCGTGGTCGAGAATTCGCTGCTCTTCGAAGGAGTCACTGTTGGCGAGGGTGCTCAGCTGAGACGATGCATCATCGATAAGCACGTGGCGGTTCCCGCAGGCGAGAGAATCGGCTTTGATCCGATATGCGATGCGAAACGCTTCACCGTATCCGACAGCGGCATCACAGTAATACCCAAAGGCTACCGATTCGCATCCCTCGCCTGAACAAAGTGGTTGCCCTCGCCAGCGGACCAGTTGAGGGGTAAAATAAATTCCCGGAACATGTCGATTGAAGGGTGGAGTCTTCGACTAAGCAGTGGAGGCACCCATGACAAACACGAAGTCGTTCACTCGTTTTTTCCCGGCCGTGGCGCGAATACTGCTTGGACTTCCCCTGTTCGCATCAGGCCTTTTCGGGCTGCTAAATCTCACGCCGCAACCCACGACTCCTCTGGCTGCGGGCGCGATGGCGTTTGCAGAAGCACTGATGAACACGGGATATATGCTTCAGCTGATATTCATCACACAATTCATAGTGGGATTGCTGCTTTTGGCAAACCGGTTCGTTCCGCTGGCGCTCGCTCTGTTTGCTCCGTTCATCGTGAACGCGATGGCGTTTCATATTTTCCTGGAGCACACCGGACTTCCGATTGCAGCGGTGTTTCTTCTGCTGGAGCTCTACCTGGCGTGGCAGTATCGGAAGGCGTACGCTTCACTGCTTTCGATGAAATCAACGCCCGGAGCCAATTAATTTACGCCTTACCCGCCGCTTGAACTTCCTGCAATCGCCGCACGAGAAATCGCCGTTCACTGTCGTTGGTGACGAGGGCGAGTGCACGCGCATAACTTTTCGTGGCTTCGTCCAAAGACCCGATGCGCCGCATCATGTCGGCGCGCGCCGCATGCAGCAGATGATAGCTTTCGAGATTACCCTCAGCGACAAGCGTGTCGATCAACTCCAGACCGCGATGGGGACCCTCCGCCATCGCCACCGCAACAGCACGATTCAACGACACGATCGGCGATCGCTGAAGCAATTCCAGAAGCCCATAAAGCTGGACGATTTGGACCCAGTCCGTATCTTCGGGCTTGATGGCCTGACAGTGCAAAGCGGCGATGGCAGCCTGCAATGAGAACGGGCCGGGACCGCCCCGCAAACCCTCTTCAACCAATGGGATGGCTTCAGCGATCTGGGCCCGATTCCACAGCGTTCGATCCTGCAGTTCGAGAAGAATCAGATCGCCGGCATCATCGAGACGCGCAGCGCGCCGGGAGTCATGCAGCAGCATCAGGGCGAGAAGCGCCGTTGCCTCCGGAGCAGATTGCGGTGGCATCAGAGCGAAAACGAGTCGTGCGAGTCGAATGGCTTCATTGCAGAGATCCGCACGAACCAGGGTCTCGCTTCGTGTCGCGGCGTAGCCTTCATTAAAGATAAGGTAGATCACGGTGAGTACGGCATCCAGCCGTGAGGGAAGCTCGTCAGGCGCAGGAACCGCGTAAGGAATTCCAGCATCGCGAATCTTGCGCTGTGCCCGAACAAGGCGCTGCGCCATCGTCGTCGAGGGTACAAGGAACGCGCGGGCAATCTCATCGGTCTCCAGACCGCAGAGTGTGCGCAGCGTCAATGCGACCTGGGCATCGTGCGCTATGGCAGGATGGCAGCAGGTGAAGATCAGACGCAGCCGATCGTCCGGAATGTTGCTGGCATCAAGATCGTGCTCGTCAACGGTGGGTTCCCTATCCAGACCAATCGCTTCGAGTTTTTCTGCGAATCGCACGCGGCGGCGAATGCGATCCACGGCTTTGTGGCGCGCGGCCTGGATGATCCAGGCCCGTGGAAATTCCGGAATGCCGGACTCACGCCACTGGTCCACCGCTGCCGTGAAGGCTTCCTGTGCAACTTCCTCGGCGAGTTCGAAATCGCCGTAGAGCCGGATCAACGTGGCGACAATCCGTCCCCAGTCGGAGCGGTAGACCTTCTCGATTTCGATATTCGCGTCCAGTAGCATACTTAAGGATAAATATATTTCAGCGAGGTGTCGATTGAAGCCCTCGCTGTACGACTCACCAACGGAGGCAGAGAATGAAATACATGTTGCTGGTTTACCTGGATGAAAACGCCATGAACGAAACCGAACGGGCCGACTGCTATGTCAAGTCTGCCGAGCTCGCGCGGGAAATCCATTCCAATGGCCAGTTTCTGGATGCTTCACCTCTGCATCCTACGGCAACCGCAACCAGCGTGCGCGTGCGCGAAGGAAGGAAGATCGTCACCGATGGTCCGTTCGCAGAAACCCGCGAACAGCTCGGGGGATACTACCTTATAGAGGGGAAGAATCTCGACGAAGCCATCCAGATCGCCGAGCGGATACCCGGCGCACGCTGGGGCACCGTCGAGATCCGTCCGGTAATGGAAATCGCCGGCCTGCCGACAGAGTAATAACTTTTCCGGGGCTGTCGATTTTCATGATCGCAGTTCGACTACAGGTAGCCGACGAAATAAAACGGGACCTCTATCAAACACCAAAAGGAGCCAACCATGCGATTCATGATGATAGTAAAGGCCAGCAAAGACAGCGAAGCCGGAGTGATGCCGACCAATGAACTCATTTCCGCCATGACGAAGTACAACGAGCAACTGGTCAATGCCGGCGCATTGATCGATGCCTCGGGCCTCCAGGCCAGCTCGAAAGGCGCCCGCATCCGGTTCAACGGTACGCAGCGCGCTGTCATCGATGGTCCATTTGCAGAAACAAGGGAGCTGATTGCCGGCTACTGGATCATCCAGGTGAAGTCCCGGGAAGAAGCCATCGAATGGGCGAAGCGCGCGCCGTTTCAGGAAGGCGAACTGGAACTGCGGCAGTTTTTCGAAATGGAAGATTTCGCACCCAGCGAAGCCATCGAAGAAGCGAAGGCACTGGGCAAGAAGATCGGAAAGCTTTAATTACATTTCAGGAGAAGACTTATGACGATCTTTGGCAAACGCCTATCGGAGTACATCCACTTTGCGAGATTGTTCCTCTCTCTGATACTTGCTGCCGGAGTCATCCGGCTCGCGCTCTCACTGGGAGGCGTACCGAACGAAACCACCCGATGGTTTACGATGACGGGCCTGGTATGGATCGGCGTGATCTACTATTCGATCCGTGTCCATACCAGCGGCTTTGGCAGCTACAAACAACTGCTGGTCATCCTTGTCCTTCAAGACTGGATTGCACAGGCAATTGCAATCACCGGAATCGTCATCGCTATGTCTACCGGCATGGACAATGTCTTCAGCTCGCCGGAATTTGCCTTTGGCAGCGATGGAAAGACCTGGCTTCATCTGGGCGCCCACCTTTTCATCGGTACAACTGCCGGTGCTCTTATGCCCTGGGGAATCGGCTCTCTGATCCTTGCGCTGACCCGAAGACGCACCCGGAAGTTTGCAAACTTCAATCCCACTTCAATGGAGCGATCATGAAAGAGGTCACCACGTATCTGACATTCGACGGGAACTGCCGACAGGCCATGGAATTCTATAAACGGTGTCTTGGAGGCGAGCTGTTTCTCATGCCGCTTTCCGAAGCGCCCGGGGAAACGCCCCTGGAAGCCAAAGACCGGATCATGCATGCAAACCTGAAAAATGGTTCCATTTCCCTGATGGCGTCCGACCGGTGGGGTGACCATCCTTATCTAAAGGGAGACAATTTCGCGCTCTGCATCGCACCGGAAAGTATCGAAGAAACGGAGAAGCTTTTCGGCGCGCTCGGAGAAAAAGGCAAAGTCACGATGGCGCTCCAGGACACATTCTGGGGAGCCCGCTTCGGAACTCTCGTCGATCAGTTCGGCATCAACTGGATGTTCAACTTCGAAAAACCAAAAACGGCATGAATCAGCCGGCACTCGCTAGCCTGCTTTCTGTATCCATCTTTCGCGGGCCAGGAGCGCCATCGCAATGCCTCCCAGAACCATCGCGGAAGAAATCACCAGACGTGGCGAGAGGGTTTCGCTGAGCAAGGTTACACCTCCCGCTGCGGCGAGAATGGGAACGGCGAGTTGCACCACGGCCGCACGCGTTGCGGTGAGTCCACGCAGCGCCAGGTACCACACCACGTAGCCCAGTCCGGATGCAACAACACCCGACAATGCTGCGAAGAGTGCGCCACTGGGTTCAACGTGGAATTGGGAGGACATCAGCAGGCTCACGGCGAGAATCAGTGGAACGGACCGGACAAAGTTGCTCGTCGTCTGTGCCAACGGGCTCACCGCCTCACGCCCACGCAGAGAGTACACACCCCAGGACACCCCGGCCAGCGCCATCATGGCCGCACCGGACAATGGCGGAGTCCCGATCCCCGGAAGCAGAAGATAAACGAGTCCCGCAAGGGACAATCCAAGACCGAACCACTGCAGAGCATGCGGCCGCTCACCGCGCCACAGTCCGGTGCTGATCATGGTCAGCTGAACAGCGCCGAAAAGTATCAGAGCGCCTGTTCCCGCAGTCACTCGGGTGTAGGCGAAAGAAAATGGAACCGCATACAGAAACAATATTACCGCCGACGTCCACGAACCCGGCGTGGCGCGCCTCTCCGTGAAGGCTGTGACGAACAATAACGTCGCCGCTCCGGCGGCAAACCGAATCGTGGAAAAGCTTGCGGGGTCAATTGCGCCGTTACGAAGAGCGATGCGGCAAAGAACGGAGTTCGCCGCAAATGCAACGAGTGCAAGCAACGTATATAGGACTGTTTGCATCCAGCTGCCATTCCCGGCACTGCGCCAGGATCTGCGTGCTACGGCTTGATGTTCTGGTTCATGTGGAACAGGTTGGCCGGGTCGTACTTCTTTTTGATCGTAACAAGCCGGTTGTAATTCCCTTTGTAGTTGTCGCGGATTCGTTCCTGATCATCGCCCGCCATGAAATTCACGTACCCACCCGAAGACGAGTGAGGTTGAAGAGCGCGATAGTAATCCTTCACCCATTTGATGTTCTTCTCGTTGTCCGCCGGATCCGGCCACATTCCGGCAATGACTGTCGCAAATTTTGCATCGCGATACGCGAAAGCCGTCGCATCCGGCGCCACACGGCTGCATGCTCCATTGATCGGATAAATGTGCATGGTGGCGCTCACCGCGGGAACCTTTGGACCGAATTCGAGGTGAGCCTTGATCGCGCCATCGGTAAGATCGGTGGCGAAAGCCGCCTTCCAGTAGTGTTGCAAACCGGCAGGAAGCAGCGGATCGAACAACCCATTCAATGTCGGATAAGGCATCGGAGAAACCATCTCCGCAACGATAGGAGCCACCTTGCGGATCGGCGCGAATATCTTGTCCGCATCTTCGGGCCTTCCAGCCCAACAGCAGACGAGAATGATGAACGTCTTGCCGTGATCCGCCGGCGCGATGAATGGCAGCGGAGGGGCAATCTGGAACGCCGGAAACATGCCCAGTTCTTCTGGAGCGGATTGAATGTACTCGCTGTAAAACTGCAGAACATCACGCGCGCGATCCACGGGAAAGAAGAAGAGTCCCGCGACGATGTCCTTTACCGGGTGCAACTGGTATTCGAATGACGTGACGACGCCGAAGTTTCCTCCGCCTCCCTGCAACGCCCAGAAAAGATCCTCGTTTTGCTTCTTGCTCGCGACAAGGAAACGGCCGTCTGCTGTGACCACGTCGGCCGAAATCAGGTTGTCGCACGAGAGACCAAAGGCCCGCGTGAGATATCCGATACCGCCGCCCAGCGTCAGCCCGGCGATTCCGGTGGATGCGATAATCCCACCTGTTGTGGCCAGACCGAACGCGTACGTCGCGTGATTGAAGCCGCCCCAGGTGCAGCCGCCTTCGGCGCGGACGGTTCGACTTTGCGGATCGACGCGGATGCCGTTCATCGGCGCGAGATCGATGACCACTCCACCGTCGTTTGTGCCGAAGCCAGGCACGCTATGCGAGCCGCCTCGAATCGAAAGATCCTTTCCCAGTTCCTGGGCAAACTGGACCGTCGCCATGACATCCGCCGCGTCCGTGCATCGCACGATCACGCTGGGCCGCCGATCAATCATCCCGTTGTAGACTTTTCGGGCGTCATCGTACCCGGCATCGCCCGGCACTATCGTCTGACCATGCACACGAGCGCGTAGCTCATCGAGAGTCGCCATAATGTCCCCCTTTTCTCGCGGCCAACTTTCTCACAGACTCCGGCAGACTTTCAAGGCGTTTGGCGGATGCCCGGCCGCATGCCAGACGGGACGAATTTCAGACGAATCCTTTTCCTGACAGATTCCAACTGCACCCGTTGCGCGACCTTTCGTCACGGTGCATGCCGGGAAAGTCCCGTCCCATCCGCGAAATGCACGTTCGCCGTCCAGACTTCGGTGTAGGGTACTCCCGCCTGCCGATTTGCCAGCCGAACCGCTTCAGCATCGGGTGCACGAAAGAGGCAGATCATGCGGCGTCCGTCATTGCCAAGGAAGCTTTCGACATATTCTGCGCCGTGAAGATCGAGACACCATCCGGACTGGCGTAGCGCGTTGGAAACAAATTCCGCTGTCACCGCCTCAGGGAACATACGCTCCACCACGACGTACTCTGCGGTGGAACTCCTGAGGCTGGGATTGCTTCCTTGCAGATGAGTGCAGGACCATGCACGACTGTAAGGGACATTCGCCTGAGTCTCCGCATCCCTCACCGACTCGGCGTCCGGTGCCTCATAGAGACACAGCATCCGATGCCCGTCGGGCGAAAAGAACGTCTTGAGAAATCGCACGCCGCGGATCTGGAAACAATTTAAGCCCGCGATCTCCAACGCCTGAATGTCTTCGAATTTGACGGGCCGCTCAAAGCGCCTTTCCACCAGTATGATATCCATTCGTCGCTCCTTTCATTGCGCGGCAGTCATGTGGCACAGATCTGGTCGGCCGCGCGACGCACGTGTGCAGCCACCAGGACCATCTTTGCATTATCCAACGCCCTGCGATGTCGTTCGGCATCTTTCACATTTCCCTCGAGCAGCGCGCATCGTAGCAGAACCACGTGCGCCATGGCTGATTCGCTGGGCCGTTCCAGAATACTGGCAAGCCGTAGCGCCTCTTCACCCCGCCCGCGGGCTTTATCGATGTCGCCGCGCTCGAAGTCTCCAGCAGTGGCGCGCAACAACGCGTATGCCAGACGGTGTTTGGCGTCCGCCGTCTTCAATGACTCGATCGCCGCATCGATTTCTTCGCCGGTATCTTCACCGCAAGCCTCCGCGGCCAGCGCCGAGAGGCAGCGGGCGAAGGGCGCTTCACTTCCTTCGCGCAGCTTTCCGGCCAGCGCAACGAGATCGCGACAATGCGTTCTTGCTGCCTCCGTGTCGTTTCGTTCCAATTCGAGCACGGCGAGATGCTCCAGTGTGCGAAACTCGCCATCACGGTCGCCTTCCCGTTGGGAGAGTTCACGGGCAAGATGGAAGAGCGTTGCAGCGTCATCCCATTGGCCCTGATGAAAGCGAAGCATTCCCAGTGCATCGGGGATCGCAACGGCTTCGACACCGGCTTGAGCCGCACGGGCCCGCGCCTCAAGTGCCAGCGCTTCGGCCTGTCCCAGGTCGCGTTCGAGCATTGCCAGACACCGCGCCGCCTCTGCCATTGCGACAACCTGCTCTTTTGTATTGGCGCCGCGCGCGATGAATTCCGCTCGCAACGAATGCCGTCTCGCGTCGGACCAGTCACCACGTTCCCAGCGAAGATAACTCAACAGATGAAACCCGAGTCTGGCGTGCACCATATCGCCGTGAAAGAGTGCCCGTTCGGAGAGCCCTTCGAGCATCGTCGCAGTTTCTTCGACATTTTTGGGATGGCGTGCAGCCAGGCTCACTTCCGTCAGTTCGATCTGCAATCCCACACGCTCCGCCTCCGGCAGGGCTTCGGAATAGCGCATGCCGCTGCGGGCGAATGCCAGAGCTTCGCCGTTCGCATAGATGCGGAGACAGCATCGTCCCGCCTCCGCTGAAGCCCGGGCTGCTGTTGCCGTTTCGCCCGCCAGCGCCGCGTGATGCGCGATCTCCGCGCATATCGTCGTGGTCGAACAACCGTTCGACGACGCACTCGCTTCCTGTTCAAACATCTGAGCAATGCGCAAATGCATGAGTCTGCGGCGCGGCTCCGAAAGATCGTCATACACGGATCGGCGCACGACATTGTGCGTGAACCCATAAGCAGGCGCACTGGCGACTGGCGCATTTTCACGCAGCAGCCCATGACGATCCAGCATCTCGATCGCGGTGGTGAGGTCATGGACACCCAGAGAGACGATCGACGCCAGACGATGAAGGCTGAACGTGGAACCCAGAGCTGCAGCCCACCTCAGAACATCGCTGGCCGCCGAAGGCAACCGATCGATCCGATCGCGAATCAGAACCGCAAATCCGGGATCCACGTCTCCGCCGGAACGGTCCACGGCTCTCGCTAGCTCGATGGCGTAGAGCGGGTTGCCCGCACTTTCTTCGAAAATGGAATCGGCGCTTGCATCCGGAGAGATCAGCCGTACAAGGCGCCCCGTGTCGTTTCGGGATAGCGGAGAGAGTTCGATTTCCTCTATCCACCGATCCCGGCGGAAACCTCGCAGCACGCGCATCATCGCTTCGTTATCCGGAAGCTCACCGTTCCGTGCGGCAAGTACCACCGACACCGGACGATGCCGCGTCATGCGGACAACATAATGGAGCAACTCCGCGGATGCCTCGTCGCACCACTGCACATCATCGAATTGCAGAAGTACTGGCGGCGCACTGTGAGCGCGGGCCGCAATGAGTTCGACGATCGCTGCAAACAGCCGGTCGCGGCCGCCTGGCCGGCCTTCCTCACGAATGAGACCCGTCATCATAGGCGCGAGTTCATCGCGAAGCACGTCTCCCAATGCCGAAGGGTGCAGGGATCGAATGGCATCGATCCAGGGACCGTAGGGCCGTCGCGCCTCGGCCTCATAGGATCGTCCCTGGAGAACAGTGCCCCGTCCCGACATTCCGCTCGACAGTTCCGCCAGAAAACGGCTCTTCCCAATTCCCTGCTCTCCGGTAATCAGAACCACCTCGCCTCGGCGGCCGTCTCGCGAACGATCCAGCTTGCTCCGCACGCGCGAGTGGTCGCCATCTCTACCGATCATGGCGACCATATCGGTCCGTGCGATCCTTTCTGGAAGGATTTCGTTGATGAATGGGCCAGGCATCCGGTTCGCGTCGTAAGCGGCCTCCGAAGGTGCACGACGCGACAATTCGCGCTCCGTCTTTTCCAGAACGACAGATTTTCCCGTTCCCAATTCGATGGCCAGACGCTTTCCGATTTCGATCACCTGAGTGGCTTCCGCATGGCGTCCCAGCCGGGCAAGAAAGCCCGTCAGCTTTGCCCGCGAATGTTCGTCGAGCGGCTCTCTCTCCACCAGCAGGCGGGCATATGGAATCGCTTCCGCCGCGTTATCCGACAAATGATCCACGATTGTCCGCAGAATCGAGACGTGATGGGAAAGAGCATCCTCTCGCTCGGCAACCAGCCATGCCTGGAAGCTGTCGTAGTCCGGCAGTTCGAGTCCTTCCAGAAAGGATCCGCGAAAGAGAGCTGCCAGATCCTGGAGCTCCTTTAATGTCATCGAAGAAACGCCTCGCTGGATGCTGTCACGTACTGTGAACGTATCGATCGCCACATCCGCCGCGTTGAACTCGACGGTTTCGCGGTCTGCAAGAATTCTAGTCTGGTGCGCTTCGTCAACGAGAGGTCGGATCTTGCTGAGACACCATCGAAGGCCCCCTTTCGGATCGTCCGCAACATCCCACAGGAGGTCCGTCAGGCGATCCCGTCGGTGCTGCCGCCGATTCACAATCAGATAGGCCAGCATCGCCCGGGCCTTCTTTGAAGATGGAAGTTCAATCCGCCGCTTGCCGCGACGGATCTCCAGGGGGCCGAGAAGACGGATGTTGAGAAGATCGGAACTCTTCATAGATGAATTTCAACGAATTCTTCCGCATTTTCCACGGACGTTACAACGATTTTTCACACGTTCGTGCCCGATTGTAGCTTCGTCGGCGGAAATCCGAATCGCCAAACAAAGGAGAATCAAAATGAACACGACAATCGAAAGCACGAAAGAAACGAACCTCAGCTGGCCCAACTACAGCTACCAAGCAGCGCTGGAAGCATCGGACAAGATCAACTGGCGTGTCGAAGACCTGATTGGAGGCGACAAACGCCTCGATTTCACGAAACCATTCCTTCCGGAGTCGCTGGCCCGGGTGGAGGCACTCGACTTTCTCTCACCCGAAGAGCGGCTAGTCCTCAATCACATTCGAGGACATGGATATCTCTACACGTTCGGGCTCGTTGAAGAATTCATCCTGCCTTTCGTCCTCGATCACGCGCGTCCAATTCTGCGCGGCAACGACGCCCGTGTTCGAGCATTCCTCAACTTCGCCGGCGAGGAAGCCAAACACATCGACCTCTTCAAACGGTTTCGCGCCGATTTTCTCGGTTCATTTGGCAGCGAATGTGAAGTCATCGGCCCGCCCGAAGCGGTAGCACAGGCGATACTCTCCAAGCACCCGTTGGCGGTGGCCCTGGTCATTCTGCATATCGAATGGATGACGCAGAGGCACTACCAGGATAGCGTAGCCGACAATCACAAGCTGGATCCTCAGTTCAAAAGTCTGCTCCGGCATCACTGGATGGAAGAATCGCAACACGCCAAACTCGACACGCTCATGCTTCGGGCCATCAGCGAGGCCTGCTCCGATCAGGAACGCGTCAACTCCATCGACGGCTATCTCGAAATTGGCGGGATGCTGGACGGTGCAATGACGCAGCAGGCGAAGTTCGATTTCGAAAGCCTGAAACGTGCCACCGGCCGCGCTTTCACGCCAGAGGAAACCGACCGTTTCTTTGCAGTCCAGCAGCAGGCATTGCGATGGACCTTCCTCGGCAGTGGAATGTCTCATCGGAATTTTCTGCACACGGCCGAGCTGTTGAACGCCGGATCCCGAGCGCGTCTGGAAGAGATAGCGCCCCTCTTCAGCTGAACTCTGTCTCAACAGGAGGGAACATCATGACCAATTCCTTTTCTCAGAAATCGAGGCCCATATGAGAGCCGACTTGTCCTCGACAACTCGAATGCGATTCGAAATGATGGGCTTCACCACATGTGACGACCGAATGCTGCGGACGATCCGGCCCTGGCTGCGTGTTGGGCCGGCAATCTGCGGAATCTGGATGGCGGTGGGATTGATCACGGACTCCGCCGCGACGCTCTGGGTACTGGCTCCGTTCGCTGCTCTCGGAGCCGTTCTGCCGGTTCATCCCGTCGACGTACCTTACAACTTCGTCATACGGC
>Ga0184628_10000608_pt1 | contig 18859 bp, 15 predicted proteins | sample PLM4_5_b1_FD_133149 | JGI IMG/M metagenome (GOLD analysis project Ga0184628, IMG submission 133149) | Groundwater sediment microbial communities from an aquifer in East River, Colorado, USA - PLM4_5_b1 | ecosystem: Environmental > Terrestrial > Soil > Riparian zone | place: USA: East River... | reverse complement strand
GGCGAGCTGCTCGGGGCGGAAGGCAAGGCGCTGCCGGTGATCGAGGCAGTGGTGGATTTCGCCACCGCACTCGTGTGCGCCGAAGCCGTGGGCGCGATGAAGTTTTCCTGCGACACCACGCTCGAGTACCTGAAGACGAGGAAGCAGTTCGGCGTGCCGATCGGCACCTTCCAGGCGCTGCAGCATCGCATCGTGGATATGTACGTAGCCTACGAGCAGGCGAAATCCATGGCTTTCCTCGCCTGCAGCCAGGCCGACTCCTCGACGGATGCGAAAGAGCGCGCGCGCGCCATATCCGCGACGAAGATCAAGATCGCGGACAACGCGCGCCTCATCAGCCAGGAAGCGATCCAGCTGCACGCCGGCATGGGGATGTCCGAGGAGCTGAAGGTGAGCCACAGCTTCCGGCGCCTGACCATGATCGCGCAGCAGTTCGGCGACGCCGACCACCACCTCGGGCGCTTCGTCAGGTCGGGCTGAACCGCCCCGCGAAATTCCAGCAGCGCGAGGTCACCATCCTGATGGGTGACCTGCGGGGCTTCACGTTCTTTTCCGAAGCCCACCCGGCCGAGGTGGTGCTGGAGGTCCTCAACAGCTACCTGATCGAGATGAGCCGCGTGGTCGTGCGCCACGGCGGCATGGTCGACAAGTTCATGGGCGACTCGATCATGGCGTTGTTCGGCGCGGAGAAGACCGGCCAGGACGACGTCAGGGGCGCGGTGACCTGCGCGGTGGAGATGCAGATCGCCATGATGGCGCTGAACGCGCGGCACAAGAAATCCGGCATGCCGCCCGTGTTCATGGGCATCGGCATCAACACCGGATTGGTGACGGCCGGGCTGTTCGGCTCGGAACTGTACTCTGTGTTCACGGTGGTCGGCGACGAGGTGAACCTCGCCTCGCGCATCGAGGCGGTCAGCCTGCGCGGCCAGGTGCTGATCAGCGACGGAACCTATGAGCACTGCAGCGACTATGTGACCGCCGCCAGGCCGATGACCGTGTTCGTCAAGGGCAAGGCGCTGCCCATCAGCTTTCGCGAGGTGCTCGGCATCCCCTCGCTCAACCTCACCGTGCCGCGGCAGGAACTGCGCCGCAGCCCGCGGGTCGCTGCGAAACTGCCCTTCAGCTACCGCCCGGTCGAAAACGACGTCGTCGGCGGGCAGCACCAGGCGAGCACGCTGGATATCAGCTACCACGGCCTGCTGGCGCGAGTGCCGTACCGCCTCGCGGAGCATGCGGAAATCCAGCTCGACCTGCCGCTGCCGCTGGTCGAGCACGTCGCCAAGGGGATATACGCGCGGGTCGTCAAGGCGACGGAGCGCGACGGCATGCACCTGGTGGCGATCGAGTTCACCGCCATCGGCGACGCCGACGCGGCGGCGGTGCGCCGCCTCGTGCAGATGCTGGTGTAGGGTGGGCCGGCGGCCCGTGTACGGTGGGCCAGCGGCCCACCCTACGGGCGCCGCAAAAGAAAGCGCGCCGCCTCCTCGGCAATCTCGTCGAGCGACTTGCGCCCGCCGGCGCGGTACCAGCGCGCCGTCCAGTTGAGCACGCCGAAGGTAAAGAGCCGGGCGAGCTGCGCGTCGCCCTGCATCAGCCCGGCGGACTGCAACTCCTCGGTTATGCGCTGCCACAGCGCGTCGTAGCGGTCCTTCAGCGCGATCACGCGCCGCCGATTGGCGGGCGTGAGCGATCTCCAGTCGTAGAGCATCACCGGGATGAAATCGTGGCCGTCCTCGCACAGGGTGGCGAGGTGGGCGCGCACCAGTTGTCTGAATTTTTCCGCCGGCGGCAGCTTCAGCGCCGCCACCGCTTCGAGGTGGCGCAGGCCTTCGGTCAGGCCCTGCTCCATCACCGCCACCAGCATCTCCTGCTTGGTCTTGAAGTGGTAGAAGGGGCTGCCGGATTGCATGCCGGCGGCCTGCGAGATGTCTCGGATCGAGGTGCCGTCGAAGCCCTGTTCGCGGAACAGCCGCGCGCACACGCGCAGCAGGCCCTCGCGCCGGTTGCCGTCGTGCGGGCGCTTGTTGCGGGCTTTTTTCAACTGGCGCGCAGCCTGGGCAGGTCGGCCGGCGCCTCGATCTCCATGCGCAGCAGCTGCGCGGCAACCACCTTGCCAAGGTTGTCCATGCGCAGCGATCGCGCCGCGCCGCCCTGCAGCGCGCGGTTCAGCACGATCTTGAGGGCGAGGAGGTTGTCCAGCGGCCAGAGTTCCACCGGTCCCTGGCACAGCTCGCGGAAATGCGCCGCCACGCGCTCGGGCGTCACCTCGCGCTTGAGCACCGCGTAAGTCGGCGCATCCCAGGCGAAGAGGCCGATGTCGGCGCGGTCGGCCTTGTCGCCGGAGCGCGCGTGGGCGATCTTCCACAGTGGCACGCGCATCAGACCTTCTCCACGGCGATCTCGATTTTCGCTTCGACCAGCTCGCGCCGTACCAGGGTCGGCCAGATGCCAAGCAGTTCTTTCGCGCTCTGCACCCCTTTCATGCTGCCGACGTAGGGTGGGCCTGACAGGCCGAGCCACGGGAACAGTCTCCCATAGGCGTCGGCCACCTTGCGCTCCTGCGTGCGGATGGTCATGCGCAGGAAGCACTCGTTCAGTTGGTCGCGGTAGGTGGGATCGGCCTGCGCGCCGAGCAGCGAGTTGTAGCCGATGTACTCGATGTTCGTTTCCTCGATCGGCCAGCCGCGCTCGGCCACCAGGGTCTTGATGGTTGCCGCGGCCTTCTCGCACTTGGCGTAGGCCTGCGGCCAGGAAAAACCGATGATGCCGGTGCCCATCCAGCCGTCGTGATAGCCGCCCACGATCTTCAGTGTTGCCGGGCGCGCGGCGCCGCGCGCGCCCGTGAGCCGCACGCGGTCGTTTCCCTGGTCGTCGAAATTCAGCGTGCCCATGTCGAGCACCACGTCGGGCGAAAAATAGGCGTGCGGGTTGTGCACTTCGTAAAGGAGCTGCTGGCGCAGCGTATCGAAAGAGATGCGCCCGCCGGTGCCGGGCGCCTTGCTGAACAGAGCGCTGGCATCCGCACCCACCTCGGCGATCGGGTAGCCGAGGTGGGCGTAGTCGGGGATGTCGGCCCATTCCGCCGCCGAGCCGAAATTGCCGCCCGAGCCCTGGCCGGAGCACTCGAGCAGGTGCCCCACGGTGAGGCCGAGCGCGAGCTTGTCCCAGTCGTCCCACTGCCAGCCCAGTTCGTAGACGAGCGGCGCAAGCGACAGCGCCGCGTCCGCCACGCGGCCGGTAAGCACGATGTCGGCGCCCTGTTCGAGCGCACGCACGATCGGTTGCGCGCCGAGGTAGGCGTTGGCGAACAGCATGCGGCTGCGTACCGTGTCGAGGCCGGCACCGGTGTCCATGTGCGCCAGAGGCTCGCCTGCGGCGCGCAACGCATCGAGATGCTCGATCACCGAGTCGCCGCTCACCGTGGCGATGGTGGCCTTCCATCCCTTGTCGCGGAACGTGCGCGCGATCGCCTCGCGCGCGCCTTGCGGGTTGAGTCCGCCGGCGTTGAGGATGAACTTCACGCCGTGCTTGGCGGCGAGCGGCCAGAGCTCTGCGAGCATCGGCAGGCCATCGCGCGCGTAACCGGCGGAAGCATCCTTCTGCCGGTCCTTCTGCAGGATGGCGAGCGTCAGTTCGGAGAGGTGGTCGGAGGCGATGTAGTGCACGCCGCCGCGCTCGATCGAGGCGCGCACGGGGCGCCAGGAATCGCCATAGAAGCCGAGCCCCGCGCCTACGCGCACCGACTTCATGCCGCGACGGGCATCGCGCGTTCGATGATCGCGTCGAAGGGGATTCCCGCAGGCAGCGTGCCGAAGGCGCCGGTCCAGTCCGCACCCAGTCGCGCGCGGACGAAGGATTCGAACACGGCGGCGGGGGAGTGGCGCGCGAGCAGGCTCGCCTGCAGCGCAAGCGCGAGGTCCTGGGTGAGGCGCCGCGCGGAGGATTCGTGCTCGGAGGCGTCCTGCAGCCGGTCCTTGAGCGAGGCGCAGAACGCGTCGTAGGCGCGGTGCCCGCCGGCGGCGGCGTCCAGTTCCGCGGTCACCGCCTCGATCACGTCGGGAGCCTTTCTCAGCGCGCGCAGCACGTCCAGGCACATGACGTTGCCTGCGCCTTCCCAGATGGAATTGAGCGGCATCTCGCGGTAGATGCGCGCGAGCACCTGCTCTTCCACGTAGCCGTTGCCGCCGATCGCCTCCATCGCCTCCTGCCCGAAGTGCGAACCACGCTTGCACACCCAGAACTTGGCCGCTGGCGTCAGCACGCGCCGCAGCAACTGCTCGCGCGCGTCGGCCTGCGCGTCGTAGGCGCGTGACAGGCGCAGCACGAGGGCCGTCGCCGCTTCCGCCTCCAGCGCGAGGTCGGCGAGCACGTTCTTCATCAGCGGCTGGTCCTTGAGCAGCCTGCCGAACGCCTGGCGCTGCGCTGCGTTCCACAGCGCCTGCGACAGGGCCTGGCGCATGAGGCCCGCGGTGCCGATGGCGCAATCCAGGCGCGTGTAGACGCCCATCTCCAGGATCATCGGCACGCCGCGGCCTTCCTCGCCGAGCAGCGTCGCCTGCGCGTCCTCGAACTCCACTTCCGAGGATGCGTTGGAGCGGTTGCCGAGCTTGTCCTTCAGGCGCTGGATGCGGATGGCGTTCCGGCCGCCGTCGGCCAGCAGGCGCGGCATGAAGAAGCAGGCGAGGCCGCCCGGAGCCTGGGCGAGCACGAGGAACGCGTCGCACATCGGCGCGGAGAGGAACCACTTGTGGCCGGTGATCGAATACTTACCGCCGCCGAGCGGCAGCGCGCGGGTGGTGTTGGTGCGCACGTCGGACCCACCCTGCTTCTCGGTGAGGCCCATGCCGATGAGCGCGGCGTCATTGGCGCGCGAATAGATGCGCGGCAGCCACTCGGCCGCGAGCTTCGCGTCGGCCTTGATCGCCGGCACGGAGCCGTAGGTCATGGTGACCGGGCACTGCGTGCCGTTCTCGATCTCGGAGTAAAGCAGGTAGGCGGCGGCGCGCTCGACGTGCGCGCCCGGGCCGGGCTCGGACCAGGGCGCCGAGTGCAGCCCGTGGCGGAAGGCGAGCGCCAGCAAGTCGTGCCAGGCCGGATGGAATTCGACTTCGTCCCTGCGCCGGCCCTGCCGGTCGTGGGTCTTCAGTTCGGGCGGGAAGCGGTTGGCCGCATCGGCGAGCGCGAGCGTGGCGCGGGCGCCGAGGGCGGCGCCCAGCGCGCCGAGTCGCTGGCGCGCGCTCGCGAGGCGCTCCCGCGGGAGGTTGAACGCCAGCGCGTCGCCGAGCGGCGCGTTGCCGGCGAACAGGTTGTAATTCTCGAGGGGCGCGCTCTGGTTGAGGACTTCGTGCGTCGCGGGCATGCGGGGCTGCGGCTGGGTGCCGGGCCAGTCTAGTCGCGCGCCATTTGAAAAGCAATTGCTTGGTGATTTCTGCCTGTAAAATTCCGCGCCGGAGGAGGTGATTCCCATTACCCAATTGCTGCAACTGCTGCTGGCGGGAGTGGCGCAGGGCTGCGTTTACGCGCTGGTCGCGCTCGGTTTCGTGCTGATCTACAAGGCGACCGAGACTGTCAATTTCGCGCAGGGCGACCTGATGATGCTGGGCGCGTTTGTCGCGCTCACCGGCGCCACCGTGCTCGGCCTGCCGTACTGGCTGACCATTGTTTTCGCCATTGCGGTGATGGCGGTGGTCGGCATGCTGATCGAGCACATCGTGCTGCGCCCGGTGCTCGGCTACCCCGCCTTCACCGTGGTGATGATCACCATCGGCGCCGGCTACGTGATGCGCGGCGCCGTCACCATGATCCCCGGCTGGGGCACCGAGACCTACGCGCTCGCCACGCCCTTCGCCGACAGGGTGATGCGCGTGGGCGGCGTGGTGGTGGCCGAGCAGCAGCTCGCGGTGATCGGCCACACGGCGCTGCTGTGCCTTGTGCTGTACCTCTTCTTTCGCTTCACGCGCGTCGGCATTGCCATGCAGGCGAGCTCGCAGAACCAGCTCGCCGCCTACTACATGGGCATCCCGGTGCGCCGCATCAACATGCTGATCTGGGGCCTGTCGGCGGGCATCGCCACCATCGGCGGCATCTTGCTCGCGCCCACGACCTTCGTGCATTCCAACATGGGCTTCATCGGGCTGAAGGCCTTTCCGGCGGCGGTGGTGGGGGGCTTCGGCAGCGTGCCGGGCGCTATCGTCGGGGGGCTGATCATCGGCGTGGTCGAGGCGCTGGCGGGCTTTTACATGGCCGAGGGCTTCAAGGACGTCGCCGCCTACGTGGTGGTGCTGCTGGTGCTGATGGTGAAGCCCTCCGGCATCTTCGGCGAAACCGTGGCGAAGAAAGTCTAGTGCGCTTCCTGTTCAAGACGGCGTACGACCAGGACCTGCGCCTGTTCAAGCACGGCGGGCAGGTGTTCTGGTACGGCTTGCTGTTTGTCGTGCTGCTCGCCGCGCCCTGGTGGGCGAGCGAGTACATGATGTCGCAGCTGCACTTCATCGGCATTTACTCGATCGTCGGCCTGGGGCTGATGCTGCTGGTCGGCTTCACCGGGCAGATTTCGCTGGGCCACGCGGCGTTCCTCGCGGTGGGCGCCTACACGGAAGCGCTGCTGCAGGCCGCGGGCTGGCCATTCTGGCTCACGCTGCCTTGCGCGGCGCTGCTCTCCGCCGCGGTGGGTATCGTCGTCGGCCTGCCGGCGCTGCGACTCAAGGGCATCTACCTGGCCATCGCCACGCTCGCTTTCGGCGTGATCGTGGAGGAGATCATCACGCGCTGGGACAGCCTCACCGGAGGGAATTCCGGCAAGCACCTGAAGCCGGTCGAGCTGTTCGGCATGAAGCTCGATGGCGACGCCGATTTCTACTACCTGTGCCTCGCGCTCACGGCGCTGTGCTGCATTGCGCTGGCAAATCTGCTGCGCTCGCCGACCGGGCGCGCCTTCGTCGCCATCCGCGATTCGGAGATTTCGGCTTCCTGCATGGGCGTGAACCTCGCCAGGTACAAGACCATGTCCTTCGCGCTGTCGGCGGCGCTCACCGGCATCGGCGGCGCCTTGTACGCGCACAAGGTGACTTTCATCTCGCCGGAGCAATTCACGTTGCTGGTCTCCATCGAGCTGGTGACCATCGTGATTCTGGGCGGCGTGGGCTCGCTGCACGGCGCCGTGTTCGGCGCCGCGTTCATCATCGTGCTGCCGCAGATCATTTCGATCGCCAAGGATTACCTGCCCTCGGGCGTGGCCGGCGCCTCCGGCCTGCAGTCCACCGTGTTCGGACTGCTGCTGATCGGCTTCATCATCTTCGAGCCGATGGGACTGTACGGGCGCTGGCTCAAGATCCGCACCTGGCTGGATTTGTTCCCGTTCTACCGCAAGGGCATGTTCCGGCGGCAGAAGACCTACATGAAGTCCGAGCGCCTGCGGTGAAGTTCTTCAGCGTCGAGAACCTGGGCATCCATTTCGGCGGCGTGGTCGCCGTGGACGACGTGTCCTTCGAGGTGCAGCGCGGCGAGGTCTACACCATCATCGGCCCGAACGGCGCCGGCAAGACGACCATCTTCAACCTGATCGGACTGATCTACCCCGCGACCGCGGGACGCATCCTCTACCAGGGTCGCGAGCTGACCGGGTTGAATCCGCACCGCGTGGCGGAACTGGGCATCGCGCGCACTTTCCAGAACATCGAGCTGTTCGAGCACGCCACCGTGCTGCAGAACCTGCTCATCGGGCGCCACCGCCACCGCTCGACCGCACTGTGGCAGGAGCTCGCCTTTACCCCGGCTGTGCGCCACGCCGAGCGCGCGCAGCGCGAGGCGGTGGAAAAGGTGATCGACTTTCTCGACCTGCAGCACTACCGGGACAGCATGGTTGCCGGACTACCTTACGGTGTACGCAAAGTGATCGAATTGGGCCGCGCGCTCGCCACCGAACCCAAACTCCTCCTGCTGGACGAGCCCTCCTCGGGCCTCAACCCCGAGGAGACCAACGAGATGGCGTTCTGGATCGAAGACATCAAGAAGGGCCTGGGCATTACCGTGCTGATGGTCGAGCACGACATGAGCCTGGTGCAGCGGGTCTCCGACCGGGTGCTCGCGCTGAGCGAAGGCCGCGCGATCGCGGAAGGGACGCCTGCCGAGGTGCAGGCGCATCCTGCGGTGATCGAGGCCTACCTTGGTTCCAAGGAGCCCGCGTGAGCGCGCCGATCCTGGAACTGCTCAACGTCGAATCGAGCTATGGCCCGGTACAGGCGCTGCGCGGCGTGACGCTTTCCGTGCCCGAGGGGAAGATCGTGACGGTGCTGGGCGCCAACGGCGCGGGCAAGAGCACGATCCTCAAGACCATCTCCGGCATCATCGATCCGTCCAAGGGACAGGTGAAGCTGCGCGGCAAGGAGATCCAGGGCTGGTCGCCCGACCGCATCGTGCGCGCGGGGGTGGTGCACGTGCCCGAGGGGCGTGAAGTGTTCCCGCTGCTCTCGGTCGAGGACAACCTGAAAATGGGCGCCTACACGCGGTCGGACAGGGACGGGGTGGCGAAGGACCTGGACACCGTGTTCGGCTACTTCCCGCTCCTGCGGGAAAGGGCGAAGCAGGAGGCGGGGCAGCTCTCCGGGGGGCAACAGCAGATGCTGGCGATCGCGAGGGCGCTCCTGTCGCGCCCCGAGGTGATGCTGATGGACGAACCGAGCCTGGGCCTGTCGCCCTTGCTCACCCAGGAAATCTTCCGCATCATCACGCGCATCAACCACGAGCGTGGCACAACCATCCTGCTGGTGGAGCAGAATGCGCACATGGCGCTGGCGGTGGCCGAGCTCGGCTACGTGCTGGAGGTGGGGCGCATCGTGATGGAAGATACCTGCGCGAACCTGGCGAAGAAGGAAGACATCCAGGAGTTCTACCTCGGCGTGCAGGCCGCCGGGGTGCGCGGCCAGCGGCGCTGGAAGCGCAAGAAACAGTGGAGATAGCGATGCGGGCGATCGAACACGGCAGCGTGGCGCGCATGTTCTGGCACGGCGTGCGCACGCACGGGCCGCAGGTGATCCTGCGCCAGAAGGAACTCGGCATCTGGCGCGCCGTGACCTGGGACGAACTCGGGCGGGCGGCGCGCGAGGTGGGCATGGGCCTCGCCGCGCTCGGCTTCGAGCCCGGCGAGATGGCCTCGATCCAGTCCAACACCAACCGCGAGTGGCTGTTCGCCGACCTCGGCATCCTCGGCGCGGGCGGCGTGTCCAACGGTATCTACCCTACGGACGCCGCGGCGCAGGCCGAGTACCTGCTCGCGGACTCGGATTCGGCCTACGTATTCGTCGAGGACGAGGAGCAGCTCGACAAGATCCTGGAGGTGCGCGAGCGCCTGCCGCGGCTGCGCAGGATCATCGTGTTCGACATGGAGGGCCTGCGCGATTTCGACGACGCCCAGGTGATGTCGCTGGAGGCCCTGCGCGCGCTCGGCGCCGATTTCGACGAGAAGCACGAGGGCGTGTGGGAAAAGCGCCTCGGTACGCGCAATGCCGGCGACCTCGCCATCCTCGTCTACACCTCGGGCACCACCGGCAAGCCCAAGGGCGCGATGATCTCGCACAGGAACATCCTCGCCACCCTGGACGGCTACCAGGATGCGTTTCCGCAGGGTCCCGAGGACGAGCGCATGGCGTTCCTGCCGCTGTGCCACATCGCCGAGCGCGTCGGCGGGCAGTACCACTCGCTGCATTCGGGCGCGGTGCTGAATTTCGTCGAGAACCCGGAGACGGTGCCCGAAAACGTGCGCGAGATCGCGCCCACCATCTTTACCGCGGTGCCGCGCGTGTGGGAAAAGTTCTACTCCGGCGTGCTGATCCGCCTGAAGGAGGCGGGGCGCCTGCAACAGTGGGCCTACGCCGTCGCCATCAGCATCGGGTATCGGGTGGCCGCGCTGAAGGAGGCGAGAAAGCCGGTGCCCGCGGATTTGCGCTTTTCCTTCTGGCTCGCGCGCCTGCTGGTGCTGAACAACGTGAGGAAGGTGATCGGCGTACACCGCACGAAAGTGTGCATCACCGGTGCGGCGCCGATCTCGCCGGACCTGGTGCGCTGGTACATGGCGCTCGGCGTGGAGATGTATGAAGTGTGGGGGCAGACCGAGTCCTGCGGCGCCATCACCGCCATCCCCGAGGACAAGGTGAAGCCTGGCTCCATCGGCCCGCAGATGCGCCACGCCGAAGTGAAGCTCTCGGCCGAGGGGGAGTTGCTCGCGCGCGGCGATTCCGTGTTCATGGGCTATCTGAACCAGCCCGAGAAGACCGCCGAGACACTGAAGGACGGCTGGCTCCACACAGGCGACATCGGCAGGGTGGACGAAGAAGGCTTCTTCTACATCACCGATCGCATGAAGGACATCATCATCACCGCGGGCGGCAAGAACATCACCCCTTCGGAGCTCGAGAACCAGCTCAAGTTCTCGCCCTACATCACCGACACGGTGGTGATCGGCGACAAGCGGCCTTTCCTGGTGGCGCTGGTCATGGTGGACCATGAGAACGTGGAGAACTACGCGCAGGAGCACGCCATCCCGTTCTCCAATTACGCCAGCCTGTGCCGCCGGCCGGAGATCATCGGCCTCATCCAGGGCGAGATCGACAAGGTGAACAAGCACTTCGCGCGCGTGGAGCAGGTGAAGAAGTTCCGCCTGCTCGAGACCAAGCTCACCGCCGAGGACGAGGAGCTGACCCCTACCATGAAACTCAAGCGCAAGCTCGTCAACGAGAAGTACCAGGGGCTGATCGAGTCCATGTACTCCGAGCGGGCGGCAGCGTGATATAAATCCGCCTACGAGGAGGCAACCCCCATGCAGCGCATCATCGGCATTGCCGCAGCCCTGTTCGCAGGCGCCGCGTTCGCCCAGGGCCAGGGCGTCACCAAGAACGAGATCGTCATCGGCTCGATGCAGGACCTGTCCGGCCCCATCGTCGCCTTTTCCAAGCAACTGAAGAACGGCATGGAAATGCGCGTCGAGGAGCTCAACGCCCAGGGCGGCATCCACGGACGCAAGCTGAAGCTGGTGATCGAAGACCACGGCTACGACCCGAAGAAGGCGGTTCTCGCGACGCAGAAGCTGGTGCAAAAGGACAGGATCTTCGCCATGGTCGGCACCATCGGCACGCCCACCGCGCTGCCCTCGATGCCGATCCTGTTCGAGAAGAACATCCCGCACCTGTTCCCGCTCACCGCGGCGCGCGAGATGTACGAGCCGCTGCACAAGCTCAAGTATTCCTTCGCCGCCACCTATTTCGACCAGATGCGCGCGGCGACCAAGCACATGGTGAAGTCCAAGGGCTACAAGAAGGTCTGCACCCTGTACCAGGACGACGATTTCGGCCTGGAGGTGATGCGCGGGGCGGAAGCCGGGCTGAAGGAGCTCAACATGGTGCTCGCCGAGCGCACCACCTACAAGCGCGGCGCCACGGACTTCTCCTCGCAGATCGCGAGGATGAAGGACGCGGACTGCGACCTCGTCGTGCTCGGCACCATCATCCGCGAGACGCTCGGCGCCATCGGCACGGCGCGCAAGCTCGGCTGGGGCGTGGAGTTCATGGGCTCGACTGCGGCCTATACCGACCTGATCCACAAGCTCGGCGGGCCGGCGATGAACGGCTTCTACGCCACCAGCACGGTGAACAATCCGTACCTGGACGACGCTTCGCGCAATGTGCGCGAGTGGGCCAGCCGCTACAAGCAGAAGTACAACGAAGACCCGGCGGTGTTCTCGGTGTACGGCTACCAGGTGATCGATCTGTTCATCCAGATCGCGGACAAGGCCGGGCCGAAGCTCACCACGGACACCTTCGTCAACACGCTGGAGAACAACTTCAGCACCACACGCGACATGTTCGGCGGGGACTCGCTGAGCTTCTCCAAGACCAAGCACCTCGGCTCGAACCGCTCACGGCTGTCGCAGATCGTCAACGGCAAGTGGACGCCGATTACGGACTACATCACGGAGTGATCGCCGCAAACCGGCAAGAGAACGGCGCTGGCGGGCGCCGTTCTTGTTTGATCGCTTTGCCGCGTGCTGTCGCCTTTTTGGCGGCAGTCTGCGCAGTCGCCGGCGGCTGCGCCCACTGGCCTGCCACACCGCGGTTGGAGCAAGTCGGCGCGGCCGGCTACCGCCTTGCCGCGGCGGCCCGCCCCGGCCAGTCCGACGACCTGCTGGTGGTCCTCGCCATCTCCGGCGGCGGCACGCGCGCCGCGGCGCTCGGCTACGGCGTCCTGGAGGAGCTGCGACGCACCGAGGTCACGCTGAACGGCGTGAAGCGCCGCCTCCTCGACGAGGTGGACGTGATCTCCGCGGTGTCGGGCGGCACGCTGCCCGCCACCTATTACGGCCTGCGCGGTGAGAAGGCGTTCGAGGAATTCGAGGCGCGCGTGCTGTACCGCAACCTCGAGCGCGACCTGGTGATGCGCATCCTGACCCCGACCAACTGGTTCCGGCTGCCCTCCGGGACCTTCGGCAAGTCGGATCTCTTCGCCGAGATCTACGACGAGACGGTGTTCAACCATGCCACTTTCGCAGACCTGAAGCAGGCTGGCGGGCCCTTCGTGATCATCAACGGCACCGATGTCACCACCGGCGCCCGGTTCAGCTATACGCAGGACCAGTTCGACGCGATCTGCGGCGATCTCTCGCGGGTGACGCTGGGCCGGGCCGTTGCCACCTCGACGGCGCTGCCGCCGCTGCTCACGCCCATCACCCTGGAGAACCGCGGCGGGACCTGCGGCAGGAAAACGCCGGCCTGGCAGAAGGCCGCCGAAGCCGCCGTCGGCGAGTCCGAGACGCCAGGCCGCGCACTGCTCCGCGCCCGCGCGCTCCAGGCCTACGAGGACCCGGCCCGCCCTTACGTTCACCTCTTCGATGGTGGCCTGTCCGAGAATCTCGGCCTCGCCGAAGTGCTCAGGGCTTTCGAACTGCTGAAGGTCGACCCGGACGAGACGGTTCTGCCGGCGCTCCGCCGGGCCCGCAAGGTGGTGGTCATCGCCGTGAACGCACTGCGCTTTCCCGAGGTGGACTGGGACCGCTCCCCCGCGCCGCCGGGCACCGGCACGCTGGCGGACCAGATGTGGGGGATCCCGGTCGACCGCATTTCGCTGGACGCGGTGGAGCAGGTGCGCGAGAAGCTGGCCGCCTGGCAGGCTGCCGCTCCGTCCGGTGGCCCGCAGCGGCGCGGGTACATGGCGCAGGTCACCTTCGACTCCCTGAAGGACCCGGCCGAGCGCGCCTATTTCAAGCAGGTGAAGACCAGATTGACGCTACCCAAGGAACAGGTGGACCGGCTGCGCGAGGTTGGCGGCCGCCTCCTGCGCGAAGCGCCCGCCTTCCAGAGGCTGCTCACTGACTTGAAATAGAGTTGCTGCCATGATCCGGGTCGTACGCCTCGGCACCAGCCGAGCCCCCTCCGAAGGCCTGCGCATCGGCACCGTGCGCCGCCCGCCGCGCGGTGTGCCGAAGAGCGCGTTCTCGAAACAGAACTGGTACGACGTCTGGCTGCCCGACCTCGCGCCCAGCGAGGCGCTGGTGAAGATTGGCCAGCGCGCGGAGGACGAGAAGGACTGGACGGCCTTCGCGAGGAAGTACCGCAAGGAGATGGCTTCGCCGGCGAGATCCCGGGTTCTGGATCTGCTCGCCGCGCTCTCGCACCATTCGAACCTCTCCGTCGGTTGCTACTGCGAAGACGAAGCTCGCTGCCACCGCTCGGTGCTGCGCAGGCTCCTCGCCGAGCACGGGGCGCATCTTGCGGCATGAGGATTACGAACGCGACGGCGTCGTCTGCTTCGGAGCGTTTCCCGCTCGCCTGGAAAGGGGAGTCCGCACATGGGTAATCTCGCTGCGCAAATTCAGGAGCGCCTGAAGGGCATCCTGCCCGAACTCCTCGGCATCCAACTGGTGGAAGTGACACCGGAGAAGGTGATCGCGACGCTCAGGGTGCGCGCGGACCTTTGCACCACCGGCAAGATCCTGCACGGCGGCTCGATCATGGCCTTCGCCGACACGCTCGGCGCCATCGGCACCGTGGTGAACATGCCGCAGGGCCATGGCACGGCGACCATCGAATCCAAGACGAATTTCGTCGGCGGCGCGGCAGAGGGCTCTGTTATCACTGGCGAATGCACCCCGGTGCACAAGGGCAGGACCACACAAGTCTGGCAGACCCGCATCACCAACGCGGATGGCAAACTCGTCGCCTTGGTGACGCAGACGCAAATCGTGCTGCCGCCGCGCGGCTAGCGGCAGTGCGCTGGCTATAATGAGCGCGCGCAACCAAGGGGGGACAGTGCGCGATCTGGTCAGACGTTTGCAGCGCTACTTCGCCTACGCCGGGCTGTTCAGCCTGGCGATCAACGTCTTGCTGCTGGTGCCCGCCCTCTACATGCTGCAGGTGTTCGACCGCGTACTGTCGAGCCGCAGCGAGGAAACCCTGGTGATGCTTTCCGTGGGTGCGCTGCTCGCGCTGGCGATGATGGCGGCACTCGACGTGCTGCGCGCCCGGCTGCTCGCCGCCTGCGGCGTGGCGCTGGACCGCTGGCTTGGTCCGAGCGTGCTGCAAGGCCTGCTGGATCAGACGGCACGCCTCGGCGGGGCCGAGCACCTGAACGGCCTGCGCGATGTCGGGACGCTGCGCGGCTTCCTCGTCGGCGCGGGCGTCATTGCCCTGTTCGACGCGCCATGGCTGCCGCTGTTCCTCGCGCTGATCACCCTGTTCCATCCGCTGCTGGGCGCGGTCGCGCTGGCGGGCGCGGGGCTGATGCTGCTCCTCGCGGTACTCAACGAGCGGCTCACGCGCGTGCCGCTCGAGCAGGTGCTGGCGGCGGGCCGGCGGGCCGGCCGCTTCATCGACGCTTCGACGGCGAACGCCGAAACGGTGAGCGCGCTCGGCATGCAGCGCGCGGTGACGCGGCGCTGGCAGGCGCTGAACGAGGCGGCGCTGCGCGAGCAGGTAGCCGCCTCCGGCCTGGGCGCGACCTTTTCCGGCCTCACCAAGTTCACGCGGCAGTTCATCCAGATGGCGATGCTGGGTGTCGGCGCGTACCTGGTGATCGCGCAGCACTTGTCTGCCGGCGTGATGATTGCCGCCACCATCATCCTGGGACGGGCACTGGCGCCGGTGGAGATGCTGGTCGCCGGCTGGCGCAATCTCGTGGAGGTACGGGCCGCGTGGCGGCGACTCGAGAAGCTGTTCGCCACCAACCCTCCGGTGCAGGCCGGCACGGCGCTGCCGGCGCCGCGGGGTGAGCTCGCGGTGGAACGGGTGGTCTACGGGTTTCCGGGCGCAGCGCGGCCGGCCCTGCGCGGCGTTTCCTTCAGCCTGCCGGCGGGGGAGTCGCTGGGCGTCATCGGGCCGACCGCCGCGGGGAAGTCCACGCTTGCGCGCCTCATCGTGGGCGTGTGGAAGCCCGTGTCCGGGGCGGTGCGGCTGGACGGCGCCGACGTCTCGACCTGGCAGCGCGAGCAGCTCGGTGCGCACGTCGGCTACGTGCCGCAGGCGGTGGGGCTGTTCGCCGGCACGGTGGCCGAGAACATCGCGCGGCTTGCTGAGACCGACGCCGCCGCGGTGATACGCGCGGCGCAAAGCGCCCACACGCACGAGATGATCCTGCGCCTGCCCAAGGGCTACGACACCGAGGTCGGCGAAAGCGGCGCGGCGCTGTCGCCGGGGCAGCGGCAGCGCATCGCGCTGGCGCGCGCGCTCTACGGCGAGCCGCGACTGGTGGTGCTGGACGAGCCGAACGCGAACCTGGACGTGGAGGGCGACGATGCTCTCTTGCGGGCGATGAACGATTTGAAGTCGGCCGGAGTCACCGTCGTGGTCATCGCGCACCGGCCCTCGCTGCTCGGGAGCATGGACAAGCTGCTGGTGCTGAAGGATGGCGTGGCGGAGATGTTCGGTCCGCGCGCAGAGATCACTGCGCGCGTGACGCGCGGCGTCGCCCAGGTGCGGGGGGCCGCATGATCGCCGTGGGCGCGCCGGACCCCGAACTCACGCGCATCGCGCGCGCCGGCTTCTCCGTATTGGCACTGGGGGTCCTGGTGATGGTGGCCTGGGTGGTGCTGGCACCGCTCTCGGGCGCGATCATCGCGCCGGCGTTCGTCAAGGTGGACATGAATCGCAAGGTGGTGCAGCACCAGGAAGGCGGCATCGTGAAGCAGATCCTGGTGCGTGACGGCGAGCGTGTGCAGATGGGCCAGACGCTGGTGGTGATCGACGACGTGCGGCTGGACGCCACGCTGGACCTCCTGCGCACGCAGCACGACGGCGAGCGCGCCAAGGCCGCGCGCCTCGAAGCCGAGCGCGCCTTCTTGCCCGAGGTGGTGTTTCCCCCGGAGCTCGCCGCCCGCTCGCGCGAGCCCAAAGTGGCGGAGCTCCTGCAGCGCGAGACCGCACTGTTCCGCGCGCGGCGCGAGGCGCTGGACAGCCAGATCGCGGTGCTGCGCAAGCAGATCCGCCAGACCGAGGACGAGGCGCAGGCGCTCGCCGGCCAGATCGCCGCCGAGGCACGCGCGCTCAAGTCGCAGAAGGAGGAAGTGGCCTTGAACGAGAAGCTGTACAAGCAGAACTTCGTGCAGAAGACCAGGCTGATGGCGCTGGAGCGCGCAGCGGCGGATTACGAGGCGCGCTGGGAGGAGCACCGCGCGGAGCTCGCCAAAACGCGCCAGCGCGGTTCGGAGCTGGAGCTGCGCATTCTGGCGCAGCGCAACTCCTACGTGCAAAGCGCGACCGACGAGCTGAAGGAGATCAGCACGCGCCTGTTCGACCTCGAGGAGCGGCTGCGCCCGTCGAAGGATGCTTCCGACCGCCAGCGCATCGCGGCGCCGATCGCGGGCGTGGTGATGGGCCAGCGCGTGTTCTCGGCGGGCGCGGTGATCGGGCCGCGCGAGGTGCTGATGGAGATCGTGCCCGAGGACAAGACGCTGGTCGTGGAGGCGCGCATCCGGCCCGAGGACATCAACCACGTGCGCAAGGGTTCCGATGCGGAAGTGCGGCTGACGGCTTACAAGCAGCGCACCACGCCGCTGGTGGCGGGTACGGTGAATTACGTGTCCGCCGACCGCATGTTGGACGGACAGACCGGAACGCCTTACTACGTGGTGCATATCGACGTTGCAGCGCGCGCACTGGAGGAGGCCGGCAACCTGAGCATGCAGGCTGGCATGCCGGCGGAGGTTTACATACGCACCGACAGCCGCAGCGCGTTCGACTACCTGTTGGCGCCGGTGACCTCGTACCTGCGGCGCGGCATGCGCGAGCCGTTGTAGGGATCTAAAGGAGCGGGTCGGTCTCGGCGCGTCCGGCTACCGTGAGACTCACGGTACCGATGTCCGTGCCGCCATTGCCGTCGCAGACGGTGTAGTCGAAGCTGTCGGTCACCACCTGGCCAGGCTTCAGGGACTGCAGCGCTGCCGTGGGGTCATAGACGATGCTGCCGTCTGCGGCGATCGAGACCGCGGCGCCGAGGGTGCTCTTCGCCGCGACTGCGCCGATCGCCAGACCGTCAAGCTCGATGTCCCAGTCGTTTGCCAGCAACGTGGCGGCATCGATGGAGAGCGGCGTGTCCTCGTCGGTGGCGGCGAAGACATCCCGCGGGCCAGCCGCCCAGGCCACGATCCGCTCGAAAAGCTCGTCGACCGGGTTCCCGGCAACGCGGTCGAGGGAAAACGTATCCGCGTTTGCCATCTGCAGCGAGCCGAAGTAGGCGATGCGTCCCTGTCCCAGGCCCAACTCGTCGTCCACCACCAGGGCGGGCAGCGCCGTGCCGACCGGCGTGCCGCCGCTGTCGTCGACGCCGCTGGCGAGGACGGTGGCACCGTCGTCGACGGCGACCGCGAGTTCGTGCGCCACGGCATCGACTTGGTAGCTGGCAAAACCATTCGTGATCGCATGGGAGGTGTCGAGGATCGTGATCGACGCATCTTCGAGGCTGTAGCCGAACGACTGCGGCGAAATCGGCGAAATCGGCGAAATTGGCGTGATGGTGTCGGCCTCCGCGGGTAGCCCCGGAAGGACGAAGGCGAACCAGCCGGTGGTGACCACACCGCTACCCGCGTCGAAGACGAAGTCGCTCAGTGCCGGGAAAAGGGACGTCTCGCTGTAGTCCATCATGAAGCCGGCGTCGCCGAGCACGACGACGTCGTAATTCAGGAGCAGGTCAGCCCACTGCGCCGGGGTAGTGAACAGCGTGTCGGAGATCGCATCCGCGACGATCCTGAAGGCGGTGCTGTCCTCGAGCTGCGCCGCGGCGTCTTCTCGGCTGCTCGAGTCGCCGCCGATCACGGCGACGCGGATCGCATCGCTGGCGAGGGCATGCGCGGGAACCGCATCGTCCTCGGCGACCGGCGCGTCGTTCACCGGGGCGACGGCCAGGTTAACGGTGGCGACGCCGGACAGCGCCAGGCCGTCGCTGAGCTGATAGGTGAAGCTGTCCGCGCCGCTGAAATTGACGGCAGGCGCGTAGGTGTAAGAGCCGTCGGCGGCAAAGTCGAGAGTGCCGTGGCTCGGCCCGCCAAGGAGCGCTGCGGTGAGCGCATCGCCGTCGGAATCCGCATCGTTGTTGAGCGCGTTGCCGCTCACCGGCACGTCCTCGTTGGTGGCAACCGCGTCGTCCTTGGCGACCGGCGCGTCGTTCACCGGGGCGACGACCAGGGTCACGGTGGCGACGTTTGAATCAAGGCCACTGTCGTTGACCTGATAGGTGAATGAATCGTCGCCGCTGAAGTTGGCCACCGGGGTGTAGCTGAAGGAGCCGTCCGCGTCCAGCACCAGCGCTCCGTGCGCGGGTCCAGCAACGAGCGCCACGGTCAGTGCATCGCCGTCGGCATCCGCATCGTTGTTGAGCACGT
>Ga0184628_10000607_pt1 | contig 18872 bp, 16 predicted proteins | sample PLM4_5_b1_FD_133149 | JGI IMG/M metagenome (GOLD analysis project Ga0184628, IMG submission 133149) | Groundwater sediment microbial communities from an aquifer in East River, Colorado, USA - PLM4_5_b1 | ecosystem: Environmental > Terrestrial > Soil > Riparian zone | place: USA: East River... | reverse complement strand
CATTTCATTTTCGTCGATCGGATTCACTCGACCAAATTCCATCATCCGGCCCGGTGGAAGACCGAGCCCCTCGCCCAGCGGACCGAGATGCTCCTCAATCAGGCTGCTGTTGAACCTGTCGTGACCGGCGGGAACCGGGGTATGCGTTGTGAAAACGACTTCCCGTGCGACGCGAGCTACGGCTTCATGGAACGTGATGCCTTCATCTCCCATCCGCGTGCGTACAGCTTCAAATACAGCGAACACGCTATGGCCTTCGTTCAAATGCAGGACCGAAGGCTGGATTCCCATCGCGCGCAGCGCGCGGAACCCGCCGACACCGAGAAGCAGTTCCTGCCGAATCCGTACGCGGCCATCGCCGCCATACAACCGCGACGTGAGTTCACGGTCTTCCGGCGCGTTGCCCTCCACATTGGAATCGAGCAGGAACAAATCGCATCGACCTACACTCACTCGCCATACCCTTGCGCGAATCACTCCACTTCGCGTTTCCACCTGAACGACAACCGGTTCCCCGCTTTCGCTGATGGCGATTTCCATCGGCAGCATGCTCGCGTCGTTTTCGATGTACTCTTCCTGCTGCCAGCCAGCGCCGTCGAGCCGCTGCCTGAAATATCCCTGTCCATAGAACAGCCCAATTCCCACAAGCGGGATACCCAGGTCCGATGCGCTCTTGATGTGATCTCCGGCAAGAATGCCCAGGCCGCCGGAATAGATCGGCATCGATTCGTGAAGGCCGAACTCCGCAGAGAAGTACGCCACCGGCCGTGCGCGCAAGACACCGGCATGTGTCTCGCCCCAGGTATGGTCGCCCAGCAGGTATTCGCGCTGGCGGCGGTATGCATAGTTGATGCGGCTGTGCAGCACCAGCTGCGTCGCGCGCCGGTCGATCTCCGGCAGAGCAAGGGATGCCAACAGAACAATCGGATTATGGTTGAGGCTCTTCCACTGATCGGGATCCAGATCGTGAAACAGACTCGTGGAGTTGTGATCCCAACTCCACCACAGATTGCGGGCCAGAGCCCACAGTCGTTCCTGAGAAGGAGCAATGAATCGATCCAGCGTTCGCGCTTCGCTGACAACCGGAGCAACCTCGGAGGCCGCGTCGACCAGCATCCGCACTTCATCGTCCTCGAAAACTCTGGCGTCTACGGTCTGCACCACCAGAACACCTTGAAGTACGCCGCGATCTACCAGCGGCACTCCCAGAAATGACTGATAGGCATCTTCTCCAGCGTCTGCGAAATATTTGAAGCGTGGATGCTTCTGCGCTTGAGGCACATTCACGGGCCGGACGAGCTCCGCCACGAGTCCCGCCAGTCCTTCGTTCAGACTTAGCCGGAGCGTACCAATGCAGGAACGGCGCAGTCCAAGCGAGGCTGCCAGCACGAGGTTGGCACGATCCGGTTCGAGCAGGTACGCCGAGCAGACGTCGGTTTTGAACCTCCGTGCGATCAATTCGACAACGTTCATCAACGTCTCGGCCGGTTTGCCAGCTTCCCTTGCAAGATTGGCAATCTCCTCCAGCGTCAGCACGTGCAGAGCGTCGCGCTCATGTATGGGATGATTCATAACCTCATTTACTCCTTGTTCGTGAGTTTGACAAACTGCGATGCTGACGCGGCCCGTGCTTCACTCCGGTTCACTTTGACCTTCACATTCCGATCTTTCAGCTTCTGGCCGTTCAAGGCCTGGATGGCATTTTCGTTTTGAGAGTTGTCGCGCAATGTCGCGTAGGCGAACGCGGGAGACACGTTAGCCACGACGTCGCGAATAACGTGAATGGAATCGACGCGATATCCCCGGGCCTCAATCCATTGCTGGATTTCCGCCTCCTTACAGTTCCACGGGACATTGGACAGGAATAATTGCGACATGACACCTGTTGAAAAGTTGTGAACGTTACCTTCAGGACAGCAGTGTCGGGGTTGGAGATACGTCAATGTATCCTGTACCTTTTTTTAAACCCTCGATGGAACACTGTCAAGCGGTTTCCCCCGACTGCAGATAACGGCGCACCTCTGGAATGCATGGAACAAATGCAAAAGCGTGGTGTCCAATGATGGAGAACACGCATCCTGCGCAGGACGAAGTTCGAAAAAGGAGTCCCATCATGCTCGATAGTTGCCTTTTCGAATCCCGTCCGGATCGTGGCCACAATGGCGGCCGAAAGAAGCCGGCCACGCTTGCCATATCCACGGTGGTTCACCTGCTCGTCGCCGGTGCTTTGATTCTAGTTCCACTAATGCAGACGCAGGCAGTTCCTCCCGTTGCTCTGCCTCAGCCGGTCGTGAGCCCGGGACCACCAGTGCGAATGATCAAACTTGTGACTTCTCCATCTTCGGGCCGTGCGGCACTTCATCCGGTGACACCCGCACTGCCCGACGCGCTCATTGAGCCAACGATAATTCCACAAAAGATTTCGTATGTGGAAGACGTCATCGACATCGGGTTTCTGGAGTCATTGCGGCCTGGACCTTCGACCGGACCCGGCGACAGGCTGGGGCCAATCGGTGCAGCAGGAATCCGCATTGCGGTGGCGCCGCCCACCGTTGCAGCACCACCACAGCCGCCGCCCGATCCTCCAACTCCGCCGCCGGCGCCCGGAATTCAACCACGGGAGCCGATCCGCGTGGCGTCGTCCCTGCAGAAATCCCTGCTCATACGACAGGTCGAACCCGTTTACCCGCGCCTGGCAATAATTGCGCATGTTGAAGGATCGGTCCTTGCTGAAGCGAGAATCACACAGTCTGGGACTATCGACAGTCTGCGGATCATCTCCGGAAATCCACTGCTGACGCAGGCGGTCATCGATGCGGTGAAGCAGTGGCGCTACCAACCCACACTACTGAACGGTGAACCGATCGATGTAATCACGACAATTACGGTGAACTTCAAACTGAACTAAGTAATGCCAGCGTCCATCCCGCAGCTTTCATAACCTGATCTCCGTCTTCATTAGCAAACAATTCCGAAGATGATGGGAATTTGAAGACGGGATCGTCCTGCCAATCGAACGGGAAATCCAATAATCGGATCACCGAATTCAAATGCTTACGTATGGCATATGATGTCGTCAGAATCGAATATGTATTTCACAATTCCGGAGATATCTTGACGTGACACAAACCTGTGACGTTCAACGATTCCGATCAGTATCACTTGCTGTGATCTTATTGACTTCGATGGTGCTGCTTGTTGCCGAAGTCAAGGACGCACGCAGCCAGATCCGCGTGAGCACAGACCTTGTACTGGTACCGGTATCGGCCCGGAACGCGGACGACGAATTTGTGACCGGACTGACCAAAGACGACTTCACCGTTCTGGAAGACGGGAAGATCCAGGAGGTATCGTCCTTCGATAGTGAGCCGAGGCCCCTTTCCGCTGCGATCGTTATCGACGATGGCATTGGCAACCTCGCACTGAAGAGGGTCGCATCGCAGCTGCACGTCATCGCTGCAGGCATTACTGCGGAAGACGAGGTCAGCGTCTTTCGATATAGTGGAATTGTCGACAAATTGTCCGACTTCAGCACGGATCCGAAGGAGATGCTGAAGAGTTTCGTGGTCATTTCAAAGATTGCCGAGACTCGAGAGGAAGAACAACATGAGGTCATCACCGGTGGCCCGGGGTGGCTGAGATCCATACTTGGGATATTTCCCGATGGATCGAAGGGAAGCGCAAAGAATCATGTCCTCCACAATGCCATCTATGAAGCGGCGATTGCTCTTCAAAGCAGGCCACGTGAGCGACGGAGAGTTATTCTCATTGTCTCCGATGGCGTAACATCCGGCAAAGCGAACACCCACTCCCTAAAAGACAACACGGACCTGCTGTTGAAAAACGAAACCGAGGTTTTTGCCGTATCCACCGACCACGCAAGCTTCGGTTCATATGGCGCACTGAGCTCCTATGCCAATGCAACCGGCGGCGACGTGCTCAATGGCGCAACGGATCAGTCCATAGAACACGCCTTTAATCAGATCACCGAGCAGCCACGCCGCCAATACGTTCTCGGGTACACTTCGACAAATACCTCCGGAAAACCAGGCGTCTTCCGAAAGATTGAAGTACGAACACGTCAACAGAATCTGAAATTGACCTACCGCAACGGCTACACCCAGTACACGGCTCAATAAGGAAACAGCATGGGGGCCGTGTCGTTCAAGTTCTGCTGCCATACGGCATACGTGTGAGCGCCGCCGGTCACTCGAAAGAAATGCTCGATCTTGTGTTTCGAAAGTTGCGTCGAAAAATCCTGAATGGATTGAAACAGAGTGTCTTCCGTTCCGCTGCTCACCCAGAGTAGTTTCAGCTTTCCATTGATCCCGACAGAGTCGGCGAGCGCCGTGTCGAAATTGACCCCGCCGGTTTCGGGATTGTTCGCCGCTCCCAGTGCCGGACTGAAGCCGGCGATGCGGCTAAACAGATCCGTGTGCGTCAGTCCAATTGCCAGCGCTTGAGCGCCACCCAGCGAGAGACCGGCAATCGCCCGATGTTCGCGATCGGTATAGACGCGAAACGTCGCATCAACTAATGGCATGACGTCTTCAAGAAAATCGCGCGAGAATCCTTCGCGCTGTTGCTTATTCTCGGCAGCATCTCCACGTCCGGCACCGGCAGCGCGAGCAAACGCGTAACCGAACGGCATGACTGCAACCATCGGCCTGATCTTTCCATCCGCAAGCAGGTTGTCGAGAATGACATTCGCTTTGCCGCCGTTGATCCAGGAGTTTTCGTCACTACCCGCACCGTGAAGCAGGTAAAGGACGGGATACTTGTCCGTCGATTGCGTGTAATTCGGAGGCGTATAAACCACCATCTTTCGATCCGTGCCCAGTGATTTGGATTTGTAAGCCTGCGTCTGGACCGATCCATGGGGGATCGCACGCACCTGAAGGAAAGCGGGTGGCGCGTTCTGTGCGCTCACTATTGCAGTCAATGCGAACACCGCAATCGCAAACATTGGAGTGAATCGTTTCATGTCGCCTCCTGGTTTTCGCCGCATTATATCGGGGAAATCTGAACGATGTCCCCTCCTGACCAGGAGGGGACATCGCTCAGATTTGCCAAGTATATTGCCGACTGTCTCCTCATTCCCCCAATCTCTTATGCGATCAGAAGTTCGACGGGTTGCCCGGCGAGCGGACTGATGCGAGGACCGGGTACGATGATCCCGGCAAGATTCAAAGGATCGGCGGCCGCAATTCGTAAGGCGTGGTCTTCGGACTTGCGCCGGAGAGCACGCAGCAGATCCACTGCTTCCGGACGGGCAAACTGTTCGCCGGGGAATCCGCTCACGAAACGGCCTCCGCGAATTTCGCCTTTCGCTTCCATACGCCGCAATTCCCGCAACAAATCACGCCATGGTGGAGCCAGAGTCTCTCGTGCGAGCAGATCGCGGAACACAATTCCCCAGCGCTCCAGAAGCTGACGGACAAATGCTGCATTGCGTTCGCCCGACTTCTTCGCGTCCGGCAATACCAGCAACGCCCAACGTCCTGCGGCATGACGCGCCCGGCCGCGAGTGCGGCTGGAGCTGCCGCGTCGTTTTGGATCGACCAGCGCGCGAAGGTTCTCGTAACCATCTGCAGTGACCAGTCCGGCTGCCGCGAGTTCCCATAGTCCGTCTTCCACCTCGCTGGCAAGTCGTCCGGTCGCTTTCACAAGTTCGGGAAGAAACGACGCACCTCTTCTGCCGAGCGATTCGAAGACTTCGCGAGCCGGATGCGAAAGCGTGATATCGGCATTCGCCGGCGGTTGAAGCAACCACGCCGCATCCTCTCGGAGAAAAATCGAAACGGGAGCCACACGCGTAGGCCGCACACGCCGGCCTGGCCCTTCTCGAGACTGCGATTCCACTGTGTAGGAGAATGCCGGATGTGGGGAAAGCCTCCCCCACATGATCTCGCCCGAAAGGCAAAGCTGATCCAGCATATCCGGGACATATCGTGCGACGCGGCGCGGCAACACTTCGGTTTCCCAGGACGATGCCGAAATTTCGTAACCCTGAAGCTGTTTCAGAATCTGAAACACACCGTCGACTCCGTGAAGAGACGTACCTGGAGCCACGTGTTGCCACGAAAACAGGAATCGCATGAAATCTGCCGATGAAACGGGTTCGATTTCCCTTCTCAATCGGCCGATAGTCAGACGGTGAATCCGCGCCAGCAGACGTCGATTGCACCATTCCAATTCTGCACTGGCCACTCGCGCCTCCGCGGTGAACCGGCCTCGGAGGATTTCACCGCTGGCTTCGAGACGACCTATTGCCACATCCATGAGCTGGCCTGGGATTGAAAGTCGTTCGGACATTTGCGCAGCGGTCATCGGACCGGTGGATTCCATCCACCCGCGCACTACTTCGACTGCGGCAGATTCACGATCCTCAGACGCTCCGGTCTCGAAGGACTCGATAACAGGTTCCAGCGTGGCTACCGGATGGAGCCGCTGCATCGTTGTCAGCCGTTCGGCCGGGACCCAGAACCGAGCAGAATCTGTACGCATCGAAGTGGCGCGGCGCGATTTCACGAGTTCTTCAAAGTAAGATTGCCATTCCGGATGCGGCGGCAGCGCAAACAGAGTCAGCAAGGCGTCATGGAGTTCGTCGGTATTGCGGACAACCGGCCAGGACTCACTGCGAACTTCTTCGATCGCCGCGGGGTCGAGAGCACCGACCTCACCGGATTCCACACCCAGGGACCGCCGCATCTGAACAGCGCGAGCCCTGCGTTCTTCCAGCGGAGCGTCGTCGAGATATGCGTATGGATTCGCGTTGAGGATTTCGTGCGAGAACGGAGATGGCTCCGCGGTGTCCACGGCCACGGCACGGACTTCCCCGTTGCGTATGGCAACCAGCGTGGCTTTTAATCCGTCCAGGTCCATCGCCTCATGGAGGCAGTCGCGCATGGTTTCGTTGACCAGTGGGTGATCCGGTATTCGAATATCTCCCACAAGATTTTCGCCGCACGCGGCCTGATCGGGAAACACAGCCGCCAGCAAATCATCGGATCGCATGCGCTGAATCGGCGGTGGCGTCTTGCGTCCTCCGGAGAATCGAAGCACGGCAAGTGCGCGAGACGCATTCCATCGCCAGCGAGCCGTAAACATCGGAGCGGCGAGCAGTGCCTGAGTCAGGACATCCTCCACGCTGTGCGTGTCGAGAAATTCAAAGATGACTTCCAGCGGGAAGCTGTGCTGCTCGCCGAGAGAAATCACGATACCGTTGTCGGTCGCCGCCGCCTGAAGTTCGAAATTGAAGGTGCGGCAGAGCCGTTTGCGAAGTGAGAGCCCCCATGCCCGATTGATTCGCGAACCGAATGGAGCATGAACGACCAGCTGCATGCCGCCGCCTTCATCAAAGAATCGTTCCGCCACGACAGTCTTCGCATCCGGTAGTGCACCGAGCGCCGCCGCGCCCGCGCGGACGTACAGTACCGCCTGCTCGGCGCCGAGACGATCGAGACCGCATTCGCGAATGAGCCAATCGACCGCGTCCGACTCACGGATCACGGCGTTACGCACCGCGGAGATTTCCGCCGACAATTCCGACGTGCGTCCCGGCGCTTCGCCGAGCCAGAATGGAATCGAGGGCGCGGCGCCTTTGGCATCTTCCACTCTTACACGGCCGGCCTCGACGCGCCGGACGCGCCACGACGTTGTTCCCAGCAGGAACACATCACCCGCCATGCTTTCGACGGCGAAATCCTCGTCAACGGTTCCAACGACAGTCCCTTCGGGTTCGGCCACGACAAAGTAGTTCGCGTTGTCCGGGATCGCGCCGCCTGAGGTAATGGCGGCAAGACGCGCGCCGCGGCGCCCACGAACCATTCCATTGACACGGTCGCGATGGAGGAACGCGCCGCTCCGGCCGCGCTGCGTTGCAATGCCTTCACCGAGCATTTCCAGAACCGCATCGAAGTCGCGTCGGGGAAGATTGCGATAGGGATAAGCATTTTGAACAAGATTAAAGAGATCGTCTTCTCGAAACTCCTCACAGGCCGAAGCCGCGACAATCTGCTGGGCCAGTACGTCCAGCGGCCATGGAGGAATCCGGAGCGAATCGAGATTCCCGTTTCGAATCGCATGAACCAGTGCGGCACATTCGAGGAGCTCATCGCGTGAAGTGGCAAATATGCGTCCCTTGGGAATACTGTTGCGATCCGCGTGATGCCCAGAGCGGCCGATACGCTGCAGCGCCACAGCAATGGACCTTGGAGAACCGATCTGGCAGACCAGGTCGACCGAACCGATGTCGATACCGAGCTCAAGCGATGCGGTAGCGACGACGGCACGGAGATCGCCGGACTTCAACCGCTGCTCCGCATCGAGACGGATCTGGCGCGACAGACTTCCGTGATGCGCCAGGACGGCCGAGTCGCCAAGGCGCTCCGCAAGGTGATGCGCCACGCGTTCTGCCAGACGACGGGTATTGACGAAAACGAGAGTGGTGTGATGCGAAAGGATCAGCTCGGCAATGCGGTCATAGATCTCGCTCCACATTTCATTTGTGGCAACCGCGCCGAGTTCATCGCGCGGAACTTCAACGGCGATATCGAGAGTTCGGCGATGCCCGCTGTCGACGATCCGGATATTCCCATCCGGTTTCACAAATCCCGCAACTTCATCCAACGGGCGGACTGTCGCCGACAACCCGATCCGCTGCGGCGCGCAGCCTCCCGCCTTGCGTACCAGATCGTCCAGACGCACAGCAGATAGTGCCAGGTGCGCTCCACGCTTGTCGTCAACCACGGCATGGATTTCATCAAGGATAAAGGTGCGAGTGGTGGCGAGGGAGGCTCTTCCCTTCTCGGATGTCAGCAGGATGTAAAACGACTCCGGCGTCGTAACTAAAATGTGCGGCGGACGCCTGGCCATCTTTTGCCTATCGGATGTTGTGGTGTCTCCTGTGCGCAATGCGACTCGAATGGGCGGCATCAACAGGCCGCGCTCGTTGGCCAGCGCCGTGATTTCCATCAGCGGTCGCTCCAGATTCTTTTGAATATCGTTGCTCAGCGCCTTGAGCGGTGACACGTAGACGACATCTGTGCGGTCTTCGAGCGTACCATCGAGCGCGGCACGAACGAGGCGGTCCAGGCACAGCAGAAATGCCGCAAGAGTCTTTCCGGATCCGGTGGGTGCGGAAACCAGCACATCGTTCCCGGCAGCAAGCTCTTTCCAGGCATTCTCCTGTGCCGGAGTGGGCGAACCCAGCGTGCGCTTGAACCATTCCTCAACGATGGGATGAAACATCATGGCTTTGAAACCGCATTGTACCTGACGCTTCTGGTACCAATTTCATGTATTCTTTTTCAATGGACGGGACATTCAAACATGCAATTCCGATTCTCCCCACCGGCGACGCGATGGAGTCTCTGAAATGGTGGACTGAAATTTGTGGCTTCACGGAAACCTTTCGCGATGCCACTCCACCGAACTATGCGGGAATCCAAAGAGGCGGAGCACAATTGCATATTTCGGCAATGAGCGACAGAGCTCTGGCACGAAAGGTCGGCGAGCAGACCATGGTGCGATTTGCGGTCACAGGTATTGAAGATTTGTACGCCGAATTTCAGAAACGCGGCGGCAAGGTGCACCCGAATGGCCCGTTGCAACGGAAACCCTGGGGGACCAAAGAGTTCGCCGCAATTGACCCCGGCGGCGTGTGTGTGACATTTCAGGAATGAGCGGAAAGAAGAGAGACGTTTCGGCCGAATCCCTATCCTGAAGGGAGAGGGATTCTCCCGAAACGACTCCGTCTTATTTAAGCGGAGTGCTGTTCAGAATCGCGATCGGTGAAGCGAGCGCTTTTCCCTCTCTTTCAACAACCTCCATGTTCATGGCGAAAACCTTTCGGGAACCACTCATCGCAGACCGGCCTCCAACCTGGATCACATCGCCGGGCGCCAGAGTCAACTTATTCCAGCCGATCTGTTCCAAAGTGTTCGTCGATACGGTTTCAACAATCCACTCCCGCTCCGATACATTCGGAATTACCACGACGATATGCACCGACGGTATTGGATCAACCAGGTCCACACTTACAACTTTCCCGGTCAGCTTGACGGACTCTCCGTTGTAGAACCGTTCCTCTCCCCGCACGGGTACCTTCCAACTCTGCTCCACTGGAATCGCCAGGCTCTTACCGGAGGCTTTCATGGTGACAGCGGCTGCCCCAATCCGGTTTTCTCCAGACTTCGCGGCATAACCTCCAACGACAACATCGCTTCCGACGGATATCGAAAGTCGATTCATTCCACTTGCACTAACGTCGTTTGGAGATGGCAATTCGACTCGCCAGCTCGCGGTACCACTCTTGATATCCGTCACTGCGACATCGAATGAAACATGTGGATTGCCCCAGGTCACCTGCGTGACTTTTCCCTCGAGGCGAAGAGGCTTGTCGATATCAAAGGTAGACTGAAACGAATGGTGTGCACAGAGCGGCGCAACGCCACAGAGAATCCATATGCCCATCGCGACTGCTGCTGTTTTGATTTTCATTAGCATCCCCCGGTTTCTGTCGTCCTTGGACGTGGTGATCTCCAAACCGATTAGCGGATTCTCTTTGCGATAATCATGGGCTGAAAGAACGCGTCATCGATACGACGGCAATCATCAAACCCTGCCTCGCGCAGCAGGGCCAGCAACCGTTCCGTTGAAACCGCATAGAAGTGGCCCGTTGTGCACACCTCCCTCACCAACCCGTCGCGAGTTTCTCGATCGATGACGAACGTGGACCGGTAATGCGTCGGATCACTCCATTGCCAATCCTGTTTCAGCTGAAACCTCTCTTCTCGGAACTCCCGCACTCCATAGGAGTGCGTCGAGGATTCGCCACGCGTTACCTTGTCGTAGTCGCGCACGGAACATATGAAGATGCCGCCGGGACGAAGCACTCGAAAGAATTCAAGGAATGCGGTGTGGAGTTCCTCGTCATTGAGCAGATGCGCCACCGAATTGTCGAGCGCGATCACTACATCAAAAGGTCTGCGAACAGTGGATCCGATCTGACGCATGTCCGCTACTGCGGCATCGAGGACGAGATTTCTGGCGTCTGCCTCCTGCTGCAACCGCGCGACTGCCGAAGGGGAGAGATCACGTGCAACCAGCTGAAAGCCAAGAGCCGCCAACGGCAGAGTTTGCGTCCCGATGCCGCAAGCCGCATCAAGAATCCGCACGCGTTCAACAAGAGTCGGCGCCAGTTCCATCTGGATCTGACTTGCGATCGCTTCGCCCTGCCTTGTCATGGTCGCTTCCCAATCCTCGAATATCAGATGGAAGTAAGAAGCCAAATCGTCGTAGAACTGTTGGGTCTCGTTCATGCATTTTCCGACACGCCAGGCATTCCCGGATGGGTTTCTCCATTCTCCGTCCGGCTACGACGGGATTGAAAATCTTATTTCATCGACTATCCACCGCGATGGCGCAGTGCCGCCGTCGATCCGGCGGTAGAATTGGCAGATGCTTCGTAAGAACTCCATCAACATTCGCCTGGCAGAACCGGCTGATGTCCATCAGTTGGCCGACCTTCGGTGGCGGCTTCAGACCGACGACGCCGAGGCATTTGATATTGAGGAGAGGAATCGGTTTGTTGCGGAGTTTTCGAACTTCGTCATGGGGAGATTCGGCGATGAATCATTCTCTCATTGGGTGGTAGAGTCGGATGGCCATATCGTCGCAGTGATGTCGGTTATAAGAGTGCGTAAAGTGCCGTCTCCAAAATCCATGGACCGAAATTGGGGCTATCTCACCAATTGCTACACGCAGCCGGAATATCGCAACTCGGGTATTGGCTCACTGCTGATGTCGGCTGTTAAGGATTGGGCCATCAATCAGAAATACGAATTTCTGGCTGTCTGGCCGAGCGATCGAAGCTATTCATTCTACGAACGGGGCGGGTTTCACCGTTATGCCGATCCGCTCATTTTCAAGATTGACGACAAGGAACAGCAGCCGTATCGCCGAATGCCACCGCTTCCGGATTCGCCGAGCCGTGCTAACCTAAAGCATGCAACCGAAGATTGATCCGAGGTTCGATATTACGGTTCGGGTGGGTTGCAGTCTCGTCTACGAAGTCACGGGGACCGCCTCGCTGCTCCTGAACCTGAGGCTTCGCCCCGACTACAACCACTATGTTCTCTCCGAAGCGTTGTCGCTGGGCAATAACCTCCCCGCGGATGAATTCTCCGATAGCCACGGGAATGGCGTTTGCCGAGTGACTCTCGCCCCCGGCACGAATTGTTTCCGCCACGATGCCATCGTTGCGGTCCCCTCAAAACCGGATAACTACAACCTGATCGCGGGAGTTCCGCAGACTCCGGGTGAACTCCCCGCCGAGTTGTTGCGTTATACACTGCCCAGCCGTTATTGCGATTCGGACAAACTCACCAATTTCGCATGGAGCAAGTTCGGAAATATCGAACATGGAATGCCGCGCGTCCAGGCGATCAGCCAATGGGTGCACGATAACATCGAGTATCGATATATGTCGGGCAGGCCGGACATCTCGGCGTCCGATGTGCTTCAGCGCGGCTATGGAGTTTGCCGGGATTTTGCGCATCTCGCGATTGCTCTGAATCGAACTTTCAATCTTCCAGCGCGATATGTGACCGGCCACATGCCTGACATCGGATTTCCCGATCCGGAAAATCACATGGATTTCCATGCCTACGCGGAGGTCTACATTGGAGGAACCTGGTTTACGACCGACGCCCGGTTTCATATACCACGTATCGGCCGCATCAAAGTTTCCTGTGGCCAGGACGCTGTGGATGGAGCGTTCTCGACGATCTTCGGCGGCGCGACGCTGACATATTTCGAAGTCTGGGCATATCAGGTGGCGCGCGGTACCGTTGGGATTGGGGACCCGATGGATCTATCCAATCGTCTCGACAACCAGTGGACGGTGCGCACGGATACAATCAGCAATTCGTAGCGACAGATGGAAATGGAGACCCGGCCGTTTCGAGCAAAGGAAGAATATGGACGGATGGTCGACTATTTCATTCAGTCGACGGATGACTTCCTTCGCGGAATGGGTATTGATCCTGCAACACTTCCAACTCGCGAAGATTGGCTGGCCGAAGTCTGGGACGATCACCACAAGCCCGGACAGGAAAAGGACCGAATTTATCTGGCATGGCTTCTCGACGGTGAATTGGTTGGCCATTCGAGCATCAATAAGATTCAGTGGGCCGAAGAGGCTTCGATCCATCTGCATCTCTGGAAGCCGCTACTGCGAAGGAGCGGCATCGGTACAGAGTTCTTCCGCCGTTCGGTGAACCATTTTTTTAGAGAACCCGGTCTGAAAAAACTCTACTGCGAACCATATGCGGAAAATCCCGCTCCCAACAGAGTCCTGTCTAAACTTGGATTCACGCTGGTTGGAACATACAAGACCATTCCCGGAAAGACCTGCTTCGAACAGAACGTCAATCGCTGGGAGCTCCACAGGCCGCAGGTCTGACGATTTCCAGTATTCTGCATCCCTCTCCTGAAGGGAGAGGGATTTCCCCTGAATATCTTTGGATCCTGAAGAACTCTGGCCATAGCCCCCTGGAGTTTGTCGTTGACACGCCCTCCGCGACAATCAGATTATCCCGCTGCATACTGTTCATTGGAGGCGACATGAAGTTATTGCTCTCGGTCCTCGTCCTGCTTGTTACAGCACAGTTGGCCATGGCGCAGAATCCTGACGACTACCGCGGTGGATGGAGAACCGAAGCTGGTGAAGCGCACATCTACCAGTTCTCGATCCGCGGCGAAGTAGTGCGAGGAACTTATTGCACGCTCTGCAGCGACGCCACGACGCTGGCCTTTATCGATGGAAAATTCGGCACCGACGGTATCACCTTCGTCGTCACTCACGTGAAGACCGACGGCAGCACCGCATATCAGGATCGTGCAACGGCGAAGCTCGACAACGGCAACCTGATTGTCAGCGGAACCAGTGGCGGCCCGGGTGGCGGGAAGTTTCAGAGAACTGTAATCAAAGATTCCCGAGGTCCGGACGCGCTTCCGTTGCCGGTATCACGCCTGCCTGCAGGTAATGGACCCGTACCGGCAATCGGCGGCGGTGGAGGCGGTGGCCGCGCTCAAGCTCCTGCGGCTGCGGGTGGCGCCGCTGCTCCGCCCCAGCCGCCACGCGGAAACGCCGGAGCCGGCGGAGCACCGGCACGAGGAGGTGGCTACCTTCAACCCGGACCGTGGAAGCAAATCAAGGAATCGGATGTCATCGGTGTGTGGCTGGGATTTGGCACCGGCATCAACAAGCAATACTTCATCATTCGAAAAGTGGGCAACAAGTTGCGGGGTATGGTCTGCGGACGTTGCGACAACCCTTACACCATGGCGGCTCTGGATGATTTCGAAATCAAGGGCGACACGATGACGTTCAACATCCTGCACGAAGACTGGGGCCCGGGGATGCTTCCCTTCCACAACAAGGCCACCGTTCGCGTGGCGATGAATGAAATGAGACTGACCACACAGCAGGACAACATGCCCGCACCGGCACAACCACCCGGACCGAACGCCGGAAGTTCCCTGCTGGGCCCAATCTCCATCGAGGCTACTAAGGGAAACGACTCGCGCTAACAGGAAATTTCAGAAACTCGCGCGTTCAGATGTGGATGGGACCGAGCTTGAAGAATTCTGGAACAAGCTCGGTTGCTGAACCTTCCAGATGCCGATCCACAAACCGGTCCTGCGGGATTCTTTCTTTGTTCAGACAAATCGTCGTGGCACCCGCGGCCTTCGCCTGCATGAGGAAGCCCGCTGCCGGATAGACGTTGCCGCTTGTTCCAATCGTGACAAAGAGGTCACAGACTTCCAGTCTGCCTTCGATCTGGGGAATAAATAGTGGCATCTCTCCGAACCACACGATATGAGGACGAAGCAGTTCTTGACAGCATTGGGACAGCGGAAGCTGCCCCACTTCGTAAACCTTTTCATCCGGATGGACCTTGTCGCATCGCGTGCATCGCGACTCGCACACTCTGCCGTGCATGGTCAACGGCATGGCGGCGCCTGCCTGCCGGTGGGCCATTTCGTGCAGGCCATCCACATTCTGAGTAACCAGAGTAAATTCCATGCCCTTTTCTTCGCGGGACCTGGCGAATGCTGCGAGCGCATGATGTGCCGTATTCGGGCTGACGCTCAATGCCCCACGTCGCCGGGCTGAATAGAATTCCCATACGAGTTTTGGATTGCGCTGGAACGCCTCGGGAGTCGCGACATCTTCGATCCGATGATTGTCCCAAAGGCCATTCGAATCCCGAAAAGTGGAGAGACCTGATTCCGCCGACACTCCGGCTCCCGTGAGGACCACGATCGATCGATAAGCCGAGGCCGTTTTCATTGTTACCATCTGCCACTTCCGAAACTATACCGTTACGCCGACAAACGTTCCACGCGGCAGATTGAAGGAAACCGTCAGGAACTTCAAACCGACTCGTATCGGAGTGGATGATTCGTCAGCGGATTCCCGGTTCTTCACCTCCGCCACCGCGTTCAGCAATTCGCTCTCAATCTTGATCAATTGACCAATGAAGAAATAATCGGCACCCACGATGGCGATTCCAGTCGGAGAAAAATCCATTGCGACGGCGTTGTGCGGAGACTGCGGCCAGTAGGTGTAATACGTGATATCGAAAGTTCTTTCGATTCGGGCGGCAATACGCCGCAACGCGATTTCCGTTTCCTGAGAGTCATTGCCTTGCAGCGGACTGCGGCATTCGGCACATACTTCACTGGCGGCTCGCCCAGGCACAATCAGGAACACGGACTTGCAGAACAAACAATGACTGCGACCATTGTCACGTTTTGAAACGTCCCCGCCCGCTTCATGAGATTGCCGATGCTGCAGTTTCTTCAGTATCTGCCGGTCATACGCTTCGCGTTTCAATGGATCGCTGAGAGTTGCGTAGGCCTCATTGACCAATGCCGCATTCCAGGTATCGCCTCCAAGATCCGGATGCATTTTCAGTTTCTGCATGAGAGTGCGATAGGTCGTCTTGACCACTGCCGCAGGCGCATCGGGCTGGACGTGTAAGACACGATAGTAGTTCCTGCGATTCTCCATATCAGTTCGGATTCATACTAAAACGGTGTCTGTCTAAATCGGAAACAAGCTTTTGGCCGCCGCCGACCGCAACCGTCAGTTGCCTGCGGCGACGTTGTCGATAAGGCGGGTCTTGCCAATAAAGACGGCGGCTGCAATACGAACGGGCCCGGCGACCGTGGGGACGGGTTGCACTTCATCAGGATCGACGATTTCAAAATACTGGACGCGAAGGAGCAGTTCGGCAGCAAAAACACCCATCGCTGCAGACTTGATTGTCGCAGCATCGGTTTCACCCGAGGCAATCCGCTCGCGTGCAAGCGTCAGTGCCCGATAGAGTGCAGGCGCAGCAGCACGCTCCGCGGGGGATAGATAGACATTTCGCGAACTCAGTGCAAGGCCATCGGACTCGCGAAAAGTCGGAACAGGAACTATGGCCATGCGCAGATTGAAATCATCGACCATGCGCCGGATTACGCAGAGTTGCTGATAATCCTTCTCGCCGAAGTACGCACAGTCCGGCTGAACGATATTGAACAGTTTGAGAACCACTGTCGCCACTCCGCGAAAGTGTCCGGGGCGGAACGAGCCGCAGAGATGATCGGTGATGTGCGTTACTTCCACAAACGTGATCTGCGGCGAGGCGTACATGTCGTTTGTCTCCGGAGCGAAGATGAGATCCACGCCATTCTCCGCGCAAATCGCCGCGTCTTTCTCCAGAGGCCGGGGATAGCGTTGATAGTCCTCCGACGGTCCGAATTGAAGCGGATTCACGAAAATGCTGACGACAATGAAGTCGCATTCCGCGCGAGCTCGCTCCATCAGGCTGGCATGGCCGGCGTGTAAGGCGCCCATCGTGGGCACGAGCCCGATGCGCTTGCCTCCGTGACGAATTTGATCGAGTCGCTTGCGGATTTCAGAAACGGATTGAACGATCGCGGGAGACACTAGTCCGATTCCCTGGACCTTTCTGGAAACTGACCCGAACGGACCTCGTCGATATATGTCCGCGCGGCGGCGATCAGCTTGTCTCCAAGTTTCTCGTACTGACGCGCGAAGGACGGAACCGCACCATCGTGCATTCCAAACGCGTCGTGACTGACCAGAACCTGTCCGTCGCAGTCCGGACCAGCGCCGATACCGATTGTCGGAATCTCCACGCTGGCTGTCACCTGCTTCGCGAGCGAGGCAGGAATCGATTCCAGAACCATCGCGAATGCTCCGGCTTCCTGGAGCGCTTTCGCATCTGCGAGAAGCGCACACGCAGATGCTTCGTCGCGCGCCTGCTGCCGGAACCCGCCAAAAGCGTGCACCGATTGTGGAGTCAGTCCAAGATGTCCCATCACGGGAATTCCACTTTCACTAAGACGCCGCACGACTTCGACTACGCGTTTTCCGCCTTCCAGCTTCACCGCAGCAGCGCCGCCTTCCTGAATCAATCGGCCGGCGTTGCGCATGGCTTCTTCTGTCGATAGCTGGTAGGTGAGAAAGGGCAGGTCGGCCACAACCAGTGCCCTCACGACCCCGCGGCTCACGGCTTGCGTATGGTGAACCATCATGTCGAGCGTTACCGGAATTGTCGTGTCATAGCCCAACACCACCATGCCCACGGAGTCGCCGACAAGTATCACGTCGAGACCGGCACGATCCAGAAGCCGCGCCATGCCGGCATCGTATGCCGTTAGAACGGTGATCTTCGCTCCCTGAACTTTCATGGCCCGCAAGTCGGGCACCCGGACAGGTTTCATAGCGCTTAGATTAGCATGCTCAGTGTGCACCGGGAGGTGGAGATGCACTACCCTTCGGCCGCTTCATAATGAAAACCAGTGGAATAACAACGATAAAAATGAGTGCCAGGAGACGCACAATATCGATAAATGCAATCATGGCCGCCTGCCGCTGGATCATGCCGTATAGAACTCCATACGCCTGACTGGTCGCGGTGTTCCAATCCGACCCACGCGACATGAACAGAGACCGTGCGCCATTGAGAGCTGCCTGAGACTGGGGCGAATAGGGATTCAAACGCTCGGAAAGAATCGAGCTATGAACCGATGTCGTCCTCGAGACCGAAGTTGCGACAAAGGCGATGCCGATGCCGCCGCCAAGGTTGCGCATGAGGTTGAACAGGCTTGTTGCATTTCCCATCTTTTCCCGCGGAATCGAAACCATGGACAACGTGCTCAGTGGAACGAACAACAAGCCCATGGCGGAACCTTGAATAAGCTGCGGCCAGAAGATGTCCCAGTAGCCCGCGTTGAGATTGATATCCGATAACATGTACAACGTCACTCCGGCAATTACCAGTCCAGCCGCCACCATCTTTCGAGGGTCCAGCTTGCCCATCAGGAGGCCAATCAGCGGCATTGCCAGAAACGACCCGATGCCGCGCGGCGCCATTGCGATTCCGGCCTGCAAGGCGGGGTAGCCCAGAACCGTCTGCAAAAACAGAGGGATCATCACCAGACTTCCAAACAGGACGAAGCCGAGAACCGTCATCATGAAAACGCCGGTGCTGTAGGTCCGATCCTTGAGAACGCGCAAATCCAGCACCGGATCCTTCGCGACCAGTGCGTGAATCACAAACAGGATCAAGGCAGAAGCCGAAGCCACGGCAAGGGCACGGATGAGATTCGAATCGAACCAGTCTTCGGATTGGCCCTTGTCGAGGAGAAACTGAAGCGCACCGATACCAACCGCGAGCAGACCAATTCCGATTCCATCCACGCGGCGCTTCATATTCTTCATATAAGGAGGATCGAAGATGAACGCGCGCGTCATGAGAATCGAAATGATACCGATGGGAATG
>Ga0184628_10000606_pt1 | contig 18882 bp, 21 predicted proteins | sample PLM4_5_b1_FD_133149 | JGI IMG/M metagenome (GOLD analysis project Ga0184628, IMG submission 133149) | Groundwater sediment microbial communities from an aquifer in East River, Colorado, USA - PLM4_5_b1 | ecosystem: Environmental > Terrestrial > Soil > Riparian zone | place: USA: East River... | reverse complement strand
GTGTCGGCGGAAACATCCATTGCTGCTTGTAATCGGCATATCGCTCGTAGCTCATGCCCGCATTCTCAACACATGGATGCCGACTCTGGTCCTTCACCTGCCTTCAGTTTTGCAACACCCTCTGAAGGGAGATGGAGGCAAGAAGCGGCCACAAAACGGTTTCAGGGTTTGGGTGTCGGCGACTGCGTCTGGTCCTGCCGGATGCCGGCAGTTGCAACAACAACAGGCCGTTTTGCTTCCGCGGTGCGTCCTGCGGCCGATCCCCGCCGGTAATTTGCAATGAAATGACGCAGGGTGGTCAGGAAGTCTCCAGCGGAGAACTTGTAAGCGACACACCGCTTCAGATAGTAACCATCGACAAGATCGCCAAAGGTCCGAAACACCGCGTTCGGCTTCATCTCCAGCAACGGACGAATGGCGCCGAGCAGCCATGGATGATGCGAAAGAATGCTGAAGAAACATCGCAGATTCAGAATCCGGTTCTTGTCGGCCGGGACATCGAACTTCAGAACCGAATCATGGTAATAGTTGGAATTCAGCCGATTGAAATCGCCGTCAAAGTATCCCTTGTCGACAGCGTACCGCGTCATCTCGAGTTTGGGATACGGCGCAAAGACCGACGCATTCGCGATGTCGGGTTTGATCCGCATGTTCACTTTCAGCGTGCGCATTGCCGAATCGAGAGTCTCGCCCGGTACGCCGACAACATTCTCGGTGAGTAGTTTGACTCCGTGCTTCTTGTACAACTCGGCGGCGTCCACCATGGACTGTTCCGTCATCTGGCGCTTCATGACGGTATTGCGAATAAATTCGTCGCCGGACTCCACTCCCGCATAGACGAGACGCAGTCCGGCGTCCGCCATTGCCGATACGACCTCGGGATCGACGTTGTCGAAGCGCGTATTGATGCTGAACGGAATGCGGCAGCGGCGCGCATAAACTTCGGCAAACTCCATCGTCCAACGCCGATGAAGCGTGAACACGTCATCGACGAAGGCGACCATCCGCACCGGTACCCGCTCGCGCAACCAGAGGATCTCATCCACGATTCCATCGGGTGTACGCGACATGAAGACCTTCTTGTCTCCCGCCTGCTCCTTATAGAGCTGATTGAAAGATTCGTTGAAGCAGTAGGTGCATTTGTAGGGACAGCCGCGGTGCGCCAAAAAATGTTTGATTCCGTGATTGCGAAGAACCGGAAACTGGTCGGTGTAGAGGTCACGCGCCGGATATGGCAGGTCGTCGAGCGACCGATTACGCGCACGAACGGGATTCTTCTGGATCGTGTCGCCACGCTTTACCCAGAAATTCGGGACATCCAACGGGAAGCGTCCACCTTCCGCGTCGAATCGGTTGGCGAAGTCGAGCGACGACTCCTCGGCTTCGCCGACACAGACAGCGTCGGCGAACGGAAGCTCGACCATTTCCGGAAAGAAGGTCGGGTGCGGACCACCCCAGATCGTAGGTATACCGGTCGCGTCCTTCAGACGCTGAGCAAACGCGTAGTAGCCTTGATGACTGCCGGATATCACGCTGAATGCCACCGCATCGGGCCGATATGCGGCGATCTTGCCGATCGTCTTGTCGGCATCATTGCCAATCACGAACAGGCCGGGTTCGTGTCCGCCCTGGCGCAGCATGGCAGCAATTCCCGTAATGCCCAGCGGGATGGAAAAGCGAATCGTATCTTCCACAAACGCGATTTTCATCTGGTGCCGAGATTGTAGCAGGAGGAAGATCAGGACGAAGAGTGGATTTCCAATCCACTGAACCGAATTGCCGTCCGTGGCGTCTTGCTCCAATGAAACAGGATTTGACTGATGCATGAATACACCGAGCGTATAGCCGTCACTGCTTTCAGCATGGAACAGGACCTCCAACGGGAATTCGAGACTCGACTCACCGAATCCTCAACGCTGGCGTTTCGCGTCGCATATTCTGTCCTGAGAAACTCCGAGAACGCAGAAGACGTGGCACAGGAGGCATTCGCAAAGGCCTATTCCAGTTTCCGCAGGCTTCGCGATCGAGACCGCTTCCGGGCCTGGCTGGTTCGAATCACATGGCGGCTGGCGATTAATCGATTGCGCTCCGACCGGCGAAGGTCCTTACGGGAAGCGCTTCCAGTTGAATCGTCGGTTACGCCGACTCCGGTTCAGTCGATCATTGCGCAGGAACGCGCCGCACAACTCTGGCGCGCCATCGATGCACTTCCGGATAAGCTGCGCCTTGTGGTTGTACTGGCCGGAATTGAAGAACACGATATCCGTGAAGTTGCCGCCCTTTTGCGACTGCCGCAGGGCACGGTAAAATCTCGCTTATTCCTGGCACGGCAAAGATTGAAGGAGTTGATGCAATGAAGCCCGACCGAGCAAACGCGACCACGTCGGATACTTCACTCGACCGAGAGATCGAAGCCATACTCTCGGTAGAGCCGTCACCCGAGTTCGTTTCGCGTGTGCGCACGCGTCTTGGCAACGCGCCGGCTCCTGGCTGGATGATGGGCTGGACCAGTCTTGCGGCTGGAACCGTCGTTGTGGCCGTCGTCGTGGCCGTCGTGATTTCAAGACCGAATGACGTTATTCAGCAAGAGGCGCTGGGGCCAGTAGCGACAAGGTCGATGCGAATAGATACGCCTTCAGACGATGTACCGGCTTCACCCAATTTGAATTCTTTGAAACCGCCCAAGAGACGAAAGCCCAGAGTTTCAAAAGCGGCCTTCAGGGAACCGCAAATGATGATCAATCCTAAAGAAGCCGCGGCGATTCGACACTTTCTTGCGAATCCCCAACCAGAACGGGTCGAACTTTCAATGGTGACGATAGAACCGCAGCCCCTTCCGGAATACACATTTACACCGTTACCGACGTTCGATCCAACCGCAGTACTGCAGGGAGAATTCAAATGAACAAGAGTCTTGGAACTTTCATAGTTGCGATTCCGGTTGCCCTGAGCTTCGCCAGTGTGGCGGTAGCCCAACTGCCAATGCCGGTTGCCCAACCGCCAATGCCGGTTGCCCAACTGCCAATGCCGGTTGCCCAGTCTCAGGCCCAAGCGGATAAGATTCCTGTGAAGCTGGTGGTTGTGGTTTCGACGTTCGAGGGAGATAAAAAAGTCAGCAGCATGCCATACACGTTATTGGCGACCGCCAATGGAAGCCAGGTCACTTTCAACAGCAGTTCAAGGATGCCGATTCCGAGCAGCAACGCGGGATCCGTCTCGTACACCAATATCGGGACGACGCTGCAGTGCACTGTCACGACGGAAGGCGGCAGTTTCAAGGTCACTATCAACTTCAGCGATAACACCGTCCTTTCCAATAAATCTCCGGCGGCTTCCACGACCGCACCGGCGAGGAATCCCGATTACGCGACTTTTCACGATGTGAGCTACACCAGCGCCGTCAGCCTGAAGGATGGTGAAACCAAGCAACTGATCTCCGCACCAGACAAAGTGACCGGCGAAGTCGTAAAGATCGATGTGACGTTGACGCTGGACCCACCACGCCGCGCTTCGGTTGAAACGGAGAATAGAGGTGTCCTGGCGGCGATTGCGATTCCGTTGTCGCTGAATTAGCTGGGAACTAGCGAGCGGCGCGAATCTCTGCCAGATGTTCGCGCCGGAGCGATTCCATTCCCCGGTCCAACGCAACAAGATAAACGTCGACGTTGTTTTCGATGCGCACGAAATCTGCACGCCCAACATATCTCTGCGCTCAACTCCCGGCGAAAGCTTTCGAGCGTGCCTTCGGCTTTCATGGGCAATGTCTCAGTTAGAAAAATGCGGCTCCCCTCCTGAGTCACGCCACCTGGCGTTCAGGATCGCCGTCTCGCAAAAACGTCCTCGGATATCGAGAACTGGGTCTTGCCGCCTTCCTGCGTGGACTTAACGGTGACGTGGACGCTTTCGCCCAGTGGCGCATCGCCCTCGGGAAGCGGGGGATTGTGAAAGTTGATTTCACCGTCCTCTTCCACTCGCGCGGCCGCAGGCCACTGTGCAGTGTAGAAGGCATCGACAACAATTGGGCTCATGGTGGTCTCCAGATGCCAGGTGTATGTGCTGAACTTCATGGGATCGGAAATCACGTCGCTGGTGTGTGCAGTCGTACGGTCCTTTAGCGAGGCCGGAGAGAAGATCGGGATTTTGCCGAGTGCTCCCTCCAGCTCCTTCACGGGGCCTCCGCACGAGGCAATTGCGAGTGCAAGAAGAAGCACGATCAGCAGTCGTATAAAGTGAATGGGCACGGCGTATGTCCTCCTGTTGACGTTTTCATACGAGGGGAAACATACGATCAGGTCACTTCACTGGCAAGCATCCCGTCCCGACGGGAGAGGGTACTGGCCATCGCGAGATGGGCGGCGGGTGAGGGGTACAACAATCCCACTGCTGGACAGCGTCATTTATACTTCTTGTCCGAAGTTTGAAAAATAGTTGGAGGCAGAATGAAAATCGTTGTTCTCGATGGCTACACTCTCGATCCCGGCGACAACCCCTGGAACGACGTAGCGAAACTGGGAGAGTTCGTTTGTCACGATCGGACAACGCCGGACCAGATTCTTGAGCGCTCCCGCGATGCCGACATTTTGCTGACGAACAAGACGCCGCTGTCTGCTGAAACGCTTTCCCAACTACCGAATCTGAAGTACATCAGCGTCCTCGCCACAGGCTTCAACATTGTCGACGTGAAGGCCGCTCGGGCTCGAAACATTCCCGTCGCCAACGTCCCGATATATGGCACGGACGCCGTAGCGGAGTATGTGTTCGCTCTGCTGCTCAATTTCTACCGCCAGCCACAACTCCACAGCGATCTCGTGCATCAGGGAGAATGGACGCGCGTGAACGAATGGAGTTTCTGGAGACGTCCACTGGCCGAACTGGCAGGCCGCACGATCGGCATCGTCGGTTTCGGTCGGATCGGCCGCAGAGTTGGAGAACTGGCGGCCGCATTCAAGATGAACATACTTGCGAACGACGTCTTTCAGGGCAATCCGCCGTCGTATCCCGTCGGGTGGTGCGAAATCCCCGAATTGTTCGCGAAGGCCGATGTGGTCACGCTCCACTGCAATCTCACTCCAGAAAACACCGGGATGGTGAACAAAGCGCTCCTTCGTTCGATGAAGAAGTCCGCGTATCTCATCAACACTTCCCGGGGACCGCTGGTACTGGACGCGGATATTGCCGAGGCGCTGCAGGCCGGCTGGATCGCAGGAGCTGCACTTGATGTGGTCACCGTGGAACCACTTCCTGCAGACAGCCCGCTGCTCAAGGCACCCAACCTTACACTCACACCGCACATTGCGTGGGCCGCAGTCGAGGCGCGGCGGCGCCTGACAAAAGTCACGGCCGAGAATATCGCGACGTTCCAGGCGGGCAAGCCGATTAATGTCGTGAACTGACAGCCAGAATGAGACCGGGGAGTCGGCCTGAGTTATTCATTGTCAATCCGCAAACCGGAATGATAGAAGCGGACAGGAGGCCCCATGAAACTCTTTCTGGTCGTGGCGTTATTGTTGGCTGTTCCCTACACTCCAGTTACGAAATACGACCCGGGGCGGAACGCGGATCGGGACATCAGGGACGCGGTTGTCGAAGCACAGAAAACCGGAAAACGGATACTACTGGAAGTCGGCGGAGACTGGTGTAAGTGGTGCCACATCATGGATGCCTACTTCGACAAAAACCCGAAGCTGACGGAGTCGCGGGACCGCAACTTCATCACCGTCAAAATCAATTTCAGTCCAAAAAACGAGAACGAAAAAGTGTTATCGAAGTATCCCAAAATACCTGGATATCCGCACCTGTTTGTCCTCGATACCAACGGTACGCTTCTTCACTCGCAATTCACCGGGGATCTTGAGCAGGGAGAGAGTTACAACCTGCAGAAGTTCACGGACTTTCTGAGTAAGTGGGCACCGGCTATCAACTCTTCAAAGTGACTGGCTATCCAGATCAAGAAGAAGCTTTAATCGCGTTTCTCTCCTGAAGGGAGAGGGATATGCAGATCGTGAACTCGCGCCGAAATTCAAACAAGACCACTACCGAAATCAACGGTAATGTCACCTCCCTATTCCCGCAGCGCAAACGCAAACATCGAGTGCCCTGCGGCGACGGCGACGAACTGCTTGCCATCGACCTGATAGGTCATGGGGCCGGCAACGATCGGGCCGCCAAGAATCGTCTTCCACAGAAGCGCGCCGGTGCGGGCGTCGAGGGCCTGGAAGTATCCTTCACGTCCGCCGGTGAAGAGAAGATCGGATGCGGTGGTGAGAAGACCGCTGTCGGTGGTGTCGGTCATTGGAAACTTCCACTTTTTCTCGCCAGTATGCGGATCGATGGCAATGACGGCCCCATGGCCTGCCGCCTCGGTCCATACGTTAATGGGCGGGCGGCGGGTTGCCCCGGGCACATTCTGTGCGCCGGGAATCGGACTGGTGGGACGGCCACCAACAAATCTTCTTCCTTCTTCGAACGTCTGCGCCTCCCGGATGAAAACGCTCGCGTAGTCTTCCCATGCGGACACGTAGAAGAGGCCGGTGCGCGGACTGTAAGAAGGCGAATACCAGTTCGTTCCGCCCTGAAGTCCTGGGAATGTGGGCATGCCCTCAGGTTGAGGTGTGGGTATCGGACGGCCTTTGGCATCGAGACCGCTGGCCCAATTCAATTTGATGAACGGATACCCCGCGAGGAACTGTCCCGTCGCGCGATCGAGCACGTAAAAGAATCCGTTGCGGTTGGCCCACAGCATTAACTTTCGCGCAGAACCGTTCCACACTCCATCCACCAGTACTGGAATTTGGACTGCGTCGTAATCGTAGGGATCGTTGGGCGTGAATTGAAAATACCATTTGAGCTTGCCGGTATCCGCGTCGAGAGCGAGGACAGAATCGGAATAGAGATTGTCGCCAGCCCTTTGCGCCGGGTTCCAATCCGGGCCGGGATTACCGGTTCCCCAATATGTCAGGTTGAGATTCGGGTCGTAGGAACCGGTGAGCCACACCGGCCCGCCTCCGTGCTCCCATGAATCGCCCTGCCAGGTTTCATGCCCGGGTTCGCCGGGACCTGGAACCGTATAGGTACGCCAGACCTCTCTGCCGCTGGACGCATCGTAAGCTGCAACGAATCCCCGAATGCCGAACTCTCCGCCCGCAACACCAATAATGACCTTGTCCTTCACCACGAGAGGCGCAAGCGTCATCGCGTATCCCGCGCTCGCATTTGCAACCTTGACGTTCCACAACGGGCGGCCGCCCTTCGCATCGATGGCGACAAGGTGAGCATCAAGCGTGGCCAGGTAGAGCGTGTCGCCGAGAATCGCGAGACCGTGATTCACGGAACCGCAGCAAGGCCTCACATCGGTCGACACGACATATCGGTAGATCCAGAACACGCGTCCGTTCTTTGCGTCCAGGGCCACCACGTCGCTTGGCGCCTGCGTGAGGTACATGATTCCGTCAACGACCAGCGGCGTCGTCTCGAACTTCTCCAAAGACTCGGCCTGGAATACCCACTTCTGCTCGAGGTTCTTCACGTTGATGGGAGTGACCTGCTTCAACAGGCTGTATCGCTGACTCGCATAACCTCCCGAATAGGTCAGCCAGTTCTGAGGCTCGTCGGAAGCGCGAAGCAGCCGGTCATAGGTAATCTGCGCGTGCAGGATGGGAATCAGCAAACATGACGAAAGCATGGCGGGTAGCAGGAGTCTCTTCACAAACTTCATTTCAGTTATCTCGCCCCTTTCAAAGTACGCAGGTAGGTCACCACGTCATCCAGTTCTGTTTGAGTGAACGTGTTCTTGAAAGAAGGCATCGTCGATGTTTTAAGAACGGCGTATTCGCGCAGGTCCGACTTGAGAAGGGATACGAGACGCTCTTCACTATCGATAATCTGAACCGTGTATGTGTCTTCGTTAAGCCTTCGTCCGGTGATGACTTTTCCGGCGCGGGTCACGGCTCGTATCGAACGATTGATGGGGAGCATGCTACTGGACGAATCGGTCATCTTGCGCTCGATTGCATCGGGGGCGCGCACGGCGCCGACGTCGCTCAGGTCCGGCGCCACGCGAGAACCTTTCCCGTTGATCCGGTGACAGCTGAGACAGCCGCCTTTGCCTTCAACCAGAGTTCGACCGCGGGCGGCATCGCCTCGGGCAGGTCGGGTATCGAAGTCTCGCATCGATCGGACATATGCAACGAGACCCGCGAGGTCCGCCGTGCCAAACCGTCCCGGCGGCATAGCCGTTCCGGGAATGCCGGTCTGGATGAGACGGTTCAACTCCGAATCCGTCGACACTCGCCGGAACTGACCGCTGCGCAAACTGACACCGGAGACCGAATCGCCGTTCGCGCCGTGGCACGTGATGCAGTTCGTGTTGTACAGATTGAAGCCAACTTCAACTTCCGCCTGCGGGTATTGTCCGGTACGCTCCTGCGCAGCGAAGCCGGGAATAGCAACCGGGAAAATGAGGGCAGAGATCAAAGCAATTTGTAAGCGCATCGCAATTTTGCGGCTGACTCTAACAGCGCGGATTTGGGTGTGTCAACACTGCGAAGAATTCGGAAAAGGGGCAATTTGTATTGAAGGGTGAAAACTGCCCTCCTGAGTTAGGAGGGCAGCATGATCGAGACAAAGTCGAGATCATGCGAGGGGTGGTTCCCAAAGCGACGCCTTGAGTGACGGTCGCATTGGAACCACCCCTCGCGGGATCCGCTTCTCGATCCCGCTGCCCTCCTGACTCAGGAGGGCAGTTTGCGTTGTCTTCACCTCGCGTGTATAACCACGAGTACTTCGGCTACGGAGGAAGCACACCCATGAAGCGTTTCTCAATAGTTTCAGTCATGATTCTGCTGATTACTCTAACCGGCACAAATTCCGGCCAGCGTGGCGCGGGAGCTGCAGCGCCGGCGGCTGCCGGGAGCACTACCGCTAAAGCCGTGGACACCGCAAATGCGTTCCTCGCGATGCTGGATCCCACCGAACGCACGAAGACTGCGTTCACGTTCAACAGCCCTCAGAAGACCAACTGGTCCAACCTGCCGAACGGGATCTATCAGCGAAACAGTCTCCGCCTTGGAGATCTCACATCCGCAAAACGTGCCGCGGCTCTTGCCGTTGTTGCCTCCGTACTCAGCACCGACGGCTATCGCAAGGTCAGCGACATCATGAATGGTGATGAAGTTCTCCGCGGAGCCGGCGGCGGCCAAACCGGCGGACGCGGCGGCAGAGGCGGAGTGACGTTTGGGTCAGCCGAGTACTACATCGCGATACTTGGCACACCCTCGGCAGCCACTCCGTGGATGGTTCAGTTTGGCGGGCACCATCTCGCGATAAATGTCACCATTGTCGGTTCGAACAATGTCATAACGCCAAGTCTTCCTGCCGCTCAGCCGGCCAAATACACCTTAAACGGCCAAACCATCCGACCGCTCGGCAAGGAGAACGACAAAGGATTTGCGCTTATTGGCGCACTCAATGCAGACCAGCGGAAGCAAGCCATCCTGAACTATCGAGTGAGCGATCTGGTGCTCGGTCCCGGCGAGGACGGCAAAACAATTCAGCCCGAAGGAATACTCGCAACGGCGCTCACCGCCAGCCAGCAGGACATGCTCCTGGACCTCGCGCATGAATGGATCGGCATTCTCAACGACGAAGGCGCGACAGCGCGAATGGCGGAAATCCGGTCCAATCTTCCACGCACGTATTTTGCATGGAGCGGCGCCACCGAGAATGGGGGGCTCGCCTACTTCCGCATTCAGGGTCCTACGGTCCTGATCGAGTATGCTCCTCAGCAGGGCGACCTCGATCACATCCACACCATCTACCGCGACCCCACCAATGACTATGGCGCCAGGCTGGTTTCCCCATGAGTGTAAGGACGCGGCTGCAGCGCCTCCTGGTGTGTTTGACGATCATTGGCTTCGGTGTCCCTCGCGTTATCGAAGCGCACCGTCTGGATGAGTATCTGCAAGCGACTCGAATTTCCCTTGAACTCGACCGTATCGCCGTGGAAATGAATCTCACGCCGGGCGCAGCCGTTGCGGATCAGGTGTTCGCCGCAATAGACCAGGATCGCAATGGTGCGATTTCTCCTGTCGAAGGAGCAGCCTATGCCAGGCTCGTGGTCTCGTCCCTATCTCTGAATGTTGACGGTCGGGTTCGCGCGCTGACGCTGGACAGATACACCTTTCCTTCATTGACGGATATGCGCAACGGTGAGGGAATTATCCGGCTGCAAGCCTCCGCGAAAATGCCGCACGCATCGGCTGGCCCGCATCGGCTGGCATTCGCAAACATCCATAGGTCGGATATCGGCGTGTATTTGATCAATGCGCTCATTCCCTCCGACGAACGGATTCGAATCACCGGCCAGTCGAGGGACACGCTGCAGAACGAATTCAAAATGGACTACAAGGTGAACGAACGCTAAGCCCAGCCTAGCGGACGTTGTCCTTCGACTGCGTTGAAGGCAAGTGCTGATTCATATCGGGCAGGCACGACACTTCGGCGATGTCCCGATCGTCCACGCGGCCCCACCGTTTCGTCATCTTAAAATCGCCGACCCAACTCTTCGGATCGGTAAACGTATATTCGATCGACATGGCCTTTCCGTCTTCGATCAAGCGAATGCGTTCGACGATGTGCAGCGCGTCACTGCCGGGAATCCCCGAATCGATCCAGTGATGGTCGGGACGGAAGTATCTCGTGTCGATCACCAGCATATTGTTCTCCCAGTGTCCAATGGACTCGCCGTTGAAACTGGGCACAGCAATATCCGGGTCGGTATGAGGACGCCCATCCAGATAGACAATGCGCAAGCTGTTCATGAATTCGCTGATCATGTAGACCACCGTGGGAAGTTGAACCATGGCAATCGGCCAGACACGGGTCATGATGATGGGCAGGCCTGCCGGCCAGCACTGACCGATATCGTCGTGGTAGACCTTTCCTTCGGCCTGGGCTTTTCGAGCCGCGTCATAGTGAACCTGGGCTTCGGGTGTGAGTTTGATTCCCTCGGGAGGCGAGAATCGCCAGCCGTTGTCTGTGCCACCGCCATGCAACCAGGTTCCAGTCAGATCAAACGGCGCCTTTGGACGAGGCTTGGCGATATTTGCCGGTGCCAGTGCCCCAAGCGCGCCCGGCGGTTGAAACTGTGCCGATAGATTCGACGCGGTGAAGACGACGCTCATTGCGGCCAGAACTACTGTACTTCTTCGAACCCATTGTGATCGTTCCATCGTGCCCTCCGTCAATTCAATCTCTCTTCTCGTTACTGTTGCGCGCCGCGGCCCCCCAGTTTCAACTGGACGGCGCCCTTCTCATCCGCGAATTCGCGATTATTGTCGCAGACGAATTCGACCATTTCGTACTTTGGCAAACGGCGGTAGGCCAGCGTATATGTTATGGGTTTCTCAAGCGTGACAGGATCCTGGATCGTGATCTGATCGTGCAGGACATCCGGCGCTGCCAGACGGATGCGTTCAGTAATTCGCATTTGATCGCTGTGAGGAACGCGCTGATATTGCACCGATGTCTTGACGCCGATGGTGTCTACGACCAGTGTGTCGCCTTCCCAGTGGCCAACAGAGCGGCCGAAATAACCCGGCGGAACCTCGTCGATGGGAGCCTGCGGTCTGTCCAGAAAGATCCGTCGCACCTGCATGAATGCTTCGGAGACAATTGTGACTTGATTCGGCGTCTGGATGAACTCGACGGGATACACGGCAACCGACATCATCGCCGGCATGCCGCTCGGTAGACAGGCCGAGCTGGCAGAAGCCAGCGGCTCGCCGCGCCTGTTGGCCTCGGCGTCCGCCGCGCGCACCGCCTCATAGGCTTTGACGTACTCCGGCTTTACAACGATTGGACTTGCCGCAACCGGCGCAAGTTTCGGATCGCCGCCTCGTCCTGCCGCACCATACGGTCCCCATGACCCATTCAAGTCCGGCGGCTTTGCCGCTGGCGTCTGACCACCGGCGGACGGGACTAACGAGTAAAAGAGAACCAAGGCCATGACCGTCACGGAATGTCGTGCCAGTTGGGATAAACGCTTCATGAAATTCTCCTGTATGGGGTCGGCTACCGCGCCGGCGCTGCTGGCGGCGATGATGCAGCTGGCGCCGCCGGGCCCCTTCCCGGGCCGTTGCCGAGCACGCGTCCGTCCGGCAATTTGACCTGCACCAGCAATCCTCCTGGCTGCTTGTTCCGAAGCGGGTTGATTGTTACAGTCACCTTATCCCCAAACTTCAGGTCTTTAAACTTCCAGCCACTTTGCTGAAGGATGCTGGGACTGCCCAACTCGATGCTCCAATGTTGTTTTGCGGTGCCGTTGGCTTCCGCAACGTCGAGCTCGATGTATGCGTGAGGATTGGTCCATTGAAATTCGGTGACGGTGCCGCTCAAGGTGACCATCGCCGTCGCCGTCGTATCGAACATGGCAAAGGAGTGGTGCGCCATCAATGTGCCCGCTCCCGCCAGCATGTTCACCACAAGAATGGCCAGACACCATACCCTGACCCGCTTAACTACAATCATGGAACCCCCTATTGGTTTCTATCCCAGGAAATGTTTCGTTCAATTGACGCGGATTCTAGCTTAGATAGGCACTCCAGTCCAAGTTTGAAGCAATTTTCGGGCAAACCCCTCTCCCTTCAGGAGATGGATTCCGGTATTCGATGTTATCTTTTCATGGGTAATTCATCGATATGGGCATACTCGAAAAACTCTTTGAGCAGCATTTCCACTCACCGGCCGAGCGCGTTAAGGCGATACAGGGTGAGCTCGGTGGCTCAGGACGTCAAATCATCCGGCTTTCCGGCGGCACTCACAGCGCGATCGGTATTCAACATGGAGTGCGCGAAGAGAACGTTGCGTTTCTCGAATTTACGAGGCACTTTCGCAGGCATGGTTTGCCCGTACCGGAAATCTACGTTGAGGATTTGAACGAAGGCGCCTACCTCGAGGAAGACCTTGGGGACACGACGCTGTTTCAGCACCTTTCGAAAAACCGTGTGGGCGCCCGCATTGCTCCCGAAGTGGAAGATGCCTACCGTAAGGCGATCTCCGCGCTGCCGCGTTTTCAAATCGAAGCTGGCCGCGATTTGAACTTTAAAGTCTGCTATCCGCGCGAGAGCTTCGATCGGCAGTCCATCGCATGGGATCTGAACTATTTCAAATACTATTTCCTGAGGCTTGCCGGCATCCCTTTCAACGAACAGGCTCTGGAGGACGATTTCAGCGTCTTGACAGACTTCCTTTTGAGCGCCGATCGCGACTACTTTCTCTATCGCGACTTCCAGTCACGCAACATCATGCTGCGCGGCAATCAACCATACTTCCTGGACTATCAGGGCGGCCGTAAAGGCGCCCTTCACTACGACATTGCCTCTCTCCTTTACGATGGCAAGGCGGATCTGCCTCCGGAATTGCGACAGCAACTGCTGGATCATTACCTCGTCACGCTCGGCAGCTTTATCAAGATCGATCGCGATGCGTTCATGCGGCACTACTACGCTTATGTCTACGTCCGGATCATGCAGGCGTTGGGCGCTTACGGATTTCGCGGTTTCTTTGAACGCAAGTCTCATTTCCTGCAAAGCGTGCCGTACGCACTGAAAAACCTGCGATGGTTGCTCCATAATGTCGAACTTCCCGTCGCGACGCCCATGCTGATCAGTGCGTTCAAGAGCATGCTGTTCTCGGAAAAATTGCAAAGCCTCGGCACTGAAACGGAAAACATCGTCGTGCGGATTTTCAGTTTTTCGTTTCACCAGGGCTATCCAAAGGACGAGAGCGGAAATGGCGGAGGATTCGTTTTCGATGTCCGCAGTCTCCCGAATCCAGGCCGTGAAGAACGATTCAAGAAGCTCACGGGAAGGGACACTGCCGTAATGGACTTCCTGATTCAGCAGGAGAGCGTTCATCAGTATCTCGCCAATGCCGTGTCGCTTGTGGACGCCAGCCTGAGCAACTATCAAAAACGCGGCTTCAAGAACCTGATGGTGTCATTCGGATGCACGGGCGGACAGCATCGTTCGGTATATCTGGCAGAGCAACTGGCGAAGCATCTTAACGGCATGGATGGTGTCGAAGTCGTCGTGCGACATCTTGGTTTGGAAAAACTGGCCGCTGAAGTCGCACTGAAGGTCCCATGAAGGCAATGGTCCTGGCCGCCGGCCTCGGCACGCGCCTTCGTCCAATCACGGACAGCCGGCCCAAGGCGTTAGTGGAAGTTGCAGGCCGCACTCTTCTGGAGATCACACTCGAACACCTGCACAACTTCGGCGTGAACGAAGTCATCGTCAACGTACACCACTTTGCCGACATGGTTGTCGACTATCTGAAATCAAAAAATAGTTTCGGAATGCGCATTGAAGTATCCCGCGAGGAGATCCTTCTGGACACCGGCGGCGGTCTCAAAAAAGCAGCATGGTTTTTCCTCGACGATCCAAAACGTCTGGACGAGCCGTTCATTCTGCATAACGTCGATGTTCTCAGCGCAATGGATCTCCGGCGCATGGTGGAATTCCATTTGGAGAAACAGGCTCTCGCGACGCTGGCAGTCCAGAACCGGGAGACTTCTCGTTACCTGCTCTTCGATGAGCAGAGCCAGCTGTGCGGACGGCGATCGAAACCGGATCTGAAGACAGAACTGGTACGACCGGCGGAGGTAATGAAACCGCTGGCTTTTTCCGGCATCCATGTTATTTCTCCGCGCCTGCTTCCAATGATCAGCGAAGAAGGGGTTTTCTCGATCATCAATACCTATCTGAATCTCGCTGCCCGGGGAGAACGGATCCTCGCCTTTCACTCCGACGAATACTATTGGCGCGACCTGGGCAGGCCAGAGCACTTGATTCAAGCCGAAATGGATTTGAAGACGATTTGATAAGGGAGGCGACATGCCCCGGATAAATCGAATAGCGCTCACTTTTCTCACTGCGACGTCTGTGGCGATTTGCTCCCAGACGGCAGCCGTTAAACCACTCAACGATCTTCCTAATCCGTATCGCACCGTTCGCGATTGGGCAGCGCCTCCAGGTGGCGTTCCATGGGCTGCCGTTACTGCTGCAGAAGTGGCTTCCGATGGCAGCGTGTATGTGATTCACCGTTGCTCGGGAAACTCCTGCGCTGGAAGAACCGAACCACCCATTCTGAAATTCGACAAATCGGGCAAACTTCAGAAGAGCTGGGGCGAAGGAATGTTCGTGTTTCCCCACGGGGCAACATTGGACAAAGAAGGCAACCTTTGGGTGACCGATTCGCAGACACAAAATGGGAAAGGCTCTCAGGTATTCAAGTTCCGATCTGATGGAAAGATTCTGATGACTTTAGGAAAAGCAGGTATCGCCAGCGCTGCGCCCGGCTTGTTCGACGAGCCCACCGATGTCCTGGTCGCTCCCAATGGCAATATCTTCATCACCGAAGGACATTCCGGCGGGACCGTCGGGAACGATCGCATTTCCAAATTTTCCAAAGATGGAAAGTTCATCAAGTCGTGGGGGAAAAAGGGAACGGGTCCGGTGGAATTAGATTCACCGCACACAATCGCAATGGATTCGCGTGGACGTCTGTTTGTTGGCGACCGCGGAAACAATCGCATCCAGATCTTCGATCAGGACGGGCATTACCTTGAAACCTGGCTCCAGTTTGGGCGGCCCAGCGGAATTGCGATCACGCGTGACGACACCATTTACGTCGCCGATTCAGAATCGTGGGGGCCGGATGAACCCGGATGGAAGAAAGGAATTCGCATCGGAAGCGCAAAAGACGGTTCGGTGAAATACTTCATCGAAGACATGGAGTCGACCACGATCGAACACAGCGGCGCCGAAGGTGTCGGAGTGGACGCCGAAGGGAATGTTTACGGTGCGGTCGTGCGCCGGCAGATGCTGGAGAAACACGTCCGGAAATAAATTTATGGAAGCGATCCCTCTGAAGGGAGTGGGTGGGGCATCAAGAAAAGGCGGGCCGGGAGAGGGGTGCAGAAAAGGCTTTTCAGTACCCCTTACCCGGTGCCTCTGATTCTGCAAATCTGCTGAATACCACCCAGGTATCGAAGCTACGCCTGCGGGTACGTCGCAATCCAGTACATGCATAAGACCAGCAGACCGAACGCGACCGTAACTACGGTGACGCGCGGACCGAAGATACGAAATCGCTGGCTGAGAGCAGTCAGCAGCAACACCGTCGCGAGAAGCACGGTGATCTTGATATACGATTCTCCAGTCTCCGCACTGCCTATACCCTCTTCGAATTCAGTTTCACCTTCGTGTTTGAGCTTCTCCGATTGCTCGGAGTTGGCGTTCTTGTATTCCGGCATGAATATGGGACCCGCGGGAGCGGAAGGATTATTAAATGGGTCCTGCTTGATCCAAACAGCAAACGCGGTTGCATATTCAGGACGGAATCGTCGTTCGAAGTATACTGACAGCTTTTCGTTGCCTCCCATCCTCGCACCGACCCAGCCATTGAAAGTCACAATATCGTAGAGCCGGTCCTGACCGGACAGCGTCGCTTTACCCTGGGCCTCGACCGCAATTCGCGCCGCAATGTGATAGTGACGGGCGGCGACGGCGTCCCATCGCGCGGCCTGATAACCGCTCCAGGCGGTGGCAACAGCGACTATCGCGAGAACGACCGCTTCCGCAATTTCAATCCACCGTCCCCGTTGACCTCCCGTCGTCTGGTGCCGGTGACCGTCTTCATGAATCTTATGTGCGAACTCGACATTCGAAGTAGCTTCGGTCATTAATATTTCTCTCCTGACCGCATTTTCGGCAATACGAGCGCGCGGATGGAACTGTAACTCGTGGCAGGCAGAGCTGGAATTCGAGTGTCCGTCCCCACATCTCCACAATCAGGGAACAATCGGACTTACACGATCCACGGATGTTTCGGCGCCGACCATGAGTTGCGGACCAAGATTGTTGTCCTGACAGATGTACTCGAATAGTTCAGGCCCTTCGGTCCATTGCATGTTGAACCCGCTGGTCCAGGTGGCGGTGTACGCGCCCGGATCGTCAATGGTCACCTCATACTTCAATGTGCTGTAGTCCACACGGGTCAGACGTTCGATCAGATGCATCCGGTCCGTGTGCGGAAGCCCATCCCGGTTCATCCAGGCGCGCTCATTGAAACCGACGGAGTCGATAACGAGCGTGTCCCCATCCCAGCGGCCCACGGCGTGCCCATAGTAGCTGGGTGTAAGATCCTTTCCGGCTGGATGAGGCCGCCCATCCATATAAATGGTCTGGAAGCTATGGGGCCCGCCGTTGTTGAGAATGTAAATGCTCTGTGATCCCGGAAGGTCGAGGATCTCGAAGCCATATGCCGTTGTCCACTGACGCGGACCCGGAGAGGCTTTGCAACGGGTATACGGTTCGTCTTTCAGAAAGTTGATGTGGCGGTAGTCGACCATCGCTCGAGCCCAGGCCTGAAGCGGTACATCATCAATGTGACTGGGCGCAGACAGTGTCGTGCGCGGTTCGTAGCTCCTCGGGTTGATTGCCAGCCGACCGCTGCCTCCCCAAAGACCCTTCTCGCCGGCAGGTGCACTTAGTCGCACCCTGCCATCGGGCCAGCGCGGTGCGGGCCGCGATGCTCCCGCCGGCCGTGCATCCTGGGCAATCGTTGATATGGACAACACGGACAGCAGCGCAACAGCGATCAGCCCGTTTCGCATTTCAAGCTCCTCCGGAAAGTTTGCCGGGAGTATACCAATCTCGTTTGGAATCGAGGCGAAGCTTCTTCATTGAAAATCAGGTGGCGTCCGGGAACAATGTCGGGTGAAGGAGAATACTGTGATGCGAATGATTGTGGGGCTCTTGACGCTGATCATGGTTGCGCCGGTGCTGTCTGCGGCTGACGACGAGCAGGAACGGATCGCAAATGGCGCCGAGGTGTTGCAGGAGATCCTGAATATTCCCGACGGGCTGCCAAAGGAACTGCTGAACAAGGCCGAATGTGTTGTGGTACTGCCATCGGTCAAGAAGTTCGCTTTCGGCGTAGGTGGAAGCTATGGCAAAGGGATGATGGTCTGCCGCACCGGAAGCGGCTTCGCCGGTCCATGGGGTGGGCCCGCCATGTATCGTCTGGAGGGAGCCAGCATCGGATTCCAGCTGGGAGGCCAGGCGACGGACTTTCTTCTTCTGGTAATGAACCCGAAGGGCGCGGAATCCCTGCTGAAAAGCAAGGTCAAGCTGGGAGCCGATGCGGCTGCGGCGGCAGGCCCCAAGGGACGAACAGCGTCGGCAGAAACCGATGCCTATATGCGTGCTGAAATCCTCACCTATTCTCGATCGCAGGGTCTGTTCGCGGGAGTCTCTCTGGCAGGGTCCACGCTGCGACAGGACAATGGCGCTAACGAAAGTTTGTATGGAAAGAAAATCACCGCACAGGAAATCGTGAAGGGCGGCGTGTCGACAGGTCAGAACCTCGTGGCGATATTGCAAAAGGCCTCGCCGCGAAATGAGTCGGACCCGGCATCGATTAAATAGCTGCGAAGTGAAATGTCAGATCCTGAAAATCCTGCACTTTCAAGCGTAGACGCTGAACTCCGGCGACTCGATCCAGACGGTGCTCGCATGGCCCGTGTGCTTCGGCGCACTTACAATAAAATCTACGACGGTCAACATAAGGCCGGTTCCGTTGAAAAAATTGGATATGTTACGGATTGGAAGCTAATGAGAGCGAACCTTTCAAAACCAATTAACGACAACCCTAGGCGAGCACGGTAAGGCCAAGATCAGCAAGGTAGTCGAAGGTGCAATCGTAGTAGGCGGGGGAGCGAGTGGGGTCGGTTTGTTCACCCAACGGTACGAACACGACCATACCTTGGCGCGCTCGAGTGAGGAGCACGCGGTAGGCGTTGCGCAGGTAGTTCCGATTCTC
>Ga0184628_10000602_pt1 | contig 18943 bp, 10 predicted proteins | sample PLM4_5_b1_FD_133149 | JGI IMG/M metagenome (GOLD analysis project Ga0184628, IMG submission 133149) | Groundwater sediment microbial communities from an aquifer in East River, Colorado, USA - PLM4_5_b1 | ecosystem: Environmental > Terrestrial > Soil > Riparian zone | place: USA: East River... | reverse complement strand
GTGACGCTGCCCGGGCGTCTGCGCTCGCGCCAGGGCCTCAACCTGCCCGGTTCGGCTCTGGCCGTCAGCGCGCTGACCGACAAGGATCTTCGGGATCTCGACTGGACCGCGCGGCACGCAGACGACGTCGACTTCGTCGGGTTGTCGTTCGTGCGCAGCGCGGAGGACGTCGTCCAGTTGCGGCACGCGCTCCGATCGAGGAACTGTTCTTCGCACGTCGTGGTCAAGATCGAGAAGCCGCAGGCCGTCGAGCATCTCGAGGAGATCGTTGCGGCCACCGATGTCGTGATGGTGGCGCGGGGAGACCTGGGCGTCGAGATGGATGTGCAGCGGGTGCCCGCCGTCCAGAAGCGCATCATCGCGCTGTGCAATCAGGCGCACCGGCCGGTGATCACCGCCACCCAGATGCTCAACTCTATGGAGGAGTCGAGCCGCCCGACGAGGGCCGAGGCCAGCGATGTGTTCAACGCCGTCCTGGACGGTACCGATGCCGTGATGTTGTCGGGCGAAAGCGCCGTCGGTCAGTATCCGGTCGAAGCGGTGACGACCATGCGCCAGATCTGCGCGGAAGCGGAGGCCTACCTGAAATCTGCGGGACGCGGATCCGGAGCCGGGGTATCGCCGTTGTCAGGATTCGTCGATCCGATCACGAAAGCCTCGGTCGACGCCGCGTGCCTGATGACCGAGCAGCTCGATGCCGCGCTCATCGTTGTCACGGCCGGCACGGGCCGTACCGCACTGGCACTCAGCAATCGCCGGCCCGCGGCTTCAATCCTGGCGCTGTCGCGCACCGAGCAGGTTGCGCGGCGCTTGAGCCTGTGCTGGGGGATCACGGCGGTCGTGCTTCCCGAGGCGTCAGGGGCAGAGCGTGTGCTGGCGCGTGGCGTCGAGTGGGCACAATCGCACGGAATCGTCACGTCCGGTCAACATGCCGTACTGCTCAGCCGGCAGGTCGTAGAGCGTACCGATGTCTGGGCCGTATTGGCCGGGCCCATCCCCTGAGTCTGAACGACACTTCACACCAAAAGGCTGCGGCGCTCTCGGTTTGGCGCGCTGGCACAGGGCGTCGCGCAGCAACAGTCGAGGCCGGTGAGCCGATTCGATCGGCTTTGCCACATAGTCGAGAGAGGGACAAATGCTCGCTGTCGACTGGGCCGTAGCCGCATATCTCGTGTTCGTAGCGCTCGTCGCGGTCGTCTATGCCGCCGCGGTACCCGCGTGGCCCTACATTCTCGCCGCGCACGGCATCCTGGTCGTGTTCATCCTGGTGCTGCCGCCGCGGGGCGCGGCGTGGGAACGGCCGCGGCCTGGCGATGCGCCCTGGTTCGCCCAGTTGCGAGTCGTTGCGCGTTTCCTGCGATACACGTATCCGGCGCTCCTGCTGACACCCTTCTTCGAAGAAGTCACGCTCACCGTGAATGCGGCCGCGCCGGCAACTCCGTACTGGTTCGAGCACCTCCTGTATGCGGCCGACCGGACGCTCTTCGGCGCCATACCGGCGGTCGCGCTGTCGCAGGCGGGAAACCCTGTGCTCGACGAGCTCATGCACGCGTTCTACTTCTCTTACTTTCCCCTGATCATCGGCGGGATCTTCTTCGCATGGAGCGGCGGGAGACGCGGTGGTGAAACGCCCGCGCCCGGATTTCATACGGCGTTCACCTGCATGATGTTCGGGTTCCTGCTGTCGTACGTGTGGTACCCGTTCCTGCCCGCGCGAGGTCCGTGGGAGAACGCGAGCGTCATGGAGGGGCTGCGTCCCTTCGGCGGGTGGCTGTTCACCCCCGCGATTCAGCTGATCATCGGGAACGCGGCGGTTTCAGGAGGCTGCTTTCCGAGCGCTCACGTGTCCGGTACGTGGGCGCTGACGTTTGGACTCCACGCAGGGCACCCGAAAGCGGCGCGGTGGTTCGGTGTCGTGGCCGCCGGACTCAGTGTGTCCTGCGTTTACACACGGTACCACCACGGCATCGACGTGTTCGCCGGGCTGACGGTCGCGGCGATCGCAGCGGCCATCGGCTACCGGCTCACGCGCGGCGTGCGATCCCCGGCATCACTGACTACCGCCGCGCACGGACGCACCACGGCCCAGACGGGCGAGTGGTCGCTGGCATTGGTCAGGTCGGGCGCCTTGGCAGCGGTCGGCGGTCCGGTCGGGCAGAGCCCGCGAACGAGGATGTGGTCGAGATCGAGGAGGCCGAGCGTGTTGTGCACGTCCTTGGTCAGCCACGTAAAGCCGGCCTTGGCCAATTCTCGTGCGGCCGCGGTGCCGTTGAAGTCGCCTGCGATCACCACCGGATCCGCGGTCTCCGCAGCATCGGCGGCAATGGTGCGCGCCTGGTCTCGCCGGGCGCCCGACGAGGCGCCGAATGGGGTCTCGAAATGGACGGCGTACACACGCACCGCGCCCGCATGCGTGCGCACGGTCGCGACGATCGCGGCACGCCGCATCTTCCGGAAGCGGTGAAGATGCGGAAGCAGGATCTTCCGCGTGTCTTCGAGTACCCAGGGCGACAGGAGGGCCACGCCGAAGTCCTTTCGCGTGGAGCGATGTACCGTGGCCGGGACGTAGACGTAGTTTAGGCCGAGCGTACGCGCCAGCGTCTCGGTGCCAGACTCATCCATCTCCTCTACGACGAGCAGGTCGGCGCCCTTTAGCGGACCCGGGCGCGACAACAGGTCCGACGCGCGGTCGATGTGCTCACCGAATTTGAGATTGAAGGTCACGATCCGCAGATCATCCGAGGCCGGTCGCACCCCTGGGGTCACTGGTCCCTTGATGATCGGCCCGGCCGGGTCGTCGTAGTTCGCGATCGTGGCGCACCCGGTCGCGCATGCCAGCGCGATCGTGAGGGCCGCCAGGCGTGCGCCGGCCTTCGGCGTGCTGCCGTCAAAAGGGGAACGTCGTGTAAACCCTGACACCCGACACTACCTCCCCGAACTGATACCCGGCCGCGATCCACGGCAGCGTGATCTTCCAGACACGGAGGTTGGGCGCGGTGGCGAAGCTCCCGCCGACCTCGAACTGTCGATCAAGGACGATCGGTGGCTCTCCCTCGCGCCGAATCTCCAACCCGTCGAACGCACGCGCGATCGTATAGACGCCACCACGAGCCGCTTTCTGGCGGATCGAAAACCCCAGCGGGACCTGGGCGTCCGCTCCGGCCTCGAATATCGAATAGTGGTCGTAGACGCGCACGTTCGTTGCCGCTTTCTTGTGCGTCGCAGCGCCGCCAACCGTCAGGTGCAGGCGCTGGATCGGCTGCACAATGCGGCCGCGCAGTCCCGCGCCATACAGCACTTCCACACCCCCGCCGTCGCTACCCTTGCCCACGCCCGCCTCGACGAACGGCCGGAGCAACACGCGCTCGCCCACGGGCAGCTCCAACTCGACACCCGGCACGAGGGCGACGATGGCGAGCTTCTTCACGAAGCCACCGACATCCGAGGTGTCCTCGATCCGCAGGGAGCTCAGTGACAGGGGAAACGTGACGCGCAGGCCCCACGGGTGTTCGTCGAGGCTGCGCAGGTGGAACGCGAAGGGCAGACGATAGAGCAAGACACCACGCGCGTCCACATTGGAGACTTCGCCCGCGCGAACGGCTGCGGAGTCGCGAACGGCTGCGGAGTAAAGCACCGGATCGAGCCCCTGGTCCTGCGCCACGACCGGGCCTGCGGCCAGGGTGAGCGTGGCGATGAGCAAAGAGCACAGAACGCGGTGTCCGGCGATCACTCCCCCGATAGTGTCACAAGGCCCGCGCACGAGTGGTTCGGAGGATCGAGATGAGGCCGCTTCGCGGGTCGGCGTCGTGGTCGGCGTCGTGGAACGACACGCTGACGGGTCGGCCTGACGCGGCGCAGTCAACCGCAAGAGCCAGGCGGGCGTCGGGCTCGACAGCCGCCAGCCAGAACTGCCACCGCGCTTCGTCACCCGTACGCGCAGCGAATTCCAGCTCGTCGTCTCGTTCGAAGGCGAATACACACGAATCGAGGGGGACCTGCAGGCCCAGGCCGATCGCTTTCGCATAGGCCTCCTTCAGTGTCCACAACTCGAGGAAACGCGTCTCCATCTCGGACGCCGTACACAGGTCGAGCAGGCGCACTTCATCTGGCGCGAACCGGCTCACCGCAATCTGTCTGGCGTCGGTCAAGGTCCGCGCGCGCTCCACATCGACACCCACCGCTACGCCGTGTGTAACCACGCACGCTACGAGGCCGCGCGTGTGGGTGAGACTGAACTCGAGAGCGGAACTCCCGGCCTGTGCGGCGTCGAGAGCGGGCTTGCCGCCAGCCCGTCGAACGAATCGCCACTCCGCCGGGGCTAGCGGCCCGACTCGCGACAACGCCTGCCGCAGCAGAACGTGTGCCGCAGCATAGTCGCGGCGGTCCTCAAACGACCTCAGCCTGTCCCGTCGCTCACGTTCGTCGGCAGACAGCAGCATGTCTGTTTCTGCCATGTCCGACCCCTCAAGGCTTTCGGTGTGGCGTACCCACACCTCCACGTGCCCTTCGTCTGGCGCGCCCGAGTTCACGACCGGGCGCCGGCGCCAGCCTGCGAGGCGTCCTTTCCGGCGACGTGCGCTTCGAGCCGTTCACTCAGCTGCCGGATCGTCGGCGCCTGAAGCAGGAGCGACATCGACACCTCGATGCCAAGCGCTTCCGACAGGCGAGAGCCAACCTGCGCGGCGCGCAAGGAATCGCCTCCCATCATGAAGAACACATCGTCAATCGACACCGCGGTCAGACCGAGTACTTCGATCCAGATCGCCTCGATGACCCGCTGCAGGTCGGTCTCCGGACGTGCCACTGGCGCGTCCGCCAACGGCCGGACGGTTTCGGGAGCCGGTAGTCGCGACCGCAGGATCTTACCGGCATCACCGAGCGGCATCCGGTCGATCGCGATGAACGTGGACGGCACCTTGTAGTCAGCCAGTCGATCGGCCACGAAACGCCGCAGGTCGTCCACCCGTAACAAGCTGGGATCGATGCTTTCGACGTAACCGACGATGGTCAGATCGTCGAGCTGACTCCGCCGCGCCACGACCGCCGACCGCACGACGAGCGGGTGCTGCCCGAGCACCTGCTCCACCTCGTCAAGCTCGACGCGGAAGCCGCGCACTTTCACCCGCCGATCAACACGACCGAGATGTTCGATGCACCCGTCCGCGCGCGCGCGCCCGCGGTCGCCCGTGAAATAGCACCGTTCGCCCGGGACGTCCGGGCTGTCGCGATAGCGACCTTCAGTGCGTGCCGACTCACGCCAGTAGCTGGGCAAGTCGCGGCCGTGCACGACGATCTCTCCAGACTCACCATGCGGCACAGGGCTGCCGTCCTCCCCGGCGATCGAGACGCGTAGGCCGGGCAGCGCTCGCCCAACCGGCACGAACCCGCTTGGAAATTCCTCGTCGGCTCCCACTGCGTGCATCGTCATGATCGCCGCTTCGGTCGCGCCATATCCGACAACGAACTGAACGTGGCGAGGCAGGTAACGCCTGCACGCCTGCACGTCGTCCACGATCACGCTCTCGCCGCCAAGACGAACGAGTCGCAGTTCCGGACACGTCAGCCGCGACCCCTCGCTGCGCATGAGGCTCCTGAACAGCGTGGCACTGGAGATAAAGATGGTGATGCGTTCGGCGGCGAGCCAGTTCACCAGCCGATCGAAGCCGTGCGTTCGGGCATCGAACATGCACACGATGGCGCCGTAGAGCAGCGCGCTGAAGATCACGATCAACCCTTGCCCCACCGCGTAGGAGCTGAACATCGTGAAGCGGTCTGCTGGCCCGGTCCGAAAGACCTCTCGTGCGCCGGTGACGGTTTTCGTTAGGGTTCGGTGGGTATGCACCACACCCTTGGGCTGCCCGGTCGAGCCGGAGGTGTAGAGCATGATGACCGGACCGCGGGAATCGAGCTGTGGCCAGCGCCGCTCAGGCGCGACGGGAAGTGCACGCACATCGAGAACAGGTGTGCGGCCCTGTGCAAGAGACAACGCAGCCCGCAGGTTCGCCGAGTCGGTCACCAGACATACCGGTGCTGCGTCCTCCAGTACCTCCTGGCGCTGCACTTCAGGCGCGGCATTGCTCACGAGAACGGCCACACCCCCGGCCTTGATGACGCCGATTATGGCGGCGACGACGTCGGGGCTGGTGTCGCACAGGACGATGACGCGGTCCCCCGGACGCACGCCCGACTCGATCGCCGCATGTGCCACGCGGTCGCCCAGGTCCTTGACCTCCTGATAGGTCAGCGACACGCCGTGACCGCAAACCGCCTGGCGGTCCGGGTTCTGCGCAACGACGCGCTCGAAGAGGTCGATGACCATCAGTTCACCCCCAGGCGCTTCATTCCATCAAACACAGCACCCGCCGGAAACGGCACATGAAGCATCCGCACCAACACGACCTCCATGAACACGACGGTGACGCCGGCGATGAGCGCGATATGGCGAATGCGCTCGCGCATGACAGCCATCATGCCCGCCACTGCCACAACGGAGCCCCAAGTGAAGCCGATCGCCCAGACCATGGTTACGAAGGCCGCGATCCACCCTGTTGCCGTGAGTGCCGCTTTATCGAGGTGGAGGTTGCTCCCCCCGATCGCTCGTGCCGGCTGCCGGAATCCCCGGTAGCCGAGCATCGTGAGCGCCGTGAGCGCGAGAGCCAGCGACACGCGCGGGAACACGGCCGCCTGACGAGCAAAGGTGGCCGTGGAGCCGAGTGCCACGATGCCCGCCCCGGCCAGCACCGCGATCAGCACCGACTCTCCCGGCATCAGACCCTGCACCGCAGTTGGTTTTCCTACGGAATCCCACCGCCGGGCGCTTTGCAGCAGCGAATGCACCGTCACGCCGAGGATCACCACGCCGACGAGCATGACGATTGGACGTGCCCACCACATGCTGCCGTAGGCTTCAATCGACACGAACAAACGATTCTCGGCCAGCGGACCCAGCACGAGACCGATGAGCAGCGGCGCTCGCGGCCACTCGAACTTGGCGAACGTCGTGCCGATGACCGCCATGATGACCGTCATGACGAGGTCGGCCATCAGGTTGCGCTCGCTGAACGCGCCGACGCAGATGAGCAGCACCAGGATCGGGCCGAGCACGGCGGCTCGTATTCGCGTCACTTTGACCAGCCATGGGCTCGCCACCCACGTGATGGCGACCGCGGCAATGTTCGCGATGGCCATCATCCAGCCAAACGCGAACACGAGTTCAAGGTGCCCTCCGTCTCGCTCGGGCAAGAGCATCTGCCGACCTGGTACGAGTCCCTTGACGATAAGCGCTGTCAGAAAGAGAGCCGAGGTGAGGCCTCCGGGTACGCCGAGCACCAGCGTCGGCACGAGCGCGCCGCCGAGCGTGGCGTTGTTGGCGGCCGATGGTGCGATGACGCCGTCAATGGCGCCTCGGCCGAACGCGTCAGGGTTCGGCGAGCGCCGCGCGGCGTCAGCGTACGCCAGCCACTGCGACACGGTGGCACCTACTCCTGGCAGAAGGCCGACTCCGGTACCGATCACACACGCCCGCAGGACCACTACCCAGCGTCGCCCGACCTCGCGCAGTCCCGAGACGAACTGTCCACGTCCGGGGTCCGGGACCGCGGTGTGGGCCGAACGGGCGCCGAGCATCTCGACGATCTCGGGAACAGCAAACAGGCCCAGGGCGGCAGGAATCAGGCCAACGCCGTCCCAGAGCGACAACTGTCCCATCGTGAAGCGCGGCGTCCCGGTGAGAGGATCGAGTCCGATTGTCGCCAGCGTGAGGCCCAGCGCGCCGGAGGCGAGCCCGCGCAGCGGTGAGCGCGACGCGAGCGGTAGCGCGCAACAGACACCAAGCACGGCGAGCGCGAAGAGCTCGGGGGACCCTATGAGACGCGAGACAGGTCGGGCCGCGGACACCCCCAGCCCCATGACGAGTGCACCAAACAAGGCTCCCGCGAGCGAGCTGCCGAGGGACGCTCCCATCGCCTGACCCGCCAGACCGCGCTGCGCCATTGGATATCCGTCGACGACCGTGGCCGCGGTGGTCGCTTCGCCCGGAATGCCCAGCAGAATCGATGTAAGGTCGCCGGTGGTGGATGTGACCGAGATAAGCCCGATGAGCAGGGCGAAGGCTTGCTGCGGGGGCGAGTCGAAGACGAATGGCAGGAGCAGGGCGACGGCGGTGGGGCCGCCGAGCCCCGGTAGCACGCCAACCAGCCCGCCAACGATCACCCCGACCAAGAGACTCACGAGAGACGACGGCGCGAGAGCCTGCGCCAGCCCAGCCAGGCTGGCAGCCAGCGTGCCTTCACCCACCTATTCTTCCCCTCGCCCCAGGGACTTGAGCACGTCGTCTCGGAATTCGTCGGGAGGCGAGAGCAGCGCCCGCATCTGCGCGTCGAGTTCCGCAGCGTAGCGCGGCCATAATGCGATGTTCGCAGATCGTGCTGCCGCCAGGAACGCCGGATCCGCCATCGTCTGCTCGAATGCGGTTCGCATGGCCGCCACGATCGGCGCAGGCGTGTGGGGTGGCAGCACCACTAACCTGGCGAGCGCGGCGATGGCGTCGGCCACACCGAGCAGCACCTTCCCTCGCCGGGATGTGACCAGGTCGTCGGCCACCGGAACACCAGGGATGTGACTCGCCGGATCTCCACCGGCCTGCAGGAGCGCGACGTAGTCCTCCTTCGGCTCGAACGTTGCCGCGAAGCCGTCACGGCTCATGCACAGCCCATCTACTTCGCCGCTGCCGATCGCGGCCCGTACGTCGGCGACACCGGCATGGCCGGAAATGGGGCGGATCGGCAGAGCGAGTGCGTCGGAGACGAGGAAGGCGTACGACGCCAAGGGCGTCGTCGGATTGAGCGTGCCCATCCTGGGTATCCGCCCGCGACGCCACGAGTCCAAGGTCATGCCCGTTTCGCGTCCGAAGACGCATGCGTACCCGTCTCCCGCCGGAGAGCCCACGAGGGGCATCTCGCGTATGTCGAAGTCGCCGCCTCGGTTGAGCAACTGTGCGGTGATCGCCTGGGATGTCACAAGGGCCACCGTCAGCCCATTCGGATCGGCCCGACGCGCCAGATAGTTCATCAGCACCAAGCCACCAGCGCCGGTCATGTTCTCGACGATCACGTTTGGCTCGCCAGGCAGGTGCTTCCCCAGATACGGGGCCATCACGCGGGCATACAGGTCCTGCCCGCCCCCCGCGCTCACGCCCACCACCAGCCTGACGGCACGGCCGGCAAACGGCGCGGTCGCTTCGTTGCTGTCGCGGGTGCCCCCCGTGCAGCCCGACAAGACCGCAACCGTCACCAAGACGGTGGAAAGATCGCGAATCTGTCGGAGCGATTCATGGGAAGGCAAGTACGTTCTCACGGAGACAATTGTCCGCTTGTACCGCGCAGGGAAGGACGCAAGCGTGCGTTCATGGCGGGTCGTCGCCGGCACGCTACTGGCGTGCAAGCTGGTTGCCCATAATGCTCGTTAACCTCTTACAGCCCTTCCCGAGAGCCGATCGTACGGCCGACATCCCTCTGTCGTTTTCGCAGACCAGACTGTGGTTCCTGGATCGATTCTCACCCGGCGATCCGACCTACAACACCCCCATCCTGGTGGACTTCCGCGGTCCGCTCAACGTCGAGACCCTCCGCCGCGCGCTTTCGGACATCGTGCGACGTCACGAAGCGCTACGCACGACGTTTCCGTCCAGACGCGGTGTGCCGCGCCAGGCGGTGCTCCCCTATGAGCCGCAGACGCTGCCGCTCGTGGACTTAATGCATCTGGATCCGGCAGGGCGCGATGCTCAGCTCGACACGCTGATCGCCGAAGACGTCCGACAACCATTCAACCTCGAACACGGACCGATCTTTCGCACCCTTTTGGTGCGCCTGAAGCCGGAGCATCACGTCCTCATCGGGGGTGTCCACCACATCGTCTTTGATGGCTGGTCGAACGGCATCCTGTTTCGAGAGATCACAGCCGTCTACGCCGCCTTCGCGGCCGGAAGCCCTTCGCCGATTCCCGAGCTACCGGTTCAGTTTGTCGACTACGTCGCCCTGCAGCGCGAGCGACTGAAAGGCGGCAGCCTACCGAGCACGCTCAACTACTGGAAGGCGCGCCTCGACGGCGCGCCCCGCCTGACGCTGCCGACCGACTTCCCGCGCCCCAAGGTGCGCAGCCTGGCCGGCAGCCGGGAGTTCCTGGAACTGCCCGAAGAGCTGGTCAGCGCCGTCGACGCGCTCGGGCGACGCGAAGGTGCGACGCTCTTCGTCACGCTGCTGACGGCGTACGCCTGTCTGCTGCAAGCCTTCTGTCGCCAAGACGATCTGATCATCGGCACGCCGATCGCCAACCGTCCGAGGAAGGAACTGGAGTCGGTGATCGGGTTCTTTCTCAACATGCTGCCCCTGCGCCTCAACTTGAGCGGGCAACCGACGTTCCGCGAGGCGCTGCAGCGTACGAAGGAGGTGGCCTTCAGCGCATATGCGCACCAGGATCTGCCGTTCGAGAAACTCGTCGAAGAACTGCGGCCGGAACGAAGCCTCGATCGCTCGCCGGTGATTGAGACGGTCTTCGTGCTCGACAACAATCCTCACTCGATTGGCGAGACGATCGCGTCGGGCGACCTGACGCTATGCCGCCGCGTCGCCGAACCTGGCACGGCGAAGTTCGATCTCGGCCTGTTGATCTTTCGTACCGACGGCGGTCGCCGGGTCGCGCTCGAATTCCGGCGTGACCTGTTCGAGCGCGACACGGCCGTACGCCTGCTCCGGCAGTACGCACGGCTCTTGCGGAATCTTGTCGTCTCGCCTGACGCAACACTCGCCACGCTACTGCTCGACGACACCGACGTGTCACCCGCCACGCACGCCCGCCACACCATTTATCCGCGCACGTCAACGCTCTTCCAACAGGTCGAGGAACATGCACGGCGGCGGCCGGACGCACCGGCGCTCGTCAGCGACGACATCGCACTGTCGTACTCGGAGTTCAATCGACGCGCCAACCAGCTTGCGCGCCTGCTGCGGAATCATGGAGTCACTCCTGGTGACAGAGTCGGACTCTGCCTCGAGCGTTCCGTAGAGACGATCGTCACGCTCTTGGCGATCGTCAAGTGCGGTGCCTCCTACGTTCCGCTCGACCCGGCCTATCCACGCGCCCGTCTGGCACTGATGACTGACCGCTCCTCCGTAGCGACCGTTGTCACGACCTCGGCTCTCGCGGATATCACTGGGATTTCGGCGACCCGCCTGATCCGGCTCGATCTCGAGCGCGATCGTCTCGCGGACTACGACGACGCCGACCTCGACGTCACCGTTAGTGCCGAAGACCTCGCGTACGTGCTCTTCACGTCGGGCTCGACGGGCGATCCGAAAATGGTCGGTGTCCCGCACCGAGCGATCACCAGGCTTGCCTATGGGATGCCCGATGTGCCCACTGGGCCGGGCGCGCGCGTGCTCCACGCCGCTCCGCTCGGGTTCGATGCATCGACGTTCGAGATCTGGTCGCCACTGCTTCGCTGCGGTTGCGTGGTGATCTCGCCGTACGACCTGCCCACGCCCGACCAACTCGAACAGTGTGTCAGGGGCAGCCGCGTCACGGTGCTCTGGCTCACCTCGTCGCTGTTCAACCTCGTCATCGACGAGCGCCCCGAAGCGCTCGCCAGCGTCGGTTTCGTGCTGGCCGGCGGTGAAGCGCTCTCCGTCGAGCACGTCGAGCGCGCGCTCGCCGCGCTGCCAGATACGACCATCGTCAACGGCTATGGCCCGACGGAAGCCACGACCTTTGCGACGTACTATCCGATCCCGCCAGAGGCCACACGACGACCGACGATTCCAATCGGGCGACCGCTCGATAACACGCTTGTCTACATCCTGGACGAGGCCCGGCAGGTGGTGGGGCCAGGATTTCCTGGCGAGATCTGGATCGGCGGCGACGCGCTCGCTGTCGGCTACGTCGACGATCCCGCGCTGACGGGCGAGCGGTTCGTACCCGACCCGTTCGCCGGCGGGCTCGCACGCATGTACAGGACTGGGGACCGCGGACGGTACCTTTCCGACGGCACGATCGAGTTCCTGGGGCGGCTCGACGCACAGATCAAGATTCGCGGCTTCCGAATTGAGCCGGCCGAGATCGAATCCGCTCTGATCGGCCATCCAGGCGTCGATCGTGCTGCCGTCGCCGTTCACGATCTGCCCGGTCTCGGGCAGTCTCTCGTCGGGTACGTCGTGCCGGTCGCGCCCGACGCACCGCCCACGACGTCGGAGCTGCGAGCCTTCCTACGGATGCGACTGCCGCAGCACATGGTACCCACGTTCTTCGAGGTGTTGGCCACCTTGCCGCTCTCGCTCAACGGCAAGCTCGATCGACGTTCGCTGAGGCCGCCAACTTCGACCGCGCGTCCTCTCTCTGTATCTCCGGATACCGTGCCGCTCACATCAGCCGAGCGCGTAGTGGCAGACGTATGGCGCGAACTGCTGGCGATGGATTCGATCGGCCGCGACGCGTCTTTCTTTGAGCTCGGCGGCGATTCGCTACGAGCCGCCCAGGTGATGAGTCGGCTTAGCGAGGCCGCTGGAGCGTCGCTGGCGGTGCGATCGATCTTCGAGTTCCCAACCGTGGCCGGTCTGGCGAAGATCCTCGAGTCGCACGAGCAGTCGCTGGCACACGAGGCTCGGAGATCACGTGCCGAGGCTGGCGCCGAGCCTGGGCAGTCCGTTCAGGCGGTGGCAAAGCCATCAGACCCCGGTGACGGGAACGCCTTCGCGTCTGGCGAACTCGAGACGGTCCTCGCCGACATCTGGCGCAGCGTGCTGAGGACGGCGAGCAGCGATATCGACGCGGACTTCTTCGAGATCGGCGGCCACTCTCTCCTTGCCGTCCGGCTTGTGTGGGAGGTGGAATCGAGGCTCGGCGTTGCGCTACCGCCAGCGAGCCTGTTCCAGCACGGCACGATTCGCAAGCAGGCGCAGCTCCTCCGGGAGCCTGGAAGCGAACTCGCGTGGTCGCCGCTCGTCGCTATCCAGCCCAACGGCACGAAACCGCCGCTCTTTCTCGTGCACGGGATCGGCGGAGAAGTATTGTCGTACGGCCCTCTCGCTACGCACCTCGGGCAGGACCAGCCGCTATACGGTCTGCGTGCACGCGCCAACGTCGAGTCCGGAACCGGGTCTTCCGTCGAAGCGATAGCTGCCTCGTATGTGGCCGCGGTGCGACGTCGATGGCCAGGGCCGTATCACATCGGCGGCTACTCCGGGGGTGGCCTGATCGCCTACGAGATGGCGCAGCAGTTGCGCCGCGCGGGGCAGGAGGTGTCGCTGCTGCTGCTCGATTGTTCGGCGCCAAATAGCATGCCTCTCACGCGACCGTCCCTCCGCGACTACCTCGGTTTGTTCGTACGGGCCGTCCACTGGTTTTCAGACGATGATCTGTTGCGGGCGGGTTCTGCGGTGGCGCTTGGACGACTGCGCAGCAAGCTATTCGGCGTGGTCAGCGCGGTCGCACGTCGCATGTCGCCGAACAATGCGCCGGAACCCGACATCCGCCACGAGTTGGGCCTGTGGCGGTACCCCGACGACTCGCGCGGATTCCTGGCACAGCTCAACAAAGCCCTGCGGGCGTATCGGCCTGCGCCGTACTCCGGCTCGATGACGGTGGTGCGTGCGCGCTCCAGGCGTCTGTGGTCGTTGCGCAAAATGCCAGAGGATCTCGGGTGGAGCCCCCTTGTTGGCGGACGATTGAGGACCGAGCTTGTGCCGGCCGCACACGACACTCTGGTCACCGAACCGCGCGTGCGCCAAACCGCCAAGGCCGTTCGCCAGCATCTAGAGTCGGACGGTCCTTGCGGCGAAGTTGTCAGTTTTCAGCCCACTGGAGAACTGGCTACGGCCACAGAAGACTAGTTGGGCTGCAGCTCAGCTCTGTACCGCCGGCGTTCCCGCGCGGCTCGCGGGCTCTCGGCTTTGGCGTCGATAACGCGCTGGCGGTACTCCGAACACGCGCTTGAAGGCGCGATTGAACGCCGCTTCAGACTCGTAGCCCACGTCGGCCGCGATGTCCGCGACCCCCTTCGACGACGCGGTCAACGCCTCGGCAGCCAGACGCAATCGCCACCCGGTCAAGTACGCCATCGGGGGCTCCGCGAGGTAGCGCGTGAATCGCTCGACCAGCGACGATCGGGACAGCCCAACTGCCGCCGCAAGTTCGGCGATGGTCCATGGGTGTTCCGGTCGCCGGTGAAGCAACGCGAGACTCTTGCCCACCGCTGAATCTCGTGCACCTGCGAGCCACCCCGTCGTCTGATCGGGCAGGCGTGCCACGTATCGTCGCAGCGTATCCACGAACAGCGCTTCCGACATCTTCGCCAGCATCGCGTCGCTACCCGCACGATCCGAGGCGGCCTCCTCCAGCAGATGCAGGATCGTCTGCTCCAGCCAGTGACCCGATCGATCGGTTCGTACGTTGACCGTCAGCATCGGCGGCAGGCTGTCGAGAATCGGCCCGCAGAGCAATGGGTCAAGGGTCAAGTACCCGCACACGAACCGTGTCGTCGCCCCACCACCGCCGGCGTGCATCGGCGACAGGTCCCCTGTCACGATCCGTTGAAGAACCGACGCGCTCTCAACGAGGGTGGTTCCGGTTCCCGCGCTCAACTCGTGTGGATCCCCGTGCGGAAACACCACGATGTCGCCAGGCGAAAGCCCGATTTCAGGCCCACCTGCGACCGAGGCTCGCGCCGCGCCATCGACGACGAGGTGATAGATCGCGATATGCGGTGCGCCCGGCGCCAGCGTCGGCGCCAGCAGACGGCAGTGGGGCGTCGAGAGTCGCCAGGGCGCCGAGAACTCCGCGCTGAAGAACATCGCGCCCTTCAACCGGACACCGCTCAGGACCTCTGAAAACGCGTCCATCCACCTCCGGACGCCAGGCAAAGTTTCGCGGCGCCTCAGCACGGCATTCTAGCCCCCTGGACGAACGGGCAAGAACTTCAACCGCGCGAGCATGGTTTGCCACAGGGCAAGCCCCCAGAATCGCTCCTGTTGTTGGAGGTTGCCCTGACCAAGACCACGCCTCTCGTCGTTGCACTCCTCGTTTCCACCGTCTTCGTGGCTCTGCCGGCGTCTGCGCAGTCGCCGCTGTCGCTCTCGCAGGCGATTGCGCGCGCCAAGGCCCGCAACCCCGACGTTGGCGCGGCGGCGGCGGCCGAGCGGGAGGCGGCCGAACGCGTCACACAGGCTCGCGGCGGCTATCTCCCAAAGGTGGATCTCACCGACTCCTGGCAGCGCGGCAACAACCCGGTTTCGGTATTCAGTTCGCTGCTTGCGCAGCGGCAATTCACCGCAGCCGACTTTGCGCTGGATGCACTCAATCACCCCGCAACCACCGACAACTTTCGCGCGGCGCTCACTATTGAGCAGTCGCTGTTCGATCGCACGGTTGCGGCGAATGTCCGAGCCGCGTCGATCGGGCGGGAGATGGCGTCTACCGGCCGGCAGCTTGTCGACCAGGACCTGACGTCGGCAGTGACCGACGCGTTTGGCCGCGTGCTCGTCGCGGAGGCGACCGCTCGTTCGGCAGCGGCCACCGTCGAGGCCGCCCGGGCAGACCGCGAGCTGGCCGGCAACCGCCGCGTCGCAGGTCGGGTGACCGACGCGGACGTCCTGCAGCTGGACGTCTACCTGGCACGCGCCCTCGAACAGCGGGTGCAGGCAACAACCGACGAACGCGTCGCGCGCGCCCGACTCAATCAGTTGATGGGCGAGCCCTTGAACACGCTGTTCTCGCTCGACCTCACGCTACCCACGATCACCATCGACATCACGACTCCGGCAGGCCTTGAAGAGGAAGCCTTGAGGAACCGGCCAGATTTCGCGCTGGCCAGGCAGCAGGAACAGCTGGCGACGGCCTCGGTGGACGCCGCGCGGGCGGCGTTCCTGCCGCGCGTCACGGCGCAGGGCGGATGGGAACTGAACGGCGGCGCCTGGAATTCACGGTCGTCGAGCTGGGCGGTTGGCGCGGCCGCCCGTATCAACCTGTTCCATGGTCTTGCCGACACGGCTCGGCTCGCTGAAGCGCGCGCGCATGCGACGCGTCGAGCGATCGAAACGAGGAAGGCCGAAACGGGCGTGCGGCTCGACGTGCAGATCGCGATCGCCCAGCTCGAGGCGGCGCGAGCGAGCGAAGCGGTTGGACTGGCGGCCGCCGATCGCGCACGAGAAAGCCGCCGCATCATCCGGGATCGCTACGAGAGCGGTCTCACGGATGCGGCCATGTTGCTGCGTGCGGCCGACGCCGTCCAGCAATCCGATGTCCAGCGCATCGCTGCACGCGTGAATGTGCTCACGGCGACAGCGGCCCTGCAACGGGCGATAGGAAAACCATGAAACAGATCATTGCGAGTCATCACGTCATCATTGCGGGCGTTGCGGCACTCCTGATGAGCGAAGCCCTGGCTGGCTGTTCGGCTCGCCCGGCCACCGCCGCGCCGGCCGACCCGCCGGCGTCCATCGCCGTCACCGTCGCCCGGGTTGCGATGACCGACGTGGCCACTGCGATCGACTCGGGAGGTGTGGTCCAGGCGCGTACCACGGCCACCATCGCGGCCCGCATTCTGGCACCGGTACGCGACGTCCGCGTGTTGCCGGGCGATCACGTCCGCCGTGGCCAGACGCTCATCGTGCTCGCCAGCGACGATCTCGCCGCGGGTGCACGTGCCGCGAGCTCGGCAGCCCTTGCCGCCGAACAGGGGGCGAACGCCACCGCGGCCGAACTCCAGGCCGAGAACGCCAGCCTCACCCTCGCGCGTGCGTCCCACGATCGCATCGCCAGCCTGCAGGCCCGACGGTCCGCCACCGCGCAGGAACTCGATGACGCCACCGCGACGCTACGGAGCGCCGAAGCGCGCGTGGCCGGTGCGTCCGCGCGCGTATTGCAGGCCGCGTCGGCCGTCGAGGGCGCGCGGGCCGCCAGCGACCAGGCGCACACCACCGAATCCTTCACGACGATTTCCGCGCCCTTCGACGGCATGGTCACCGAGAAGATGGTCGAGCCAGGAAACATGGCCTCACCTGGCATGCCGCTTCTGCGCCTGGAAGACACGCGCGGATTTCGCCTCGAGGTCCGCGTGGACGAATCACGGATCGACCAGATTCGGAACGGCGACCGCGTCCCAGTCGCTCTCGGAACCGCGACCGCACCGATTCAGGGCACCGTGGTCGAGGTGAGCCGAGCGGTGGATGCAGACGCACGCGCGTTCCTCGTCAAGATCGCGTTGCCCGATGTCACGGGTCTTCGATCCGGCGAATTCGGCAAGGCGCGGTTTGGCGGGACACCGCGGCGCGCGTTGACCATTCCGCCGTTGGCGGTCGTGCGCCGTGGACAACTCACGTCGGTATTCGTGTTCGACAACAACATCGCGCGCGTGCGTCTCGTGAACCTTCACGAGTCCGAAGTCCTGGCAGGTCTGACGGAATCGGAAGTCGTCATTCTGTCGCCGCCTGCCGGGGTTACCGATGGACGCCGCGTCAGTGTAGGAGGTCGGTAAATGGTCACGACACACCGCGCCGCCGGCCGGATGGCTGCGGCGTTCATCCACTCCAAACTGACGCCGCTCTTCATCCTCGCTTCGATGGGGCTTGGCGCCCTGGCCGTGGTGGCGCTGCCGCGCGAAGAGGAACCGCAGATCATCGTGCCGATGGTCGACGTGTTCGTGGAGATGCCGGGGGCGACCCCGGGGGATGTCGAACAGCGTGTCACGCGTCCGATGGAGCAACTGCTCTGGGAAGTCCCAGGCGTGGAATACGTTTACTCGACCTCGAGTCCTGGGGCGTCGATGGTCGTGGTCCGCTTCACAGTCAACGAGCCGCAAGAAGCTGCGCTCGTCCGCCTCAACCAGAAGCTGGCCGCGAATATGGACCGCATCCCGCCAGGCGTCATCGGGCCCATCGTCAAGCCTCGCTCGATCGACGATGTGCCGATCCTGGCGGTCACGGTGTGGTCGGCGCGTTACGGGGACGATCAACTGCGATCGCTCGCTGTCCAACTGCGAGACGTCATCGCTGAAGTCAATGACGTGTCGGAGGTCACGATCATTGGGGGGCGTCCACGGCAGGTTCGGGTGGAGATCGACCCAGCAAGACTGTCGGCCTACGATCTCGATCCGCTCTCTGTTCAGCAGGCGATCGCCCGCACCAACGTGCGCGGCACCGCGTCGGGTCCCGTTGCGGCGGGTGTGACGACCGGTCTCGAGGCGGGGAACCACCTGCGCACCGCCGACGAACTACGCAACACCGTCGTGACCTCCGCACGCGGGCGTCCGGTGTTCGTGCGCGACGTGGCCGACGTGGTCGATGGCGACGCCGAGCCCACGTCGTATGTCACCTTCCAGTCGAAGACGTCCGGTGCGCAACCAGCCGTCACGATCGCCGTCGCAAAGCGGAAGGGCACCAACGCCACCGACGTCTCGCACCGTGTCTCCGAGAAACTCGAGACGCTCAAGGGCTCGCTCGTGCCGTCGGACGTGCATCTCACCATCACCCGTGACTATGGCGAGACCGCCGCCGACAAGAGCAACGAATTGCTGTGGCACATGCTGCTCGCCGTCCTCTCGGTCTCGGCGTTGATCTGGCTGGCGCTCGGCCGGCGTGAATCGGCCGTCGTCCTGATCGCGATTCCGGTCACGCTCGCGCTCACGCTCTTCATGTTCTATCTCTATGGCTACACCCTGAACCGCATCACGCTCTTCGCGCTGATCTTCTCCATCGGCATCCTGGTGGACGATGCGATCGTCGTGGTGGAGAACATCGTCCGCCAGGCGCGGATGAGCGGCGAGGACGGGCTGGCCGCGATCGCGGTTCGCGCCATTGACGAAGTGGGCAACCCCACGATCCTCGCGACGCTCGCGGTGGTGGCGGCGATCCTGCCGATGGCATTCGTCCGCGGATTGACGGGGCCCTACCTGCGGCCG